>ERZ1292623.5184-Hain-H51-01um-R1-5184-length-10460-cov-4_pt1 | contig 10460 bp, 23 predicted proteins | sample MGYA00564398_ERZ1292623 | MGnify/ENA primary metagenome ERZ1292623 (study PRJEB36523, sample SAMEA6512633) | groundwater metagenome | collected 2019-01-07 | study: AquaDiva: Metagenomics assemblies of 32 groundwater samples
CATACTTGCTCCTTGCTAATGTGTGCTTCGATAACTGCGCGCAGTGCTGCTTCTGATTTCCTGCGATTTTTCTTGTCGGCCGAATACCATTCGTGCGCGGCCTGGACTAGTTGCTCGGTTGCTGATGGTTTGCGCTTTATGGGCTTGGGAGTTTTCCTCAGATTGGGCGCAAATCTTTCCACAGCGCTCTCCAACCATTTCTTCTGCTCTGGCCAGTCGCCACCACTCTCGTCGTGCCATTTGCCAAACCCACAATTGATGCTGTACCGTTGCGAGCCATGTAGTTTGACGCCTAAATCAGCGAGGGCGTTGAAGAAAACCCGGTCTTGACCTTCTGGCCACCCTGGATGATTGCCGGTTTTCTCCAGCGCGTTGAGGGTTTTGTCAAACCGTCCCCACGCCTTCTTCCAGCTAAACCCCTCCATCTTCTGCCTCCTTCAAAAACTCTGCCAGCGCTTTGCGTTGCTTGAGTCTGGCCTCGCCCTCATTTCTAATGCCCGCCCATTGCTCTCGAATGTAGCCGCCCACTTCTTCGTACAGCTTGTGTGCGTAGTCGATCATTCGGTCCTGCTCTTCCTGTTCTAACGCTTGGAACCACACCAGATCTCCGCATCCGCAGGCGTTTAGAATTGCGGTGCCAACGCCCTCTCTCCCTGATCCTCCGCCCATCGCGTACTTATCATCCAGACCCCAGCCCATTCCTTCGCCGCCATCTAAACGGTCGCTTTGTCTGATGACTTCTGTGGCCAGCAAATGAAGATGGTTCTTCCGCTCAAACCCATCGAACTCCATCAGAACACCCGATCGCCTGGCTGGACGAAATCATTTTTCAGCAGGTACCTGGCATTGCCGCCGTCTGCCGCCACCATCATCGCTTTCGATTCAACCCCACGTATGGTGGCTGTGGGCAGGTTTAGGATGAAAGGAAGCCGGACTCCCAGCAAATCTTCTGGCGTATACTCGATCAGATTCGTAGCACACTCACGCTTGTCCAGGCCCGTATCAATGACCAGCTTGTACGCTTTGACTGGGTTGTCTTCGCTCGGATCTTTCTTGGGATTTTTTAGGATCGGCTCCACACTTTCAATCCGGCACATCCGAATGTCGAGGGCCTCAAGTTGGGCGAATTCGATCGTGGGTTTTTGTGGCCTGTGTCCCGTGGTTGGCTCTGTCATTTTCGCCTCTGGTTTTGTGAGGATTTTTCGAAACTCTACTGACTTGCTTGCAGCTTTGGCCGCCTCAATCCCGTACTGCATTCCTTTGGAGATACCGAGGTCTTCATAAACCACGGATTTTGTTGCAACCTTTCTCCAGGCCAACCCGGCATCGATGCCGTGCTGGCGCTCCTGCGGGAGCAGGTCATCAAGAACTCCTGGTTGCGTGTACAGGAGGTGGCTGGCGATCGGGGCTTCTCCGCGTAGCAACGAATCACGCAAGGCTGCTCGGCCGTACTCAAGATTTTTTTCGACATCGCCCGCATAAGGGCTTTCAAGGATTACAAGATCCATCACCGATCCTCCTCCCATTCAAGTTTCATTCCGCAGTCCTTTAGCTGGTCTACAAACGGCTGCAATTTTTCTTTGCGAGCTGGGTATTCTGTGGTTTTTTCTGCGAGTAGAACCTCTTCGGTTTCTACGTACGGATTGAGCCTGGATCGCATCCCGATCTTTTCGTTCCATCGTACACCGAAGTATGATTCCCGAACACCTGATTTCTGGGCCAACCACTTGCTGGTGATGTCGCGGCTATCAGTCGCTGCAATTGCGCTGGCTGGAGCAAATCCGAGCACCAGGGTCTCTATGTTATCGATCTTGCTCCACAATTCGCTGATGCTGTCTTCGATGCCCATTACAGCGCCCTTTCTATAAACTTGAACGCCCTCAACAAATGCTCGTCAGATAAATTGTTGAAACCTTTCAGAATTGCGCGGACAAACTGCTTCATTCCCTGATCTCCCTCAAAAAGCGCTAAAGCTTTTTGGTAGGTTTCTTCTGAGGTTTCGTCTTCCATTGCGGCTCCTTTCGCTTTCGTCATCTATGAAAATCTCTTCAATCGGCAGGTATCGCAGAGCTGTCTCTGGACTGTACCGGTGAAGTTTGGCTAGTTCGTCCCGCTTATTGGTTGCCCGATGATAGTTGGTGAAAAAGTGCTCGGTCCTTACTCGATCACTGCTGTACATTCCAAGGATGCTAATCTCGGTGATGCGGAAACCGATCATACCGCGCTCTCCGATAGCGACCCTATGCGCTCGATTTTGAAGCGCAGCAATTTGGCTGGTGCCGGTGTCCAATCGTAGTTGGCTTGCACAAATGCCGATGGGCCGACCCTTTCTCTTATGAATTTGGCGGCCAGTTTCAAAAACTCCTCGCTGTAGTTTCGACTCAATGGAATCTCGATGTCAAACAGTTGCCCTTTGGCTGCCGCCTGCTTGATGGCCGGAACTACCGTATTGCTGACAAAATCACTCAGCAGTTCCTCGTGAATCACAATGTCTCGTTCAAACTCTGCCTGCTCGGCTGCTTTTTTCCTGGCTCGCTCTTGTTCATACAGGGCCGATCCTGCCTTCCTGGCTTCAATCAACTCCCTCTTGATACTTTCGACGTTCATTCATCACCTCCTTTTTCAAACTTTTTCTTTAGCGCTTCGTACTGTTTGCGCTGGCTCTCTACCTGCTTCGCCTCCATCTCCATCGCTTTTTCTGCTCTGGCGAACCATTGCTTGTCCGTCTCTGGACGTGTACCTACAATCCTGTAGGAGTGGCCGCCTTCATAATCTGAATGTTCAACAATAATCGCTGGCCCTTCAGACTGGGCCTCGTCTACGATCTTTTGCATCCTCTGAATGAAATCATCGGCCAAGTGCGCTCTGAAATCCGCCAGATCCCAGCTTGGCTCTCGGCCAGGGTTTTTGTAATTGCAATCTGTCAACCCACTGATCGAGACGTACCCTGATCCAAACCCGCCTTCAATCAACCGGTGCTGTCGTGGATACTTCTTCTGCAAAGTTTTGTCTGTCAAAAAAACTTCGAGGCCGTCTGCCTTCTTTCCCATACTTACTCCTTTCTGTTTACGATCTGGCTACGAAATCACACCACCGGATTTCGCTTTGTTCTGCGTATCTGTCGAGTCCGAACTTGTTCAGCGCCTGCAGATTCAGGTGGCGCCCATACCAAGCAACTTTGAGTTTTCTAACCTGGGATTCGACATCGTTCGGGTCGGCCCAGAATAGTTGGCTGACCCAATCTATCTCATCTGAAACCACAACCGGCACGTTCAGGTTGACAAAATCTGCGGCTACGATACAAAAAGTTTCTGAAAAGCTGACCTGCATCCCAATGTCCATCTGCGCTACCACTTTCAAAAAATCTTCGTGCGGGGCCCACGAATGCTCGACAAGCTGGGGGCGGCTTTGGTTGGCGAAGATATTCCTGAGGTTTTTCTGAACTGGTTCGCCTCGTCCTTCGACGCGACCACTGTTGATGTGAAAACGAAGAGTGCGACCGAGGTCTTCAGCGAATTTGATTGCCGCCACTGCTTGGTTGAGGTGCCCTTTCATCGGCCTCACTGCTCCAGGGGAAGCGATGTCGATGAATTCTGGATCTTCAATCTTCTCGCGCTTGGCTTTCCAATCAACTGGGTAGTAATTTGGAAGGTAGCTGAGTCGCTCTGAAACCTGTACCGTGTCAACGTTCCTGTACCTTGCTTCAAGCAGAAACTGCAAGCTGTCTTTGGTTGAAATCGAGTTGGCGTTTATGTGCACTCCAGGATAGTCGAGGTAGTGTGAGAGCCAATCAAGGGCGCTGCCTTCGTTGGAAAGGAATGGGAAGTCAGAGTGCAGCCTCACAACCCACTTGACACTTGGATGCAGCTTGGTGAGGACAGCGAACTTTTCCGGTACCACCCACAATGCCTCAACGACTACGATCTCTGGCTTGAACTGATGAACTTCACGATCGATGCCGTTGTTGTCAACCACCTGAACAACCCTTGCTTCGGCTCCGTGCCGCCCCAGCATCTCGGCTACAAATCGCGCACTGTTCAGTAGTCCACTGCTCATTCCGCCGTACACCTGGCCTGTCGCTTCATCCTGAACTGAACGATGCTTGGTTATAAACAGCACGCGCTTGCCTGCCAATCTACCCGGTTCATCAGACATCCGGCACCTCTGGCATCTGCAAATTTATTAGCTGGCCTTCTTGGTCTTGGGCATACTATGGTAGGGTTTGCCGTAGAGTCTGTGGCTGATTTTGTCGCAGGTGTCCCACTCGCCGCGCTCAACTGCCGCGCATAGTTTCCGGATCATCTTGCGTCTGTACTGGATGTCTTTGTCGATGGCGCGTACGATGAAAAAGCTGCGGATTTCCCAGAACAACCATCTAAACCACCCGAACATTTTGCCCCTTGGTTTGCTTGGCGCGCTTCAGCTTCGCTCCATACAGACCTGCTGCACCTACTGCGGCAGCTATGATGGCGATTGGTAGGAGGGAGGTTTCAGACTTCTGCTCAAGTCGAACCTGTTCATCCAGCAATCGTTGGATGCGGATCTCGAAATCAAGCGCGATGTCTTCATCAACGATCCTGTACACAGCTTGCCAACCTTGATGGGTATCCTCTCGAAACCCAATGAACTCGAAGAGCTTTTCACCAATCCCCATCCCATTCTTGATGGCTGTTCCATGCAGCCTGTTATGCGCAAGTACCAGCGCGTGTTGCAAATCGCCGATCACCTCCTTTTCTGCAACGACGAGGTCCAAACGTGCTTGATTGAACGCATCTTCTGCGTCCGCTTCCTGTCTCACTTTCTCTACAAACTTTTCAAAATCCAAGCTGTACTCCTCGCCGCGCCGGAGCGCGTCAAAATCTTTTCTGAACAATAAATTTTTGCCGCCGTCGAATTGATGGGCTGGTCCCTATCAACTGCTACTGTCAGTTCACGAATCGTAGTAGCAGCGTGAGCACACTCCTGGATGGCGGTTCATGTAGTCGTCTTCGCCTTCACCCTTCAGCAGCCCTACCCCGCAGCGTCTGCATTTCCGACCCTCCGCTGCACCTTTCTCTCTGCCTCGGCAAGAGACGCACAGCCAGCCCACGGGCATTTCACCCAAGGCACGTACGGCATAGCAGGTGCAGCCATTGATGTCGTACATCAGGCCGCCTTCGCCTTCTTCTTGACACCAAGCAGCTTGCGTTCATGCTCGGTCAGTTTTTCCAGGGCGGCTGCGAGCGCCTTCTCCTTCATGCGCTTGGCGTCTTCGGCCTTCATTTTCTTCTCCTTCTTGTCTTTCTCGCTATTCTTGATGCGACGTTGGACATCCTTGCGGATTTCTTCATCGGCCATCCAGAGATAATCAGTGGGGAAGGTGTTCTGGAAATCTACACTGCCGAGTTTTAGGGCGCTAGAACCTGGTGTTAGTTTGACGTCCTTGCCTCCAGCGTACTTACTGTCTTCAATGAAGCAGTCGAACGTGATCTTACCGTTCTCATAGAATGGAAGCAGCTTCCCTTCCTTGGAAAAATCCCAGGTTATCTTCTTCGGTCCAATCCAAGCCACTGCCTCTTCGCCGTCGTAGGAGTTGTAGTGGGTGATCTCGTTGATGCGATCTCGCTTGATGCCGAACTCATCACAGACCACAACCAACACCTCTGGCACTCGCCTGGCCATCCAGGTCTGCATCCCGCTCAACTTCTCATTCAATCCTTCGTACCACTCCAGATCTTCTTTCTTCATTCTTGCTCCTATGCTGGTGCGCCTTTGCACACGGTTTTGGGATTCCTGGCACTACAGTTTACGCAGGTGCCGCTGATTAGTTCGTGGCTGTTCTCTCTGACAAGTGGTGGGCTTGGCTGGCATGTAGCTGGTGCGTATTCAAACCAGCTTTGATGGAAGCGGTATGGGCGTTCCAAAACGGCAACGGCCAATGGGTAAGGAAGGATTTCAGAAACTGTAAAGATCCGCCCAATGTCAAATGGCGCCCCTGGAGACTCGAGCACCTTGACCAGATCGCCTTTCTTGAAACTCATTTCAACCCCAAGGCTGCGCGCTCTTCTGGCGTGAGTTTTTCTGCCGCTTGCTTCTTTAGCGCCTCTTTTTTCTTCTTGTGGTTTTGTGCGGCTTGCTTCTTCTTCAACTCTTTCTCCAGATCATCCTTGATCTCCTCTAAAATTTCTGCCTCGATCTCCTCGTCTTTCATAAAAAGGAACCGCTGCGGGAGCCCATCGCACAATGTGGTGCTCCAGACAAGCTGTGGAATTCCCACCCCGCTACAATCTGTGGCAATCTGAATTGGATCGTTCTCGAAATCTGGGTTCCCCTCGTGCTCCCATTCGACGCCTGGGTACCAAAACCAGTAATTTTTCTTACCATCCCACCCGTGAGCCTTGAACACAAGATCCAGAACCTCTCTAACTCGTTTGGAGATTTTTTCTTCTGCTGCACCGGCTTCTGCTGTCAGTTTTGCCCATTCTTTCAAATCCTTTTCTTCAAGCTTTGCCATTCTTGCTCCATTCTTTGTACCATTCGACGAATTTTGCTACGCCATCCTTCATGAGTGTCTTTGGGTGATAGCCGAGTAGTCGACCTGCGCTGCTCGTATCCGCATAAGTTCGCTCCACATCGCCTGCCTGCATGTCTTCGTAGCCGATTGTGGCTTTCTTGCCAACTGCTGCCTCAATGGCTGCTACCAGATCTCCGATCATCTCTGGCCGATTATTCCCCAGATTGTGAACAGTGTGTGCCGCATACGGAGTGTCGATGGCCGCAATTGTGCCCGCAACTATGTCGTCGATGTAGGTAAAATCCCGCCACATCTGGCCTCGATTGTACAGGACGATGGGCCGGTCTTCGATGATCGCTTTTGTGAACATCCACACGGCCATGTCAGGCCGACCCCAAGGTCCGTAGACGGTGAAGAATCGCAGCCCAGTCATCGGAATGTCGTACAGGGTTGAGTAGCAGTGGCTGATCAGCTCGTCCGCTTTTTTGGTTGCCGCATACAGGCTGGCCGGGCTGTCAGTGCGGTCTCCTTCGCTGAACGGAACTTTTTGGTTGTGCCCATAGACAGATGAGCTGCTGGCGTACACGAAATGCTTGAGTTTTTGCTGTCTACGTGCGAACTCCATCATCCAAGTATGGCCGAGCACATTAGATCGGATGTATTCAAACGGGTTCTCAAGCGAGTACCTGACCCCTGCTTGGGCAGCCAGATGGGCGATCGTATCGTAGTCGATGTCGCCAAGCTCATCGGTGATGTTGCAGATGTCGACTTGACGGAAATCAAATCGCTCGTACTTTTCCAGCTGCTCCAGTCTGGCCTGCTTGAGGCGGACATCGTAGTAATGATTGAGGTTGTCGATCCCAACTACTTCATCCCCGCGCTCAAGCAGGGCTTTGCTGACGTGAAAGCCGATGAAGCCCGCGGCTCCGGTGAGAAGGACTTTCATTGGATCGACTCGTGTGGGAGCCAACCTCTATAGGCGAGCGTCAGGCTATTGAAATCGAGCTCCTGCAGCGAACCAAAAAGCGGGATGGGAGGTCTGCCGGTTTCAAACCATTGCCACTCACCATCTAATTTGCCTGGCTCCTTGACTACCGGAGTTCCTGTCCAACGCCCTGGGAAAACCCGCATCAAAATCGTGACGCTTTGCAAATCTTCCTCCTCAAACCGTGTGTTGCCCACGCTTGCGATTTTAGCCAGGTTTGGCTCAACTATAAGGCCGGTTTCTTCCAAAGCCTCGCGCCGAAGAGTCTCGTCCAATGTCTCGCCGTGCCGCACCCAGCCTCCTGGGAACGCCCACGTTCCAGCACCGTGCGAACCCTTGCGCTTCCCCATCAACATCTTGAAATCTCTGTCAAGAATCATCACTGCCACACCACAGTTGACCCTGCGCTCTATGGTTGGTTTTGGTTTGAACCAGTTTGACCAGCTGAACATACTTGCTCCCTGGCGATCTGCTCGGCATACTCCCGCGTGCAGACGGGGTAGAAGACTGGTTGTTCAGGCAGCCGTGGCGGAAACCACTTCCACCCGCTCTGCTCGATCAGCTTCAATTCTGCCGGGCCCATTGGGCGCCACATTGTCGTCATCGATCACTTCCTTCAACACTGCCGCAGCCAGATCGTATCCCCAGCCTGTCTTCAACATAGCTTGCATCGTTTTTTCGTGTCTTTCTTCATTGCCGAGCCCAAAATGAACCAGCTTACCTCTGGCATAACCGCGCATCAGGTAGAGTAGGGTGGCCTGATCTTTCAGGCGCATTAGTGCCAGCTGATCATAGCTGCTTTGGCTCGTGTGCGGTTTTCGTAGTGCCGACTTGTAAGCGCGGATCTCAAACTCGATCTTCTTTCGTTGTGTGTCCCAGGCTAGGAGGTGGAGAGTGAAGGTTTTTCCTTGATTTTCTTTTCTGATTAGCGTGAAATTCATAGTTGCTCCTTGGGCGTACTGGAGGTTAGTTCCTTCAGTAGCGGTAGATTTGACAGTGCGTGTTTTAGAGACGCTTTTGGGGCTGGAACGATTCCGATGGCCATCAGTTCGTTGTTCTGATCTGGCTCCCGAATTGCTCGGTGTGGAATCTCCAGCTCTGTCAATCTACGCTCAAGGGCCAAGAGCTTTGCTTCATTTGGCACTGCCAGCACAACGGCATGGGTGTTGTTTGGCAGGTTTCCTGGGCTACTTTCGCCCGCACTGTGCACCAATTGCGCGGCGATCTGGCCCAGTGTCAGATCTGATCTAACGATGTTGTAATGGTGCAGTATTGTGAGCCCTTCGGCTTGTCGGTCAGTGGCTTTCCTTTTTCATCTTTTTCTCCTTGTTAAACGAGCTGGACGGGACTTGAACCCGCAACCTCTCAAATCACCAATCTAAGCGCTCTACCAATTGGAGCTACCAGCTCATGCATTTTAATCAGTAGGTGGGTGGCGTCAAGCCCAAACCGTCTTTGTTTTCCCGCAGAACAGGCATTCTTTGACGCTATGAATCACATCGTCGAAATCGTAAACCCCGTTCCGCGTATCCTGATCCGGGTACCACTGATGCTTGCGGTAGATCGGTTCGCCTGAGCATTCGTCGGTGAACAGGCAGCGGAGCTTGTATAGCCCACGGAAGCCATTTGCCTCGCGACTGTACTCCTCACTCCATTCGGCTGTACTTTTGCAGCTTGACCAGTCAACTGGGCTCCAGATGATCTTCACCAGTACCCTCCATCGATGCAGTAGCCGTGCGCTTTCATTGCTTGATTGGTCGCCTCATTGATAGCCCGCCTGATGCTCTGTTCGCACGTATCGCAGTACGAGCAGCTGTGTTCAATGGCCTTCAGCGAGCAGCCTGGGCGGCCCCAGCCTTCCCAAGCAATCTCCAGCTCATCTAGTGCGGCAGCTTTTACCTCCGGCGTGAGCCAGTCCCCAAGGACGATCTCGCGGGGCGCCGGCTTTCCGTCGGGGGTTTTGGGGAAGTACAGTTGAACTTCAATGTCGGCATAGCGGCCTCGGCCGTTTTCTTGCCACATCTTCTTGAAAAACCCAGACGTCATTCCCATTCCTCCGCGCCCCTAAACTCAGTCTTTACCATTGGCTGCTCTGAGAGCTGCCCTGGTTTGTCTGCATAACGGGCAGATGTCCTCGAACTTCCCGACAACACCCTCGCCATCCGTTTGTGAATCGCCCTCGAGCGCATACACGTGCCCATCAATCACAACCGGTACCTTTGTTTTGGGCGCCCAGTGCCGCTTGTTCATTACCACTCCGATCCAGCCTGTTCAATCAGGCTGCGCAGGATCTTGTATGGCTGGTGGCGCTCATCATCGAACACGTGCCCGTCTCTGCACCAGCCCCACTTTTCTTTGAGATCTTCCAGCATCCTACCTGTGGCCTCGCCGCCATTTTCGCTGATATCCAGGATTGCATCTCGTAGGTTGCTGATATTTCCGCAGCACGGACCAAGCGGGCTGTCTTCGTCATCCATTCGGTCGCGACCAAATGCAGCCCATTGCTCTGATGTTAGTTGGATCTTCATGGGAACCCCAAGATTTTTTCTTCGTGGATGGCCCAGGTTAGGCCAGGTTCGGGCGGCAACAGATCGCCGCCGAATGAGTAGCGGGGAGGTTTGGGAGGAAGTTTGGCTGCCCAAGCAGCCCAGTACGCTTCAGCTGCTGCTTTTGCTCGCTCGGCATCAGCTTGCGTAGCGTACAATCTGTAGGTTCCGTCAATCCATTGCTCGGTCAGTACCCAGCACGAGCCTTTCTGCTCTGGAGTCTTCTTGGCCGTCTCCTTGGCCGTCTCCTCTTCTGCGCATTCGGGGCACTCACCAAACCACCCATCAGCTTTTTCACACGTGTGCCGTTTACTCATACGGACTCCTCCAGCTCAATCGGCAGCCGCTTTACCTCTTCTGCCCATCTAATCAGTTTCAATTCGCCCGCCTCATCCTCGACAATCGCTGTGCAAGATGAAACCCAATCTCCGCAGTT
>ERZ1292623.2772-Hain-H51-01um-R1-2772-length-15390-cov-4_pt3 | contig 10459 bp, 13 predicted proteins | sample MGYA00564398_ERZ1292623 | MGnify/ENA primary metagenome ERZ1292623 (study PRJEB36523, sample SAMEA6512633) | groundwater metagenome | collected 2019-01-07 | study: AquaDiva: Metagenomics assemblies of 32 groundwater samples
ACCAAAGTTTACATTACCTAAATACACCTTACCTAAATTTACTTTACCGAAATATACATTGCCAAAGTACAAACTACCAAAGTTTACATTACCTAAATACACCTTACCTAAATTTACTTTACCGAAATATCACTATAAGCCAATAAAATTTGATTTACATAGGAGTTTATTTAAATATAATTTACCTAACAAACGTATGAAGTCTACTTTATTTATGAAACCTATATTAAAGATAAATATGGTTCTCATGTTATTTGTTTTAGTTATTTCTGCAGGAATCGCAGTAAGTTATCTCTACACTAATTCAACAGGTGCGGCAATAATTAGCGGTCCAGGATTTGGAGGCGGAGCTGATGGAGGTTTAGAAAATGTTTTGCCGCCTGTTACACCACCAGTAACTTTAGATCCATTGGAAGCTGTAACAAATTTACAAATTGTTGGTACTACGAAAGATTCTGTATCATTGACGTTTACACTTCCGTGTAATGGCGATCCTGATATTTGCGAATCTAATGTTATTAATGATTTCCAAATCAGGTATAGCACTGGTGGCGCAATAACAGATAATACTATTCTCGGAACACAAGTCGGCGCAACTTACTGTTCTCCTGGCGTAATTTGTTTAGCATCAGATGAAGGAGTACCATTTACGCGAACTGTTTCCGGTTTGGAGTCGGGCACTAAATATTGGTTTGCGGTAAAGTATACTCATTCAACCCGCGGAGATTCTTTATTTTCAAATTCTCCTTCTGCAACAACTATTGTAGCTTGTATACCAAGCGGAGCTGAAATTTGCGACGGTGTAGATAATGACTGCGATGAGTTTATCGATGAACAAATCCTAGAACTTTGTCCGCTGCAACAGGGTGTTTGCGCCGGAACGCAGCGCGGCTGTTCGGTTGGACTGCCAACATCGTGCAATTATGGAAGCGCTGAATTAAGATACGAACCAAATAAAGAAACATTATGCGCAGATACTTTTGACAATGATTGTGATGGTAAAACAGACGTAGAGGATCAAGATTGCATTGGCGATGTAGTTTGCTCACCGCAAACAGAAATTTGTAATAATCAAGACGATGACTGCGACGGAACAATAGATGAAGATTTTAATGTTATAAGCGATTCAAATAATTGCGGTACATGCGGAAACGTTTGCAATTATCCAAATGTCGCTTTGCATACGTGTGAATTAGGACAGTGCGGCTTCCAAAGTTGCGAGACTGGTTTTTATGACAGAGATGATCTTGTTGAAAATGGTTGCGAGTATGAATGTAGCACAACAAATAATGGTGCAGAGATACAAGATGGATTAGATAATGACTGCGATGGAACAGTAGACAATGGTTTTGTAGTTAGCGATGGCGAAGATTTCGGCCAAGATACTGGAGTGGGAGGTTCTGGAGGAGAAGAAGGTTCTGGAGGAGATATAACACCATCATCTGCTGAAGATTCCGGAGGAAGTTCTGGAGGAGGGTTTGTTGACGAATCAATAAATGTTCCAAGCGGCCCTGATGCTGAAACAGAATTAGTCGGAATACCACAACAACCACCAAAATCACAACAGCAATTAACAAGTTTAGACTTACAATCGAGCAAAGATAAAGTAGTTCAAACTATAAAAGCAAATATAATGCCTATAATTATAATAATAGTGTCAGTAATTCTTACAGGCATATTGCTTTATTTATACAAACGCACTTTAATTTCAGATATTTCGGAAGAGCAACCACTTCAGCAAGTACAGCAAACAATGCCATTACAACAAATACATATGTCAAAACTTGATAATTATATTTCGAATGCTTTAAGGCGCGGTTATACCGAAGAGCAACTTAAAAATATATTAGTAAGAGCGGGTTGGGATTTAGATATTTTGGAAATGTCTTTCAGAAAATTTAGAAATAAATTCAGTAGAGAAGACTAAAAAGCTATATATAGTATCGATTTATTGTTAAATTAATGGCTGTTATCAAAACAACTAGAGAGAAAAAATATTTTCCTTTCGCACTTATTATTGGTTTAGTAACAATAGCAGTGTTTTTAGCATTTTTTAGTATATCTGATTTCACTTTCAGTGGCGGAGTCGCATTCGGTGGCGGAGGCGGATCTTTGCCTAGCGGCGGAGGTTTAGAAAATGTTTTGCCGCCTGTTACACCACCAGTAACTGCTGCGCCATTAATAGCTGTAAATAATTTACAAGTTCTTGGAACTCCTGGACAACGCGCAATTGCATTAGGATTTGAATTACCTTGCAATAGAGATACTGCATCAGCAGTGTGTGATGTTATTAGTGATTACGAAGTTAGATGGCGAACTGATGGAGCAATAATTTCTAACAATTGGGATTCAGCGTATATAGGAGCGAAATATTGTAATTCTATACCAGGACAAATAAGTGCTTGTACACTAGTAGATCAACAAACAGAAAAGGAAGCTGTAATTGACAAAGCAATTGGCGGAGGTCCTTCTGAACCAACAAGATTAGAGCCAGACACAACTTATTATTTGGCGGTAAAATATTTAGTTGATGGCCGATGGTCGCCAATATCTAATATTGTAATTGCAACTACTGCTGAAGCCCCTCCTTCAATTTGTGCTGGAAATGCGAGAGGATGCAATACTTATGAATTAGAACCAAATGGACAAGCATTATGCAGCTCACAACAAGGTTGCACTTGGAATGCAAATGGATTGCCTGGCTTAAAATGCACAGGAACTGCAACAACTTGCAGCGCAATTACCAATGATTTAGTTTGTGGCAAGCAAGCAGGGTGCAAATGGCACGTTGACAGCGATAGGGACACATTTTATTCTGATACCGACTGCAACGATAATGATGCAGATATAAATCCAAGCAAAACGGAAGTTTGTGGCAATAGTGTTGATGATAATTGCAATGGCAAAATAGATGCAGCTGAAGATATTTGCAAAGAAACTGTAGGTGCGCAAAATAATCAAACCACCGATACGGGCGGAGGTACTAACATAATACAAGATACAACTGGCACTGGAGGCGGATCTGGAGGCGATGCGGGTACATTCCCGCGCGATGTCGAGGAAAGCAAGACAAATAAAAAAATAACTAGTCAGATATTAGATGCAGATGCAGATGACCAAGTAATTGAGGAAGAAGTCGGTACATCTGTATTCTGGTGGTTATTATTGCTTGCATTTTTGGTAGCAGGAGTTCTAGCGTATTACAAATATGTAAGACCAAAAATGATGCAGCGAAACGGAAATAAGTATGTTGGCTACAAAGAATACTAAACTTATATAAACCTAAAATTCTTCTATTTTTAGAATGGCCATTAACCGTAAAAAAGCTAAACAACTTAATCCTAATCCATTGGTTTTTGTTGGAGCTTTGGTAGTTTTGATTTCATTAGCTGTTTTAGGTTTTCAATTAGCAGGAAATATTTCTAATTTGACTGGATTGGATTTTAGCGGCGCAGCAGTTGGTGATAATTGGTGGAATGCGGACTGGCAACATCGAACCGTAGTTGGTTTTGAGGAAATTGCGGGGGTCTTGCATTCTAATAATGTTGCTGAAGTAACCATTGATAATATAAATTCTAAATCCGACTGTTCTGATATAAGAGTAATCTCGCCTCGTAATGAAGTTCTGCCCCATTCTATTGTAGCATGCGGATCGCAGACAACAGTAAGATTCCACTATAGTTTAAATGCGAAAGAAAAAGCTGACTTTTTCATATATTATGGCAATCCAAATGCGCAAGCATCAGGAACTTCTGCAAGCGCTTGGGAAATAAAAGGTTCTACTTTGTTTATTCAGAGCAGCCCTGTGGCAGTAGGTCATCAGGGTAAAATTTATTTGATTGGCGGATCGCCAGCAGCAGATAAAATAGAAGTATATGATCCAACTACAGATAAGTGGACTGCAAAAAAATCTGCACCAAAAAATATTGACGCTGCAGCATCCGGTGCATTAGTAGGACACAATAATAGAATTTATGTTATTGGCGGATTTGCTGATGGCGACAGTACAATATATTATAGTCCGCTTACAGATACATGGGGAGTAGATGTAGATGCACCAAAATATAAATGGGCTGCCGCAGCTGTAAATAGAAATGATAGAATTTATGTTATCGGCGGAAGAGATCATACGGATTTTGCAAATGGCAGACTCCAAATAACCGCATTAAAAACTGTTGAGATGTTGGAATATGGCGGTGGTAAGTGGTTTGCAAAGCCAGAAATGCCAACAGGCAGGGACAGATTAGCAGCAGTTGGTGTAACAGCCACTACAATACATGTTTTGGGCGGAGCTGATGCATCGGGCAATGCACTTTCTGCACACGAAGTATTCGATACATCAGCACAGACATGGTCATCGAAGCAACCAATTCCAATAGCAGTTTATGCACATACAGCAGTTACAGCATCGGGGAAAATTTATGTTATTGGCGGAGCAAATTCACCAAGAACATTGCAAATATATGATCCAGCTAGCGATACTTGGACTTCTGGCGAGCAATTGCCGGGTGGGAAGAGTTACGGTAAAGCAGTAGCAATAGCCAATAAGATTTATGTTGTTGGTGGAGATATGCCATTGACGTATGTTTATACCATACCTAATTGGGGTACAAATATATCATCTACATTTGTACAAGAAACAAATCCTGATTTCGATGATAGCGTAGGTGCGCAAGAAACTAATGACACTGTTACAAATCAAACTACCACAAATCAAACCACTACTCAGCCAGAAGCTCCAGAAGCTCCAGAAGAAGGAACAATATTGGACCAGATAACTGGAAAAGATAAATCCATAAAATGCCCACAGGGAAAAGTATTGGTTGGAACAACTTGCGTTGACGAATCTGTTGAAGAAGCTGTTTGCGGAAATAACATTAGAGAAGGCGATGAAATGTGTGATGGTGCAGCATCACAAGCGTGCCCTAATGTTTGTACGATTTCTTGCTCTTGTAAATATATACCAAATGACGGCGTTTGCGACAAAGATGTAGGCGAAAAAGGCGAAGATTGTAAAAGCTCTACTGCATTATGGATTGGTTTGGCACTCATATTATTAGTAATTGCTGGCGTAGTAATTTATTTCAAATACCACTTGGATCTGGAAGGCTTTAATTTGAAATCTTTTTTTGGACGCGGCGGAAGTTCAGACTCGGAAGTTAAATCATATATATCCAGCACCGAGAGTATGGGCTACAGCAAAAAACAAATTGCTGGAGCATTAAGAAAGAAAGGCTGGTCTATAGACGTAATTAGGAAATATTTGGGCGGCGCTTAACCTGATGGTTAGCTGGTCTGTATTCGTTTCATTCATACAGGCAGCGCTTAAATCTTCGGATTTAGCTGGTCATCCTCGGAGAAGAAATTGAGATGGCAGCACTTAAGTTTAAGAATACTAATTTTAGAATTGGTTTATGAAAGTGGCATTTATTCCTGTCAGAAGCACTAAGAAAATTGAATTCAGTGAAGAGAATCTTGAACAGCTCAAAAATTACAGCAAGATTGGATTATTTTCAGCTGTACAATTCCAGGATCAACTGCAAGAAATAAAAGATGCTCTCGAGATTTTTAGAATTACAGCAGTAACTCCAATGCCGAAACTACATGCAGTTAGAGAAGGACAAGTACTTGGCTGTGATGTTTCAGGACCAAACGATATAGAGGACGAAGTAGACGCTTTTTTGTATATTGGTACCGGCCATTTTCATCCAATGGCACTTGAATTGAAAACCAATAAACCCCTGCTTTGTTTGAATCCCTTTACTAATTCTATTACGGAGACCCCCAAGGAAGACATAGAATTACTGCGAAAGAAAAATATAATGAGAATAGCAAAAGCAAAAGATGCCAGAGTAATTGGTTTGTTAGTTACCACAAAACTCGGTCAAAATGAAATGCAAGGCTATGTTTCTGAAGTGAAAAAGAAATTAGAAGGTATGGGCAAGGAAGTTTATGTTTTTATTACAGAACTAATTAATCCTTACGACTTGTCACAATTCCCGCAAATAGAGGCTTGGGTAAATACAGCTTGTCCGAGAATAACAGATGACCAATCTTTATATCAAAAACCCTTGATTAATGTTAAAGAAATGTTGCAATAATTATATACTTTTTATGGCTTTTGCAAAGTCTGCAAGTTCATCACTTACTGTTTTCAAGGCCGCATTCCAAATATCTTTTGCCGCTTTGCCTTTAGTTTTTAGTGTGAAAATTGCCCTGCCTGTTTCAGGATGGTCTATTTTGAAACCAGCCATATCTACGCCTGTTTGTGTCCAAATAGCATCTTTTATTAGATTAAGAAAACCTTGGTCTGCATGTTCAAATTGTATTTTCAATTCGCCAGCTTCCTTTGACAAAACATTAAGTTCCATATTCTTGTTGCTTGATTTCGGTTTTTAAGCCTTACTAATGCCTAACGTGAGTATATTTGTTGAACTTGTGCCATAAAAAGTCCCCGAAACCAATACCTAATACTACGAAGAATATCCAATATAAGATTGGAAAAGCCATAGAAGCGAATCCTATTAATACTAAAATTATTACATAGCTAAGCCACCTATAAAAATCAAATTCCTGATCTTTCATACCTCTTTTTGGACCGTGTTTTATATGTTTTAACAAATCTCGTACATTTACCATAGTGCTTTTCTCCTGAAATATTCGAATATCCAAATTAGGAATGCCGCAATAGGAATTGCAATGACAAATATTGGTGCACCAAGTCCAGCAAGATAACCGAAAGATAAACCAGCAACTAGCCAGCCCAACTCTTCCAGTGTTATCAGCTCTTTAGCTTTGATAGTTTTATTTGATAACTTAGCCATAATTATAATATTACGGTTGCTGTACAACCCCAGTTAGTAGTTCAAGTGGAACATAATCTTGTCTTACGGCATAAACTACCAATGCTACGCCAAGTAATACGCCAAATAGCAATATTACAATATCAAATGCGCTTCCAACATGCATTTGCCCTTGTTTATCCATTTTGTCTCCTTTTTAGAAGCTATATATTTTAGTATATAAGTCTTTAGTAGAATACTTTTCTATGTAATTTCTATATTGAATAAAGTATAGCTGCTTTGTGTAAAAAGTCGTGGGCATCTGTGTGATGCATACCGACTGGAGACCATTAGCGTAAAAGTACGCTAATGGCTGTAACTTTTACACAAAGCCGAGTATAGCAAAGCTTTTTTACTAGGATGTTCTGGTAAACGGAGACAATGGAGTTTTGTGATTGCGGTGGATTAATGCTTCCGTCACAGACGGGAAAAGCGTTTTGCTCTGCATGTGGAAAGCGTTCTAAAGAAGAGAGCGAAGCAATAGTAAAGGAAAAAATACAGCACGATAAATCAAAGAAAAAGAGGCCAACCCAGGAAATAGTTGATACTTTGCCTATGGTAGAATCCGATTGCTCTAAGTGCGGGCACGGCTTTGCATTTTGGTGGACAGAGCAGACAAGAAGTTCAGATGAACCTGAAACTCAGTTTTTCAGATGTACGAAATGTAAATTCACAAGACGAGAGTATACATAATGGCAGCGCTTAACCTACTGGTTAGCTGGTCATCTTTGGAGAAGAAATTAAAATGGCAGCACTAAAAAATAAACAAAAAAGGCTTTTAGCTGGTCATCTTGGGGGAAGAAATTGAGATGGCAGAAGAAAAAGTTTTCATAAGAAGAGCCCCAGCAATTCCACATAAGATTTCAGAATTGAAATCAGAAATGGGGCGAGTTTGTTTAGCAGGAATAGTAATAAGCAAAAATAAAGAAATTGGTTCATTTATCCTCGATGACAGCGAAAGCAAAATTTTAGTCCTAACAAATGAACCAAGAGAATTCGAGAAGCTCAAAGAAGGTAGTTTTGTCAGAGTTATGGGAAAAGTTTGGGGACAGGAAAATGAATTGGAAATACAGGCAGATATACTGCAAGATTTCTCAAAAATAGATAAAGAATTATACGGTAAAGTCTTTTTTGAGAATATCAAACAGAATATTTGATTACTTGAATAGAAATCCGACTAAATCAACGAATATGACTTTCACCCAGCCAATAGCCGGAATCCAAAATACAGCTTTTCCTTGTATTTGATTTTCGTGAATAGATTTTTCAAAATCTATTTGTTCGACATTGTTATCGCCTTTAGTTTGTATTGTATCAGTAATAGAAATAACGCGGTGTATTATTGGATCGCTTCTGCCATCGATTTTATAAATTAAAACATCACCAACTTTTATATCAGCATATTTAATATTTTTTACAACAAAAATATCACCTTTATTAAAGCCGTTATCTTTGTAAAATTTTTGGAATTGCTCTTTTGTAATATTTTTATCTTCATACCACGCGCCGTTTAATCTCCACCACTCATTAAATTTTTCATTGTGATGCATTGAACTTGAAACTACAGCGACTATAGGAAAATCAGTACCAAGCGCCGCTCCTAATACCGGAAAGAAAATAAATTTACCGATTAAGATAACAATTAATGCACTAACTACGTAAGATTGAACGGATTCTTCGTGCGCTAAAAAGTGCCAAATTTTTCCCTGCGCAGTTTTATGACTTTCGTAAGTACATTTTTCCATTAGTTTCACGTTAAATTATTAGTTAAAAATTTATCTATGTTACATTTTAAATAGTCATTCGTATTAAATCTCTCACAACCTATTTAGTTTTGATTGCCTGTCCGATTAAAGAATACATTGTTACGCTACCGATAAATCCACCAATAATTATTCCAATATAAGGAATTACGTTTAATATACTTATTAATAAAACTGAATAAACCACACCTATTGTCCAAGCGAGAGCATATTTTCCCGTGAATACTTTTTTGTTAATTGCATTGAAATCGAATGCAGCATTGAATTTTCCTTTAGCAGCGTAATTTAGAAGTGCTGCTGGAATAAAATAATAAGCAATAGATAATACAAGTAGTGCAATCAAGATTCCGAATCCTAATCCTACTGCGCCGCCAACTATATCGGTAAGATTTCCTCTCATTATGCCTATTATTAGTGGCAGACCTAAAATCATAAGTATAATTAGCGCAGGTAATATGTAAAGAAATGAAATAACCGCTGCCAATAAACCTTTTGTAAATAGATCTCCAAAGTCGTCCCAAGCTGGAAGATTTCCTGTAGGATTTTTAACAGTTGATTTCAAAATATATCCATAACTAATCAAACAAACTATAGGTATGGCAGATATTACTATACCTATTAGGAGGTTTTTCCAGTCTGTAAAAGGTCGCCCAAAGGCTTTGCTATAATCGACCATAAGCGAATTATATTTCGCACGATATATAAGCTTTTATCCTGCTCTGAGTAAGAAATAAAAGCCTTTGTGAGGTTAGAAAATTATGTTTGCATTGAAGTTGAATGAACCACGGGTTTTAAACGCTTGTATTAGTGTTATTTCCGATTTTATTACTGAAGCGAGCTTTGCAGTAGATAAAGACGGAATAAAATTAGTTGCAATGGATCCAGCAAATATTTCTATGGTAATTTTGAATTTATTACCGTCAGTATTTTCTGAATATAATGTAGAAACAAACAGCGAAATTACAGTCAATTTAGATAAATTAAAACAGGCGCTTAAGAGAATTAAACCAACAGACAGCTTAGCTTTGACCTTAGATAAAAATAAATTAAAAATAACAGTTTATGGAAAATCAGTCAAGCGTTTTTATATTCCATTACTTGAGCGCGAAGCCAAGGAAAGAAAAATTCCAGCATTTGATTTTATGGCAACTGCAGAAGTAGATTCAACAGAATTTAGAGACTACATTGAAGATGCATCAACAGTTGCTGATGCAATAAGATTCGAAGCCGATAAAAATATTTTCATAATATCTGGTGGAGATGTTGGAAGTAAAGTTACTGTTGAATTGACAAAAGGAAATGATGCGCTTCTATCTGTCGCTGCAGCGGGCGCAGTAGGATCTATTTATAGTGCTGAATATTTGAAAAAGATGGCTAGAGCAGCAGCACTTGCAGATACTGTTGTAATTCAATTTGCAAAAGATTATCCGCTAAAGCTGGATTTCAAAAGCTTAAATAAATTACAAATGGCTTTTGTATTGGCGCCGAGAATAGAGAATAAATAGAAAAACTAATTGTCAAATAATTATTTATACCTTATTTTTACTGGTTTTCTCTTTCCTTGTCCCGTTCTTTTTCTATGCCTATTTAATCTTTTTTCGTTTCGTCGTTTTCCCATATGTATTTAAGATATATTTTCGGTTTTAAAGTTTGTTGTTGTGTTTACACTCGCAACGAAGACTTTAAATACAACTAACAGCGGTTGACTTTAGTTTTAAGGTGTGAGATAATGGCAGGGAGGAAAACATCAAAAAGAAAATCCGGAGCTAACACTCGCGGATCTGGAAAAAAGTATTACGTTTTGGTTCAATCTGGAAAAGACACCGATCATGTGTTCACCGGAAGTCAACCTAG
>ERZ1292623.5186-Hain-H51-01um-R1-5186-length-10458-cov-4_pt1 | contig 10458 bp, 2 predicted proteins | sample MGYA00564398_ERZ1292623 | MGnify/ENA primary metagenome ERZ1292623 (study PRJEB36523, sample SAMEA6512633) | groundwater metagenome | collected 2019-01-07 | study: AquaDiva: Metagenomics assemblies of 32 groundwater samples
GCCGTCCTTACCGGCGAAGATACCGCAATCGATGACGAGCTTGCACAGCTCTCGCTCGGTGACCCCTCCACGTTGGTCGGGGCAGGCGAGGGTCTCACGCAGGCGATAGAAAAAAAGAAAGATGAGATGAAAGAGAATTTTTATCCGACGGTGCGTCGCGTGCTTTTGCAGTCCGTCGACTATCTCTGGGTGGAGCATTTGGAAGCGATGGAATATTTGCGCTCGAGCGTAAATTTGCGTGCGTACGGTCAGCGCGATCCGCTCGTCGAATACAAAAAGGAAGGCCTCAAACTGTTCCGGACAATGGAAGAAACATACCGTGCGCAGGTATCAGCGGCGCTACCGAATTTGGGGGCCCCGACGCCCGCGGGTCGGGGCTCCGACCAAAGCGTCGGAGTTATCCACAAGGCTGTTGCTGCGCTTACGGCGACAGGGAAGGCTCCGGCTCGGAAGGAATACGGCCGGAACGACCACGTGACCATCACGGATGGCAAAGAAACGAAAGAGTTGAAATACAAGAAAGCAGAGCCGCTTCTGCAGTCAGGCGCTTGGAAAATCGTAGAGAATCAGTAATCTCGGTATCCGAGATAGACACAATTCAATAGATTTTTTGGTGTACTCGGATGAGCGAGGTATAGGAGATGAATTGCGAGCGTTCGAGTTTTGCCGTCGCTGTCTCCGCCTGCTGGCGGAGCGCTCGGTCTCGGGCCCATCGGCCCTGCGAAGACGGCAAAACTCGAATGCTTGCAAAGGGAGATTGTGGTGGGGGCAGCGAAGTCCTACCGTGTTTGTTTCAGTTTTTCCTGCTAAAATGCGCTTATCTATGGCCGTATACCAGCCCACCATCGGACTTGAAATTCATGCCGAGCTCAAGACGCAGACGAAGATGTTTTGCTGTTCAAAAAACGATGCGGATGAGACGCGGCCAAATGTGAATATTTGCCCCGTGTGCATGGCGCATCCGGGTACACTTCCCGTGATTAATGCGGAGGCGGTGCGGCATGTGTTGCGCGTCGGTGTGGCCCTTGGCTCCAAGCTCGCCGACTATACGGAATTCGACCGCAAGAATTATTTCTATCCGGATCTTCCCAAAGGCTATCAGCTAAGTCAGTACGAGTTTCCGCTCGTCGAGGGGGGAGCGCTCAGAGATGTCGCTATCACGCGCGTGCACCTAGAGGAAGACACAGCGAGCTCCATGCACGACGAAGCGACGGATTCGACAGGCTCACCGCAGGCGGGTGCAACGACCATCGACTACAACCGCGCGGGAGTGCCGCTAATGGAACTTGTCACAGAGCCGGTCATCACGAGCGCTGAGCAGGCGGGAGAATTCGCCCGCGAGCTCCAGCTCTTGTTCCGGTATCTTGGCGTGAGCGAGGCAAACATGGAGAAAGGGGAAATGCGCGTGGAAGCGAATATCTCGATGGGAGAAAAGGGGGAAAGGGGAGTAAAGGTGGAGATAAAGAATCTGAATTCGTTTAGAGCTATGGAAAGAGCGGTTGAGTACGAGATCAAGCGCCAGACGGAGTTACTCGAGCGTGGAGAGGTGGTCGTCCAAGAGACGCGTGGCTGGGACGAATCCAAGCAGGCGACATTTGCCCAGAGGACCAAGGAGGGAAGTGCTGATTACCGCTATTTTCCCGACCCCGACTTGCCGTCGTTGCGCCTCTCGGAGATTCAGGGCTTCGATGCCGGTTCATTGCGCGCTACACAGCCTGAATTGCCCTCAGAACGACGCAACAGATATCTGGCGGCTGGAGTGAAGGCGGACGACGCCGAGCTCTACGTACGCGAGACCGTATTCGGTGACTTTTTCGATGCGGTGTCGGAGGGAATGCCTCAGGCAACGGCGCTGCTCGCAAGTAATTACATTGCGAATGATTTGGTGAATATTGTCTCCTCCTTCGCTCCTCCTTCGCCAAAGGCTACGGAGGGCAAGCGAGATATGCAGAACCGAGATGCGGATTCTGGGCCTCTAATACCGATTTCAGTGCAAAGTTTCAGAGAAGTAATTGCAATGATTGAAGCAAAAGAAATCTCTTCCCGCAGTGCCAAAGACCTTCTGGTCATTTGCACGACAGAAGCCGGCACCCCGAGGGAAATTGCCAAAAACAAAGGGCTTTTGAGTTCAAAAGACCCGGCGATGATGGGGGCGGCCGTGGACAAGGTAATTGCCGACAATCCGACGGTCGTTGCTGACTATAAAGCCGGAAAAGCCGCGGCGCTTGAATTCCTCGTAGGGCAGGGCATGAAAGTCCTGAAGGGCTCCGGTGACCCTGTAGAGGTGCGTAGGATTCTCACGGATAAACTCTCCTAGCCGAGTTATCCACCCGAGTATTGGTTTCGCGTGTGGGCGAGATGTTCCATGGGCTATACTTCAAGTCATGTCTGATGAAGTAGTGCTTGACGGTAAGAGCTTCGTCTCGGCGAAGCGAGCTTCGGAAATGAGCGGCTATGCGCGTGATTATATAGGCCAACTCGCGCGTGGCGGCCTCATCGCGGCTCAGCGAGTAGGGGGCCTCTGGTACATCTCGCTCGATTCTCTCACGGCATACCAGAAGAACGCAGATTCATTCACCCCCGTACAGCCCCAAAAACCGGCTCAGCAGGACCTCGATTCAATAGTGTCTTTCGACGGCAAGGATTACGTCTCGGCTTCCAAGGCCGCAAAATTGACCTCCTATAATCAGGATTACGTAGGACAGCTTGCGCGCGCGGGCAAAATCCTTTCAAGGCAAATAGGGAACCGCTGGTACGTCGAGCGCGCCGGTCTCTTGGCGCACAAGTCACAAAAAGATGCGCTTTTGGGAGCGGTACAGGCGGAAGCGGTCGGGCTGGTGAGAAATGAGAAGCCCGTAACGGCCCCTGTAAGCCCGTATACGGGCGTATACGCGCAGGAGCCTCTTATGAAGTATATTCCCGAACATTCGGATCTCATGCCGGCATTGAAAAAAGAGCCGCTCGGAGAGGCGCCCTTGCGACTCGTCGCTCCACCAAACCTGATTCCTATACGTACCGTAAATGAGCCTAGAAAAATCGCAGGTCGGATGCCGATGAAAAAGGTGCGACATCCGAAGACGTTTCACAAACCTGTTCGCGCACACGGAAACACTATGATTAGGGCCGCAGGAGCAGGAGTTGCGCTTACCTTTGTCATCGTCCTGTCCTACGGACTCGTGTCATTCAAGGATAATTCGGTGTACACGACCAATGTCACCGGAGACGGACGGGTACAAGACAGGAGTTCGCTTACGGCGAGCGTGGGGAGTGCGCTGGATTGGTTGCTCTCCGGTATCGAGAAGCTTGTCACCTCGCAACTCGATTACATTCGGACCCCCTAAACAATGCGCATGAGGCAATTTAACGCGCCCGCGTGGGCGCGTTTTCGCGTGTGAGCTCATCTTGGCCCTTTTTGTACCGCAAATGCGTTGCTCGGATAGCCGAGTCTCATTACTTGCGACTGATTGCGGTCGCGTGCGCCTGCTTTTTTGGCGGCATTGTTGCTGTGTAAGCCACTAATACGCCTGACGGCTCTCGGCGACGGGATCTCCGGACGCTCAATCGGACATTTTGGGTCAATCGGACGTTAAAAATCGTGTCGTCTGAAAACCTAATGTTTATCCACATCTTTTGCTGTCCTTTATGCGTCCTTTAGCCGAAAAGACTAGTAAAATACTAGGTAAGTCGTGCATCCGAACTGAATGAGCAACGAAATATTTTTTGACGGAAAGCAATATATATCGGCGAATGACGCGTCGGCTCTTTCGGGGTTGACTCGTGATTACATCGCGCGTCTCTGTCGGGAAGGAAAATTGCTGGGCAAGAGGGTTGGCAAGAATTGGTATGCAGAAAACGCCTCTCTACGGTCTTTCTTGGTAGGACAGGAATACAACAAGTCGCTGCGGCGCGAAGCGCTCGCACGCGAGCGTGCGCAGGAATATCAAACCACTGAATATGCTCCTATCCGGCAGGCACAGCAGCGTTCGCTGTTGTGGGCGAGCGCTCCGGTCTCATCGTCGCATGCAGCGGAGTCTGAGGCTTCGGAGAAAATCTCGCGAATAGTACGGAAGTCTGCAGAATATTCTTCGCCCAATCTTTCCCGGTCGCTTGCCGTTTCCCCGATGTACGAGAAACTCTCCGCCGCTGTCGCAAAGAAGGGTCAGGTAGTTTTTGACGGTGCCGCAAACTTGAGCGTCTCTCCCTTTGGTTTCGCCGACGCCGCTGCGCGACTCGCTGCACAAAGTGCCATGCACGTGCCCGCATATGCGATAACGCCTGTTGGAGAATTTATGCATAAGCTTGTGGCACTCACGCTCGCCTTTATGCTCACCTTCGGCACATACGCGCTCGTCGACCCGCGCTCCGCGCACTTCGCCGGAGAGTCAGCCAAAGACGCGGCACGTTCACTCCGTGCGACATATGACTCAGTGACTGGTGGCGGCATGCAGAATCTCACAGAAAACGTGCAGTCACAGGTCGCGCTCGCGGCGGAGAACCCATCCGCAACTTTTGCGTCCGCTTCGGCGGCTATCGGCAACTTTGTCCCGCAGGCGGCCGCGTCGCTTGCGCGTGCGGTGCATACGCGCGTGAACGCACTTGTGTATGCGATAGCGTTCCCGCAGTCGCTTATTAATTTCGGCGGCGGTTCTTCCGGCGGCTCGGTCGCAGTCAACATCGCGCCCTATGCGGCACCGCGAAGCGGGCCGCCGGGCGAACATTCTGCAAAGCAGAATGTTGTAGCCGTATCACCCTCGACAATCATCCAGAATCCCATTCGGGAGCGCACAGTTGAGGTCCAACGCATCGTCGCGGAATCAGGCGGTATCACCGAAGAAGAACTCAACGAACGGCTCAACCAGCTCAACAACAAGCTCGTCTCCCAGATATACAGCATCACCGCCGTGGGCGGCTCCACCCCCGTCGCCTCCGGCGGCATTACCAACATGATCGCCGCCACCAACCGTATCGACCAGCTCTCAGGCGCCGCCATCACAGGCGGCACCATCACCGGCACCACAATCTCCGGCGGCTCTATCTCAGGCACGTCGGTCTCAGCCACCACGCTCTCCTCATCGGGAGACACGAGCCTTGCCTCAACGACGGTCAATGGCGACCTCACGGTGACCGGCGCGGTCAATTTCACAGGCACGCCCTTGACCGCTGTGAATGCGGCGTTTGTCAGTGCCACTAGCACCAATCTGTTTGCCACCAGCTCCGTCTTCGTGAGCGCTACCACGACCAACTTCTTCGCGACGAATGCCAATTTCACCAACTCGACTTCAACGAATTCGTATTCGTCTTCGCTCGTGGCAGGCAACGCGACCTCGACGAATCAGTTTACGACGAATCTCGTGGCCACATCAGCGACCACGACCAACTTCTTTTCGACACTCGGTCGCTTCACGACAGGCATCGTGGACACGCTGACTTCAACCCTCGCAACAATCACGGGACTCAACGTCACGAACAGCACGACAACGAATGCGACAAGTACGAACGCGTTTAATACAAATCTCGTTGCGACGTCGGCGACCTCGACAAACTCCTACGTCACAAACAGCAACGCAGCGAATTCCACCTCGACGAACCTCAACGCGACTGCGGCCGTATTCACCAATGCGACGTCAACGAATCTTTTCTCAACACTCGCGCACTTCACCACCGGCATCATTGATACTTTCACCTCCACGCTCGCCACCATCACGGGACTCAACGTCACGAATTCCACCACCACGAACGCCACTTCCACCAACGCGTTCAGTACCAACCTTGTCGCGACGAACGCGACCAGTACCAACTTCTTCGCGACGAACGCCTCCACAACGAACGCGACCTCGACCACGCTCTTCTCCGTCCTCTCCAATTTCACCACGAGCATCATCTCGACGCTCACCGCAGTCGCCGCGACGATTACCGACCTCGTCGCGCCCAACCTCACCGCGACCAATGCGACCACGACCAATGCCACAAGCACGAATGCGTACGCCTCGAACCTCAACGCGGTCACCGCGTCGACGACCAACCTGACCGCATCGGGCGCTGTTGTCATCAACAGCACGACGACCAATGCCACTTCAACGAACTTGTACGCTTCAAAAGCCGCGTTTGATGCGGCGACAAGCACCAGCCTCTTCAGCACCACCGCATCGTCAACGAACCTGTTCTCCACCAACGGGAATATCGGCGTACTCTCTGCGGGCTCTCTCACGCTCTCCTCCGCACTCTCCGTATCGAGCGGCGGCACGGGCGCCTCCTCGCTCGGAGCATCGCAACTCGTGTACGGCAACGGCACGGGCGCGGTCGCGACCGTCGCCACCTCCACACTCTCAACAGGGACCGGCCTCGTCGTCTCCTCCGGAAGCCTCGGCTATCAAGTCGGCGGCAGCGCTGCCACAATCGGCTTTGCCGCGATTGCCGCCAACTCTCTCTGGGCCAACATGACAGGCGCCGCCGCCGTTCCCACCGTCGTCAGTACCTCAAGTCTCTTCACCTGGACGGGGACCGGCGATGTCGTCCGCGGTACGTCTCCGACGCTCGTCACTCCCACCATCTCCGGCGGCACCTTCACCGGCACCCAATCACTCGCAGCCGCCTCCACCTCGCTCCTCTCCGTATTCCAAAACGCGTACTTCGGCGCGACCGCGACCACGACCATTGATTCGACCGGCGCTATCACCGTAACCTCGACCTCGAAGAACACATTTCCATACGCGAGCTCGACCGCACTTTCCGTGAGCGGCACCGGATACTTCGGCACGGCTTCGACGACGAACCTGACGGTTTCGTCGCTCACCGCAAACCGCATTCCGTACGTCGCCGCCGCGGGCGCATTTACCGACTCGGCCAACCTCACGTTCGATGGTTCTGCGCTTGCGCTCACGGGGAGTGCGACCATCAGCTCGACTCTCGGCGTGACCGGCCTCGCGTCGTTCACGCAGGCGTCGACGACCCGACTTTCGGTCACCGACCGCGCCTACTTCGGCGGCACGGCGACGAGCACGTTCGACTCGACCGGCGCGCTTACTCTGGTCAACGCCCTCACGTACGGCGGCGTCACCTTGAGCAACGCCGTCACCGGCACCGGCAACATGGTGCTCTCTGCATCACCGACATTCACCGGCACCATCGCCGCCGCCGCACTCAACACCTCCGGCGTCATCACCTCGACCGCCACGGGAGCCAACACCTTCCCCTACGCCTCCTCCACCGCCCTCACCGTGAGCGGGCACTGCGTGACGGCAGACACGCGCCTGCGCCGCCGAAGGCGGCGCTCCGACGGCTCGTACGAATACGACGAGCCGGAAATCGTCGACATCGAAGAGGGAGACGAGATACAGTCGCTCGACGAGCGGACGGGCGAGCTCGTCTGGAGCCGCGTGGAGAAGCTCATGTTCATGGGCGTCAAGCAGACCTACCGCATCACGACCGAAGACGGACGCACCATCCGCACCACCGCCGAGCATCCGTACCTCGTCAAGAATGCGAAAGGAAAATGGCTGAAGCATCGCTCTGCGCTACGGAACTTAGAACTTAGAACTGAGAACTTAGACAATCCAAGCTCCAAGCTCCAAGCTCCAAGCTCTGCGGCAAATGCCGCTTGGGCGACCGTCGCCAACCTGCGGGAGGGGGATGAGATAGCGGTTGCCGATTACTCCAATACTCCGGGAGTAGGACTGATGACAAAACCGTCTGATCCAAGGATTACGATGCATCCGTCAAGCGCGTTCTCATCGTATCGTGCAAATAGATTCGACAGTGCGCGATTAATGATGTCGGGCGCAGGCGGGTGGATGCGAAGCACGACAATCCCTGCGTACCGATCGAGCGGGTACATGAGCGAATTCAGAAAATCTTTGTCGTGGGTAATAAGTATGCGCCACTCGATTTCAGCTATCTTTGCTACCTCTTTGTCGGAAGCGCCGCGGGGGACATACTTCACTTCTCCGAGCGAGTCGAGAAATTCAGCGACCTCGCTCCGCACATTCTCGTCAACGAGAAACTGCATGCTCGAATCTGAGGAACGAACCTCTGACTTCGGGGAGGCTGGAAGCGAGACCGAACGCGGCGGCAATATGCTCTTTGGTAAGCTTGGGATAGGCGCGGAGAACGTCCTCGGCACTTTCGCCGGCAGCGAGCATCTCGAGCACGAGGTAGACCATGATGCGCGTACCCTTGAAAACGGGTTTGCCATGGGCGACGCGGGCGTCGGAAGTAATGTATTTGGTGAAATCGCTCTTCTTCATAACGCGAACAGTATAGCACAAAAGGAAAACACCGCCCTTGCGAGCGGTGTTCCCAGTATCGTGCCCCACATGGTGCTCCAGCGGGCCAGACTTGTCCACGCAAATATAGCAAACCCAACATGGATGTCAAGTGAAGAAAACAGTCTTGGGGAAAACTTAATACAGCCGCCGAGGGGACTTGAACCCCTAGGGCACAGAATGACAAGTCTGGCCCTGCACCATGCCGACGGCTTGCGGCAATTTTACCATGAGCTTCAGATGAAGAATGCCGTTGGTTGGGCCAAAATCCGCTCCATTGAGCCGGTCGCGGAGGAAGACGTGTACGATGTCGAAATAGAAGGCACGCACAACTTCGTCGCGGGGCATTATGTTGACCAGCGTACGGGTGTTGCACTTCCGCCCGAGCAAGAAAACGTACTCGATCTGCAAAAATACTTTGCCCCGCGACAGAACTTGGAACTTGGAACTTGGAACTTGGAGAGATACACTCTCGATAATGACGCAAGATCCGAATTCACTGCCAAACTACGAGAAACTTCGAATTTGGCAAGAAGGCATGGCGTTGACGTTGGAAATCTACAAAATTACGTCGAAATTTCCGAAAACGGAAGTATTCGGATTGACGAGCCAATTGCGCAGAGCGGCAAGTTCCGTGCCTCTGAATATCGCGGAGGGAAGCGGCAGGGGAGAAAAGGAGTTCGCGCATTTTCTCACCATGGCGGGGACTTCTATAAGCGAGGTGTTGACCGCGCTCTTACTCTCGGAACAACTGCGATACGTGCCGACAGGAGAACAGCAGCATCTTCGCGACCGTTATCTCGCTCTCATGCCGCAAATACAATCGCTGCGCTCCGCGAAGCTACGCGCGTCCTCAAAGCTCTAAGCTCTAAGCTCCAAGTTCCCGAACCCAACTGCATTGGGTTCGGTGGCATCATCGCGCACAACACCTATCTCGGTACCGTCTCCGCGAGCGGCCTCTCCACACTCGGCCAAGCCTCGACCACCTTGTTCAGCTCATACGGTCCCGCGTACTTCGGCGGAAGCGCCACTTCCAGCTTCTCCTCCGCGGGCGTCCTCTCGCTTGCCACCGACCTCGCGGTCTCCGAAGGCGGCACGGGTGCCTCCACCCTCACGGGACTTCTGCAAGGCAACGGTACGAGCGCTTTCACCGCCATCACCAATTCCTCCACGGGAGGCCAAGTGCTGCGCGTCACCGGCGCTTCCACCTACGCCTGGGGCGCCCTCGACCTTGCCGACACCGACGCCATCACCGGCGACCTGCCATTTGCAAACCTCGCGCAAGTGAGCGCAGGCAGCGTCCTTGCCAACATCACCGGCTCGACCGCTGACGCAACCAGTGTCGCAACCACATCGCTCTTCACCTGGACGGGAACGGGGGACTCGGTACGAGCCACCTCACCGACATTGATCACTCCCGCGCTCGGTACTCCGTCGTCAGGCACCGTGACAAACTTGACCGGCACCGCGAGTATCAACATCAACGGCACAGTGGGAGCCTCGACGCCGACCACGGGGGCATTTACGACTATTGCCGCCTCCGGTGGATACACACAGTCAGGAACCTCGGCAAACACCTTCACGGGTACGCCCACCTTCAGCAACGCCACCTACTCCGCGCTCTTTACGGGCGGCAACGTCGGCATCGGGACGACGAGTCCGACCACTTTGTTGAGTGTTTATGGGGGTAATACTGGAAAACAACTGTCATTGGTTGGTAGTAATGGCGGTGCGGGACTGATGTTTATAGACGGCGTGCCTGGCGGTTCAGGTTATTACAACTGGCAGGTTGCTGGTCAGAATCAAGTAGCTAATGCCCTTACGATCACACCTTCAACTGTGGTGAATGGCACAACTTTCACAACGCCAGTAGTCACAGTATTAAGTACCGGCAACGTCGGCATCGGGACGACGAGTCCGGTATCAAAACTTTCCGTGTTAGGTGAAAGTGCATTTGCGGGGGGTGCGAGTGTTGGTATTGGATATGCAGGGACGGCGGCTCCGACAGGAGGATTAATAATTCAAGGCAACATCGGCATCGGGGAAACGGCACCGGGGTCGAAGCTCTCCGTCTCTGGCGGTGGAAGCTTCGGCAGCGGATACGACACCACAGCGGCACCAACGGGAGGATTAATAATAGAAGGCAACGTCGGCATCGGGACGACGAGTCCCAACACGCTGATGGCGCTCGAAAACG
>ERZ1292623.2938-Hain-H51-01um-R1-2938-length-14872-cov-7_pt1 | contig 10454 bp, 11 predicted proteins | sample MGYA00564398_ERZ1292623 | MGnify/ENA primary metagenome ERZ1292623 (study PRJEB36523, sample SAMEA6512633) | groundwater metagenome | collected 2019-01-07 | study: AquaDiva: Metagenomics assemblies of 32 groundwater samples
TGCGCCCGAATTTTAAAGGAAGCCGGCGCCAAATCCGTCTGGGGCGTGGTTGCAGCGCGCGGCTGAACCACCACCTAGATTTTGTAGGTATTTTCATTCCTGCGGGCAATTGTTAGAATTATGATTTTCTCTTTCGGATCAGTTTGATAAATTATCCTTAGATTCCCAATCCGTAACCGGAATATATCGCTCCGGTCCTTGAGTTTTTTGATGTCTAAACCGCCAGTGTTACCGGTTAGCAACCTAGATAAAACCTTCTTAACTTTATGTCGTTCTTTTGGCGAGAGCTTTTGCAGCGCTTTTGTAATCTTATCCATTTTTGTCCCCCTAAAGTCGATTCAAAAGCTCTTTCACACTCACCCCGCCCTTTTTGATCTTAGTAAAATCAACCACATCTTCCCATAAGCTTTCATCTTCTTCGACAGGACAAATACGAAAAAGTGGCTTTGATTTTTTGACAACGACAAAACAATCACCGCGGCCTATTTTTTTTGCATAAGCCGGCAAGTTTTCCCTTAATTCTTTTAATCCAATGATTTTATCCATGGTACCAGTTTATCTTAAGATAAACTTGCTTGTCAAATAAAGAATGGGCGGTCTGAAGTTCGTAATGACAAAACAAGGAAGGCGACAACGAAGGGTATTACCCAGACTTAAAATCCATAAATGAATGCTAATTTTTTTGACTTCATTAATGGCTATTATACCAATCCTTAACCACGGCTTTGACCTTTGGCAGCTTGTTAAGCCCTTGCTTTTCGATATCCCAACCGTTGTAGATATAACCATCCACTGTCCGTTCTGCCAGTTCCAAAACCATCTGTACGGTTTTTGCCAATTCATCTTCTGTCAGGGGAATTTTAGCTCTTTCATCAACATCCTCCCAGCCGATATTTTCTTTTAGCGAGCCACCGTACTCGGCCAGGATGACATTGGGCACGCCGTCGGATTCCGCCTGATCATTGGCTTTTTGTATTACATAGCGAAGATACTCCACATACTCTTCTATGCTGACCACCTTACCGCGATGGAAGGTATCGATGGCAATATAGTCATAGCCGCTGTAATTAACGTCATGAATCAGTTTTACCTCGCCGTCAGCCGAGACAACCAGTTCTATTCCTTCTAGTGCCATCCCTCTTTGGGCACTAAAGCTATTTAGGTTGTTAAACATTTCTTTGTATAAAATCTGATTATTAGTATCGGTAATTTCTAATTTATTAATACGTGCCCATCCGTTTAGTGAATAACCACCCGAAGGACCGCTGTCGTCGGTTCTTTCAATCATTTTGTTATTATCGATTGAAACGACGATCAGTCTGCCCTTAATTTCAATTTTGAGTTCGTGCCACCCGTCTGAAAGGAGGTAATTTTTTGAATCCTTGTATTGCTGGTTGCCCTTGGCATACTTTTCCAGGCTAATTCCGACTGGACTGATATTTAATGAGGCGCTTTGCTCCATCTGCTCTTTCAGCTTTATCCTGAATTCGCGACCTGCGAGTTTAAAATTCATGGTAAAGATGTGATCCTGTTTCCACTCTTTTGGCTGTTCAAGATCAGTAGCCTGCTTTTTCCACATAATCTTGCCGTGATAAACCGCTCTTAGTTTGGGCAAAAGCTCCTGAAGCCATTTATCAGCTTCAGCAACACTCATATGGTGTCCTGGTTCAACTATTGGCGCAAAATACTCCACATTATAATCCTCAGCAATTCTGGCATATTTAAGGCTGATGTTCGTCATCTCGTTTTGAAAAAGATTGGGGTTGGTTACTTGGGGATCGACGGCGCCAGCATTCATCGGCGTAGTTTCAAGCATTACTCGCAAACCGTTTCCATGCGCTTGATTGATCGCTTTTTTGACATAGGTCTCTGTTTCGGTAATTTCCAGTACTTTGCCCTCTTGATTATGGGTTAGCATCGGCGAAAAGGTAACGGTATTTATTCCCATCTCCTTCATTTTTTTGGCATCGTCAAGCTCGGAAAGTACACGGCCACTTTCCGAGCTCCAATAACCTTTAATTTTATCGCTGACGGAAGGTGCGGGAACCGGCTTTAAGTTTTCTCCAGGAAGCTCGATCAGTCCTCTCAAATAACCGAGGATTAAAACAACTACGGTGATAACCGCTAGCAAAATCAATAATATCTTCCACCAGTTTTTTACAAAAAAACTCATATTTGTTTTTGCTTCTTTTAAAAAACGGCTGCCAATGACTTCATTTCCTAACTGGCGGAGAGGGTGGGATCTTGAGCGCTTCGCTTTTCAAAACCCACGGTTTTGAATTATTTCCTCCACGGGAAACTTCCGTTTCCCGACCCCTTCCCGTTCAAATCCCACGCGGATATTTTTATTGGCGGGACGCTTAGCGTCCCTATAGCCACGCTGAGCGTGGCGGAGAGGGTGGGATTTGAACCCACGAGACCCTTGCAGGCCTGGCGGTTTTCAAGACCGCTGCACTAGACCGCTATGCGACCTCTCCAGCGTTATTTAAGAAGAGAAGCCCTACTTTAGAGGGCGACCTCTCCGCGCTTCTGGTATTCTAACATTTTTGGAGTGTTTTTTCAACGCGGTTGCTGTTGCGCCGGTTGCGTTTATTGGTTACTATCGCCTTAGCCGGTTAAGGCCGGCTGGATGAAAGGGGGGAAGAGTGTGGTTTACGAACGCTTTCTGCGGCCGTTGCTCCTCCGGCTTGATCCGGAGGCAGCGCACGAACTGGCGCTTTTAGCGCTGGCCGTTATCGGCCGAAATCGGATTTTGAGGAATCTGGCCAGCCGGCGGTTTGTTTTAACCGACCCGCGGCTGGAACGGGAACTCTGGGGATTTCGCTTTCCCAACCCGATCGGTCTGGCGGCCGGTTTCGACAAGGGATGCCTGGCCGCCACCGCCTATCCCGCCATGGGATTCGGCTTTGCCGTGCTGGGTTCGGCGACTTTGCGGCCTTGGCCGGGGAATACCCGCCCGCGGCTGTTCCGCTTGTCCAAAGATGGAGCCCTGATCAATCGGATGGGGCTCCCCAACCCGGGCATCAGAAAGCTCCTGTTTCGAATTTGCCGTCAGCCGGAAAATGGCGAGGATCTGCCGATCTGGGTCAGCGTGACCAAGACGCCCGATCCGGAAATCTGCGGCGAGGCGGGGCTTTACGACTTCGTGGAAAGCGCGGCGTTGGCGGCGCGGATAGCCGATATTGTCGAACTTAATGTCAGCTGTCCCAACACGGCCGAGGGGCGGACTTTTCAGGAGCCGCAGTTGCTTGACCGCTTGCTTTGGCGGGCATTCTGTATCGAAGACCGCTACTGCAAAATTCTGGTCAAGTTCTCGCCCGACATCGACCGCGGCATGCTCAAAGAATCTCTCGCGATTTGCCGACATCGCGGTGTCGCCGGCATCGTCGCCGGCAGCAGCACCAACAGTCGCGAGGGATTGGCGACGGACAAGTGGAGGGTTGAGGCAATCGGCAAAGGCGGCCTGACCGGTCGGCCGTTAAAACGGCTCGGTCTCAAGCTGGTTCAAGATGTTGTCGAGTTGACCAACGGCGAGATGCCACTGGTCGGCTGCGGCGGCATTGAAACCGCCAACGATATCCTGGACTACACCCGAGCCGGCGCCCAACTCTTTCAACTCCTGACCGCTTGGCCCTACCACGGGCCGGGTCTGGTTCGCACAATCCTTTCCGATCTAATCTGGTGGATGGACGAGAATCGTATCTCTTCCATCGCTAACTGCGCCCAGTTCCCCTAGGGGAACTGGGCTTTGCCTATCTATTTGTGTTCTAATCGTCCTCGTCGCCGTCAACGGAGATAGCGCTGGTCGGGCAGGAGTTTTTGGCCTCGATGATATCGGGCAGATTTTTGGCGTTGACATTTTCTTCATTGACGGTCGCGATACCCTCTTCGTCCAGTTCGAAAACCAGAGGGCAAATCACAGTGCAGTTGCCGCAACCGGTACAGACACCGCGGTCGACTTCGACTGTTATTTTTTTATCATCAATTTTGGTAGCTTTTTTAGTTTCTTTTTTCGCCATTTTATTTCCTCTAGCTTATTTGTCGTTTGAAAATAGGTCGTCGGCTAAACTGGTGCCGGCGTTCGGGGTAGCGCCGATATCGGTCGAGTTTGGTGTTACGAACTCACCCGAGGTGGTTGGAGCGGAGAGCTGGCTTGCTTCAGCCGGCGTGGTCGGGGGTGTCGAGGTCATATCGGGGGCCGGAGCGGTGCTTGGCACGGTTGGCGTAACCGGAGAAACCGGAGGAGGGGTATAATCATTCAGCGGCGCCAGAGGAGGCGTCGATGGAACCACCGGAGCCGTCTCCACAATCGTTGGTTCGAAAGCCGGGGGTGTGATCGGCGTGACCGGAGCGACAGCCGGTGTTTCTGCGGGCGGGGTAATATTATTCAAACCGGTCGGCGGCGTGGCGGCATTTATTAATTCCTCTGTCGGCTTGCCGGTCAATTTCTCCAAGTGATGGACGCCGACAACCACGGCCGACGGCTTGCCGTTTACAGTGAGAACATACAGTTCGTCGCCAGCCGAGACATCATCGATAATCTTGTTTAAGGAATCCCGGGCTTCGGTAACAGGTAGAATTTTACTTATATCAACTTCTAACATTTTCCCCTCCATATTAGTTTAATTTAACCTTTCCAAAATATCGTACTATGAACTAAATATTAGCGTCAACTGTCGGCAATAAATTGTTCAATTGCTCAATGGCTCAATTGTTACCGCTTCCCAACAATTTAACAATTAGCCGAAGGCGAAACAATTTAACAATTTGTTGTTAATATCGGTAGTGTTCCGCCTTATACGGTCCCTCGACAGGAACGCCTAGGTAGTCGGCCTGTTTTTTTGTCAATTTGGTTAATTTGACGCCAAGTTTCGGCAGATGAAGCCGCGCCACCTGTTCATCCAGCCCTTTCGGCAGGGTGTAGACCTTGCCTTTTTCATATTTTTCCGTCTCGGTAAAGAGGGAGATCTGGGCCAGACATTGGTTGGTAAACGAGGTGCTCATGACGAAGCTCGGGTGGCCGTGGGCGTTGCCGAGGTTGACCAAGCGGCCGCGTGAAAGCAATATCAGGCATTTGCCGTCCGGCCAGATGAACTTGTCGACTTGGTCTTTGATATTTTCTTCTTTGATGTTCTTCTGTTCTTCGAGCCATTTGACATCGATTTCGGAATCAAAATGGCCGATGTTGCAGACAATCGCCCCATCTTTCATTTTCTGCATATGTTTGCCGGTGATGACATCGGCGCAGCCGGTGGCGGTGACGAAGATGTCGCCAATCGGAGCCGCCTCTTCCATTGTCAGGACTTCGTATCCCTCCATCGCCGCCTGCAGGGCATTAATCGGATCAATCTCGGTCGTGATTACCCGAGCGCCGAATCCGCGCATACTTTGGGCGCAGCCCTTGCCGACATCGCCATAGCCGGCCACGACGACATTTTTGCCGGCTATCATTATGTCCGTCGCACGCTTAATACCGTCGGCTAGACTCTCGCGGCAACCGTATTTATTATCAAATTTTGATTTTGTAACAGAGTCATTGACATTGATCGCCCGCAATTTCAAGGTTCTTTTTTCCATCATCTGATAGAGCCGGTGTACTCCAGTAGTCGTCTCCTCGGAAACGCCGATCACTTCCTCGGCCAGCTTCGGGTATTTATCATTGACGACCAATGTCAGGTCGCCGCCGTCATCCAGGAGCATATTCGGCCCCTTCTTCCCGAATTTGAGGGATTCCTCAACGCACCACCAATACTCCTTTTCGGTTTCGCCCTTCCAGGCAAAGACGGGGATACCGGCTTTGGCGATGGCCGCCGCCGCATGGTCCTGTGTCGAGAAGATATTGCAGCTGCTCCAACGAACCTCGGCACCCAATTCGATCAAAGTTTCAATTAATACAGCCGTCTGGATCGTCATATGAAGGCAACCGGCAATTCTCGCCCCTTTCAGCGGCTTTTTCTTGCCATATTGTTTACGCAGAGACATTAAACCCGGCATTTCTTTCTCGGCCAGAGTTATCTCTTTTCGTCCCCAATCGGCAAGCGAGATATCTTTTACTTTGTAATCATGCTTCATATTTTCCTACCAAATTACGAATTAAGCGAAAATACTAAAGTACGAAAATACGAATAATTTAGTAATTTCGTATTTTGGTTAGATTCGAACTTTCGCAGGGTTTGTCAAAACTTCCTGATCTTTTTTATTAAATTATATCTTTCCTTAATATCTTTCAACTTTGTACTTGACAGGTAGTTTAGAGAAAAGCCCTCGGCGCAAAAGGAGGCGATGATGCTGCCGTAGACGATGCCTTTCCGTATATTTTTCTCACTAGTATCGCCGGTGATGGTCAGATATCCCATCAAACCGCCGGCAAAGGAGTCGCCGGCGCCGGTCGGGTCTTTCACTTCTTCCAGCGGATAGCTTGGGGCGGAGAAGAAGGCATTATGCGAGAAGAAAAGTGCCCCATGTTCGCCTTTTTTGATAACAGCGTAGTCGGGGCCGAGATTCAAAAGTTCCCGACCGGCCTTGATTAGATTAGGCGTATCAAATAACATTCGCGCTTCGCTCTCGTTCATCACCACTAATTGAATTTTCGAAATCACCCGCAGGAGCTTCTCTTTCTTTAACTCAATCCAATAGTCCATGGTGTCGATTGCCGCGAATGGTTTTCCTTTCATTTGTTTTAATACCTGAAGTTGAATGGTCGGATCGATGTTGCCCAAAAATAAAAACTTAGCTTCACGGAAATGAGGGGGCAGGGTCGGATCGAAATTGGCCAATGAGTTCAACTCCGTCTTTTTGGTTTTGACCTCGTTCATATCAAAGAGATATTTGCCGGACCAGCGGAAGGTCTTGCCAGTCTTCTCGACTCCGGCCGTATCAATTTTATTCTTTGAAAATAGCTGCCAATGTTTATCAGGCAGATCGGAGCCGGCCACGCTGACCAGACCCGGTCGGCAAAAGAATGAGGCGGCTAAAGAGGCGTAAGACCCGCTTCCGCCCAAACTTGATTTAACCTTGCCGAAAGGGGTCTCCACATCGTCTAATCCTATAGTTCCCACAATAATTAAATTTGTCATATATTCTTGGTATTAATCACTATTGAAGATAGTCAGTTAAGCTAATAAATCCTAAACTCTAAACACTAAACTCTAAAAAAATTAAAAACTTTAAGTCCAAATAATCAAAAAAACAAGTTTTGAAATTTCTATTATTTGAAAATTTGGATTTATTTAGGATTTAGATATTAGGATTTAGGATTTGTCTTGTGCCGACCTCTCAAATTGTATCGTTATTTGGTCAATGCTAATTTTTATCAGCTTTCGCAATATTACCACAGTATTTCATCAACTCACCAGCTTTATCAGTCCTCTCCCACGGCAAATCCAGTTCAGGTCGACCGAAGTGGCCGTAAGCTGCGACTTGACGATATAGCGGTCTGCGCAAATCCAACTGTTTGATAATTATACCCGGGCGGAGGTCAAATACATTTGTGATTGCATCGGCGATCTCTTTGTCGGTTAGGCCGACTTTGGAAGTTCCGAACGAATCGACCCGGACCGAAAGCGGTTCCGGCAGGCCGATGGCGTAAGCGATCTGGACCTCGACTTTTTCGGCCAAACCGCCCGCCACCACATTTTTGGCTACCCATCGGGCGGCGTAAGCGCCGGAGCGGTCAACCTTGGAGGGGTCTTTGCCGGAGAAGGCGCCGCCGCCGTGGCGGGCCACGCCGCCGTAAGTATCAACGATTATTTTCCGGCCGGTGAGCCCGGTATCTCCCTGCGGTCCGCCGATAACGAATCGGCCGGTGGTATTGATATGGTAAATAGTTTTTTTGTCAAGCAGGTTAGCCGGAATCACATTTTGAATTACTTTTTCAATCAGTTCTTTTCGCAGCTTCGTCGATTTAACATTGGGGTCGTGCTGGGCGGCTAAAAGAACGGTGTGGACGCGGACCGGTTTGTCGCCGTCGTATTCAACCGTAACCTGGCTCTTGCCGTCCGGGCGCAAGCCCAAGACGATATTTTTTTTCCGGACATCGGCCAAGCGTTTACAAAGTTTCTGGGCAAGGACGATCGGCAGAGGCATTAGCTCTTTCGTTTCGTTGCAGGCGTAGCCGAACATCAGACCCTGGTCGCCGGCGCCCAAATGTTCCAAATCTTCAGCCACAATCTCGCCGGTTGAATCATTTTTCTCGTAAGAATCGACGCCGCGGGCGATATCTGATGACTGCTCTTTAATCGCTACCATCACGCCCGAGGTTTCCCACTGGAATCCGTATTCGGAGTCGGTATAACCGATCTCTTTTATTACGTTTCTGGCAATGGTTGGAATATCGACATAAGCATTGGTCGTAATCTCGCCGGCCACAATACAGACACCATTGGTCAACAATGTTTCACAGCCGACCCGTCCTTTCGGATCTTTCTCTAGGATCGCGTCGAGAACCGCATCAGAGATCTGATCGGCCATCTTGTCCGGATGTCCCTCTGTCACGGACTCGGAGGTAAACAGTTTCATGCTCATTTTCTCTCCTTATTAATCATTCTTATTTCCGCCTCGGTTGCTTCGGGGCAAGAGTCGCTTGGATTTTACGCTTGCGAATCGTAAAAATCAATATTTTACTAAAATATGCGATATCGGTTATAATCAAACAGTTATTATCAGACAAGGAGAAGTATGGCCGAAGCAAAAAAACAGTCGATAGTTGTTGAGATGGTTAAATACGGCCTCGTCGGGGCGGTCAGCACGGTAATTGATATCGCGCTTTTAAATGTCATAAAAACTTTGCTCGGCTGGCCTCTCTGGTTGGCGGTGGCGATCGGCTTTGCCGGCGGCACTGTTAACGGTTACTATATGAATTCGCGCTGGACCTTCCATTATGATACCGAGGGGCAGGAGGGCAAGAAATTCTCCCAATTTGCCATCATCTCAATCATCGGTTTGGGTTTGACAGAATTGATAGTACATGGTTATGTCGGTTACATCGATTTGGGTATGAATATATTAGGCAGAGAGATTTCAGCCATGAACACCGGCAAACTGGTAGCTGTCGTCCTGGTTTTCTTCTGGAATTACGGCGGAAACAAGATCTGGACATTTAATCAGAAGGGGACGGCCCAAAAAGCAGAGTCCTTACCTTAAATTAAAATTAAAATAATGTCAAAGTTTGAGCAAAGCCAGACCTTTTTTCAAAATTGCTCTCGCTAAGTTGGAAAGTAGCTATGGGCACTAACTTAAAAAAACTGCTTTCGGGTAGCTCGATTGTCTTTGTTGGAACGATTATTGCCAGTTTCTTTTCCTATCTTTTTAATATGTTAATGGGAAGAATGCTTGGCCCGTCGCAGTATGGCGAGATGGCGGCAATCCTCTCGCTTTTGACGATGCTATCGGTTGGGGGCGGCGCCATTCTGACTGTAGTGATGCGTTATTCTAGTGAACTCAACGCCTTAGGGAAAAATGAAGCAATAAAAAAACTTTTTCTTGTTTTTTCCCGTTATCTGATAATAGCGGCTCTAGTGATTTTTTTGGTCGGCTCGATTTTCTCCGGTGGAATCGCTTATTTTTTCTCCATTGAACGCCCTGTTTCGATTGTAATCGGGTTGGCCGGGTTCTTTTTCGGTTTTCCAATTTTGGTAAGCCGAGGCATCCTTCAGGGCCTGCAGAAGTTCCTGCCTTTGTCGATCCTTAACATCACGGAAATGTCGTTGCGTCTTGTATTAGGTATCCTTTTTGTAAAGATTGGTTTTGCAGTCAACGGCGCGATTGGGGCGACGATCATAGCTACCGGCATCGTTTATCTCCTGACTCTATTGCCGCTCAAAAAATTACTTTGGCAAACATCCTCCCGTTCCAAGGGGGAAAATTATCGGTTTGATAAGAAAGAACTTCTTAATTATTCATTGCCTGCCTTGATCTCCTCGGTTTTGCTGGCGGTCAGTTTGAATATGGATGTCTTACTTGTCAAACATTATTTTTCGGCGGAACAAGCCGGACTTTACGCCGCTGTCTCTACGATCGCCAAGATTATTCTCTATGTTACCGCCCCGATTATCTCGGTTATGTTCCCAATGATCTCCGAGCACCAGACAAAGGGCAGTAAACATTACCAAGTATTTCTTTTCTCCCTTCTTTTGACGATGATCGGATCATTTATTATTCTTGGCGCCTATATGGTTGCGCCGGCTAAGATTATCGCTTTACTTTACGGAACGGGCTATATAGGTCTATACTCACTTCTACCGGAGATTGGGATAGCAATATTATTTTACTCGTTGGTTAATCTGCTGGTTAATTACTACCTTGCAATCAAGGATTTTGTTTTCATCTGGGCATTTATTTTGGTGATTATCGGTCAGGTAATAGCGATTTCCTTGTGGCATCCTTCACTTGTCGCCGTTGTCAGAGTTTTGATTTCGGCGCAGGCTCTTTTATTTATCCTGATGTTAGGATATTAT
>ERZ1292623.5188-Hain-H51-01um-R1-5188-length-10454-cov-5_pt1 | contig 10454 bp, 14 predicted proteins | sample MGYA00564398_ERZ1292623 | MGnify/ENA primary metagenome ERZ1292623 (study PRJEB36523, sample SAMEA6512633) | groundwater metagenome | collected 2019-01-07 | study: AquaDiva: Metagenomics assemblies of 32 groundwater samples
GAACTTATACTTGCTGAACCATATGTCCTTCATAAAAAAGAAAGTGTGTTGAAAGTGACACTCGGGAGCGATGAATACTTCGTGATGGGAGACAATCGTGCAGGAAGCCTTGATTCGCGAAACTGGGGACCGCTCAACAAAAAGTTCGTTATAGGAAATCCCGTCATTCGCCTTCTCCCTGTTTCAGAGTTAGAGATACTGCCTGGAAATCACAACGCGTATGAATCCCGTTAGAAATAGGTCGTCCCGGACGACCGGGAGTTAACAGGGAACTTGGTAGTTGTTAATAAAGTCGACTATACACCAATAAGTAAACACAATCAGTCAATTAATTTCTAACGGGATGAAGAAACGAAAAAAAATTAAGCGCAAAAAACAGAAGAAAGAACCTCTTCTTGAGAAGCCGGCCGAAACCGCTCTTTATTTTGGATTTCAAAATATAAAAACTCCTGAAATAGGGAAAAGCGATATTAAGCTCGCAAAAGATATACGAAAAGGCACTGACAGCGAAGGCCAGGATGAGCTTTTTGAATTGGAAGAAAAGGTTCGCATATTGAAACTCTATTCAGAAGAGATGAAAGCATATCCGCAACATCACTTCTTTTTTTATAAAAAATCAAACCATGGGAAAGCTCTCAAGCGGCCTCCAGGAAGCCATGAGTACGTACTCGACGTACTGGGCTCGCCGAGAGGGATTACGGAAGCAATTATTATACAGACGGCATTCTCTATCCTCTCTGAAGAGGGATTCACAGAGCTCTCAGTCTCCCTCAATAGCATGGGAGATAAAGAATCAACTGCCCAGCTTGAAAAAAACCTCGCCGCTTTCTACCGCAAGAAAATAGAGAGCATGCCGGCTACGTGCCGCCAGTTGTTTAAGAAAGATATCTTTGAAATCGTGAGAAGCACCGATGAGAAATGCGCGGAAACAGTAAAAGACGCGCCTGCCTCCCTTGCCTCGCTCTCCGACCCCGCTCGAGCGCATTTCAAGGAGGTGCTTGAGTCAGTGGAAGCGCTTGGAATCCCCTATACCATAGACGGACATTTATATGCTAATCCTCTGTATGCTTCTCATACTGTTTTTGAAATGCGCGGGAAAAATGAAAGTGGAAAAGAAGCGGTATTGGGATCCGGATACCGCTACAACCATCTCACTAAAAAAATCGGGATTAAAAAAGATATTCCTGCGATAGGAGTGGTACTTTCATGGAAACGCGATAAGAAAAGTGCTGAAAAGAGAGCTTCCAAAGCAAAATTTTATTTCATCCAATTAGGCTTCGCGGCGAAACTCAAGAGCCTCTCTGTTATAGAACTTTTAAGAAAAGCAGGAATACTCGTTGTTCACTCGCTCACCAAAGACAAGTACGTGGGCCAAGCGGGTACCGCTGAAAATATGAAGTTGCCCTACGTTCTTATCTTTGGACAAAAAGAAGCGATAGAAAATACGGTAGTCGTTCGCGATACAAAAACTCGCTTCCAAGACACGGTTCCGTTAAGCTACCTCACTACCTACCTCAAGAAACTTCCTTAAATTTCTCTCTGAATTGATCTTTTAAAGCGAGTAGTTCTTTTTTCAGAGACTAGCGAGTGTGGCGACATGAGCTCGAGGAATTCTGTAGCAACAGAATATCCGTACTCTGAAAAAAGAACTACGAGCGACTCCCTTGAAGAGCGAAATACCCTGTGATAGGATGGGGAGCCTATGGTTGCAAATGTCAAAGTAGAGCGCAATACCAATGAAAATAACCTCAACCTTCTCCGGAGGTTTACAAAGCGCGTCCAGGGTTCGGGAGTCTTGCGAAAAGTGCGCAGTCACAGATACTACGTTAAGGTTATTTCTCCAAACGTCAGAAAGAAGAAGACGCTGCAAAACCTTACCTATAAAGGAAAAATCAACGAACTCATAAAGCTAGGGAAAATCACCCCTAAACAGCACGGTACACGGTAAATGAAAAAGGGAGAGGTCGCAATTTCACAGACTATAAAAGGCAAGCTCCCTCGCTTGCCTTTTTTAGAGATGAAGCAGTATTGCCTTGGAGCATCTTTCACGGTGAGCATTGTCTTTGTGGGAGAAACGCGTGCTCGCGCTCTTAACACAATGTATCGTGGGAAAAGTTATGTTCCCAATATTCTCACATTCCCCCTATCAAAAGAAAGCGGAGAGATAGTCATATGTCTCTCTCAAGCGCGGAGGGACGCAAAAAAATTTTCCATGAAAAAAAGCGAATTTCTTCACTATCTTCTTATCCACGGTTTTTTTCATTTGAAAGGTATGGCACATGGTAGTAAAATGAATGTACAGGAGAGGCGGGCGAGAAAAAAGTTTTCTGTTCCGGAAGCACAGTAGAAGTTCTCGTCGTTTTTTTTGCGTCCCTCACGTAACGAGGGAAAACTATTTATGGTGCGCAACATTATTACAGGAATTGACATCGGCACATACCAGGTGAAAGTCGTTGTCGCCGAGGGAGGTAAAGACGGCACACCGCCGCGCATACTTGGCAAAGGCTATGCCGAGTCAAAAGGCATGCGCCACGGCTATATCATCAACCCTGCGGACACAATCCGCAGTGTAAAACAAGCAGTCGCTCAAGCGCAAAAGGCTTCAAAAGAAGATATCAAACGCGCTTTTATTTCCGTTGGAGGTGTCGGCATCGGCAGTTTGGTTTCTCAAGGCTCGGTCATGGTATCGCGCGCTGATTCCCTCGTAACGGAGCTTGATATGGAAAAAGTGCTTGAAGCCTCTGAAGCGGATATCCCCTCTACTCTCTCGGTCAATAAAGAAATAATCCATAGCATTCCGCTTCAATATAAAATTGATGGGAAAGTTGTTCTCGGACGTCCGATAGGAATGAAGGGCGCCAAGCTTGAAGTGAAAACGCTCTTCGTCACATGCCTCAAGCCGCATTTAGATGACCTCATTTCTGCCATTGAAGAAGCGGGTGTTGAGGTAATTGACGTCATGGCATCCCCTATTGCCGCAAGTTTTGTGACATTGAGCAAAACACAGAAAATTGCGGGGTGCATTCTCGCCAATATTGGCGCGGAAACGCTTTCCATTGCCGTATTTGAAAATAGTATTCCGATTTCCCTTGAAGTCTTCCCTATCGGTTCAACCGACATCACCAACGACATTGCTCTAGGACTGCGCATCCCCATTGAAGAGGCGGAACAGGTAAAGCTCGGTGCAATCACCGCGGCAAATTATTCTCGCAAAGAACTCGATGAAATCATCAGTGCGCGATTATCGGACATGTTTGACCTCATTGAGGCACACCTTAAGAAAATCGGGCGCAACGGACTGCTTCCCGCGGGAATCATTATCACCGGCGGCGGCTCGGGCATTGGCACCATTGAAGACTTCGCTAAAGCCGCTCTTAAACTCCCTTCTCGAAAAGCAGTATTCCAGTCGCGCGGGGCAAATAGCGAAAACATTGAAACCACCTGGTCAGTTGCCTACGGCCTCTGCCTTTTGGGACTCTCAAACGATAACGACGAGACATTAGGTAAGAAGTGGGCTAAAAAAACGGGCAATAGCATAGTTTCTTGGGTCCGCCAATTCCTTCCATAAGGGCGCAATTCCAACACAGAAAAGCCTAAAATCAAGGTGTTTCTTTTTTGTTTGTTTCTGTTATGATGGGGGCACATTAAAACGAAAAGCCTTCAATACAGCCACGCAACATGCCACAAATTAAACCTGAAGTAGAAACGTTTGCGCGTATCAAAGTGCTCGGTATCGGCGGTTCAGGACGAAATGCAGTCAATCACATGATTAATTCTCGGGTGACGGGAGTAGACTTTATTGCGGTTAACACGGATGCCCAAGACCTTCACCACTCCGCTGCTAAGAAAAAAATTCACATTGGAAAAAATCTCACTCGGGGGCTCGGTACCGGAATGAATCCCGACCTTGGGCGCAAAGCGGTTGAAGAAACAAAAGAAGAAATTCAGGAATCGGTAAAAGGTGCGGATATGGTATTCCTTGCCGGAGGTTTTGGCGGTGGTACATTTTCGGGTGCAGCAGCACCAATCGCCCAAATCGCGCGGGAACTGGGGGCTCTTACTGTCGCCGTCGTTACAAAACCTTTCTTCTTTGAAGGACAGCAAAGAATGCGCATTGCCGAACAAGGGCTTGATAGCCTCCGAAAGGCGGTGGACGCCATCATTATTATTCCCAATGACCGATTGCTCAATACCATCACCAAGGAAACAACGGCTAAACACGCATTTGCAATGTGCGACGAAGTCCTTAAGCAGGCAGTTGAAGGAATTTCCGACCTTATTACTACTCCGGGAGTCATCAATATAGACTTTGCAGACATTAGAGCCGTCATGGAGAATGCAGGTAGTGCTCTCATGGGAATTGGAACTGCAAGCGGAGAGAATCGCGCAATTGAAGCCGCGAAAATGGCTATCAATTCCCCTCTTCTTGAACTCTCTATTGCGGGTGCTAAGGGGGTTCTCTTCTCGGTTGCCGGAGGTGATGACCTCACTATGTTTGAAATTCAAGAAGCGGCGAAGGTCATTACTGAATCCGTTGATACGGAAGCAAAAATCATATTTGGAACAATATACACCGATGAGCTCAAAAAGGGTGATATTAGAATAACGGTTATTGCATCGGGATTCCCCGAAAGCCCGGGAAAGAGAGCGTCTCTTTTTCCTGGCATAGGAATGAGTAATAAAGACAACAAAGATAGAGAAGAAAAGGGGAAAATTTACAATACGCCTATTCAGAGCTCTGAAAGTAAAGCCGCGGAGAAAAAGGAAGTAGCGAAGGAGCAGGAGGAAGCAGACGATGACTGGAGTGCGGTTCCCGCATTTTTAAGACGAAGCAAACTCAAATAGAAGTCGCTCACACTCTTTCCCAAAAGCACGCATAAAATCTTGCTAGATTTTTTGCTCCGCTCGGCGTCGACCGTGCCTGCGCGAGGCTTTTGAGAAAGAGTGTTCGCTCCCGATTAAAAAAGGATTGCTCATTTAAAAGTAAGAGCAGAAAGTACAGGAAAGAGAAAAGTGCCTCGCACCGCTATTGGTGCGAGGCACTTTTTGATTTTATTGAGACTTGCTATTATAATGTGCAAATGTTGTACGAACTGGCAATAATCGTCGGAGGTCCGGCAGGAGTCGCAGCTGCAGTTTATGCCGCGCGAAAACGCCTTAAAACTATTCTCATTGCCAAAGAATTCGGCGGACAAAGTACTGTCTCAACAGATGTCCAAAACTGGATAGGAACCGTTTCTGTTTCCGGCACCGAATTTGCCACAATGCTTGAAAAGCACGCGCGCGCCTATGCGCAAGATGTGGTTGATATTGTAACCTCGGAGTGGGTAGAAGGTATTGAGAAAAAAGACGACAGATTTGTTGTAAAGACGAACGAAAAAAAGTACGAAGCAAAAACGGTTCTCATCACCACCGGAAGCAAGCGCCGCAAACTCCTTGTCCCAGGAGCAGACAAATTTGAACACAAAGGCTGTACCTACTGCGCATCCTGCGACGGACCTCTTTTTGCCGAACAAGACACAGTGGTTGTGGGCGGTGGCAACGCTGGTTTTGAAACCGCCGCAGAGCTTCTCGCGTATGTCAAAAGCGTAACACTTCTTGAAGCCGGAAAAGATTTTAGAGCGGACAAAATAACTATTGATAAGGTTCTTGCGCATCCTAATATGAAAGCGCTCACGGAAGTAAACATCCTCGAAATTAAGGGAGATAAGTTCGTGAATGCAATTGTCTATGAAAAAGACGGGAAACAGGAAACACTGCCGACTGGAGGTATTTTTGTTGAAATCGGACTTATTCCCACCACATCATTTGCAAAGGACATTGTAAAACTCAATAAATACGGACAAATCGTTATTGACCCGCGAACACAGCGAACTTCAGTTGAGGGTATTTGGGCTGCGGGAGATTGTACTGATGTGCTCTATCACCAAAATAATATTGCCGCGGGAGACGCGGTGAGAGCGCTTGAAGATATCTATTTTCACTTAAAAACCTAGTTTTTGAAGCTATTGACTTTATATTAAAAATGTGCTGATATCAGCACAGGTAGTTCACTGCAAACCACAAATCAAGCACAAAAAGAAAGAAGAGGTATCTAATGCAAACAATACCTGCGGCACAGAAAGTGCAGCAAAACGGTGCCAGCGCCAACGGGTCCCACCCTTCTCAAGAGGTGAAGCAGAAATTCGTGCTTCTCCGTTTCAACGAGGGGGTGGAAAATGGCAAAAAGGGCTGGCATTCCTGGAAATGCCAACAAGACGTACGTGAGGGCCGGGTGCTCCATGTCTTGGAAGGAGAAAAAAAGCCCCTCAACAGCGGAGAAATCTGGCTGTGCGCCGAGGTACGCGAGGAGAAACGGGAAGGAGGATATCCTCGCATCATTGTGACGCTTGTCGAGCACATGGCGTTCAAGCTGGGAGAAAAGGTAGTCTGCGATTTCAAGAAAGGACCGCAGAACAGCCCGATCCCGGACTGGGTGGCGCAGGTATGGAAAAACGGCATCTGTACGAAATACGTGCCGGACCTAAAAGGAGTGCTCCCTTCAAAGGAAATCTCCATTTGGCACTGCGAAACAGTAACATCCCTTTCCTTCAACTGGGAAAGGAGTTACCGCAAAATCGCGGTGAGACTCATCAATCCTGCCTAATCGGCAAAAACCAATCCCTCGGACAATTAAACTGTCCGAGGGATTTTATTTTGTATAAAAAAACTAACTGTGGGCGGTAGTGAAGATTATTTCATAATAAGAAGGACTCGGTCAGGAATAATTTTCTCGTCGTCACTCAAAAATTTTCCCGACCCAGTCTCGCGACCAGCAAAGCTTTGCTGGTACCCGCTCCGACTTTCAAGTCCTCTACACAAAGCTTTGCTTTGTTCACCGCTACACAAAATCAAAAAACCGCTTGCGCGGTTTAGATTTTGTGGGCGGTAGAGGACTTGAACCTCTGACATCGTCAACGTCAATGACGCGCTCTACCAACTGAGCTAACCGCCCAAACTTTACTTTAACGCAATGAGCTACTAAAACAGCTAACCGCCCGTAGAAATTAGACTACATGAAAATTAAAAGCTGTGGAAGAGCTAAATTTAGAGGGGTTTAACGTCCTTCCGATTCCACCATTTGAGCTGTAAGTGATTTCGCCCCCAAAACTTTTCGGCGGACGGATTTTTCTTACGGCAAGGTCTTGTCTTAACGTAAACTTTCTAAAGAAACCAAACCGTGAGAAACATAACAGTGAAGTTAATTGCTGACACTACACACCATGTGCAGAATGCCTTTAGAACAAATGCCTGCACATAAGTGAAGTATAGAGAGAATAAGAAGCCAAATGTTACAATTGCCTGAATTGGCCAAAACGCGACTGCACTCCCGGCATAAAGCCATGTGAGAATGAGAATTGCTGTATACATTCCAAAACCGGCAAACGAATTGGATATACCTAAGGTTTTACTCTGCGGACTATATTGCACCTTTTGGCACCACTCTTTTGGGAAAAAGGGGCAAGCAACGTTGGTGCCGCGGATTTTGTGGTATATCAAATAAAGCATGTCCAGAGCGCCGATTATTCCGAAAATATAAAGAATGGGTATAAGATTCATAAAATTATTTAGAAAAGTTGAAAATGATGCCCTGTAAAAAATAGCGTGAGAATGACCGTACCAAGTACCGTAGACGCCAAAAGAAGGCCGAGTGTTTTCTTAAGACGACCGGCGTCGGGTGTATGGGGTGACAAATACAAGACTACGGTGGCAACCGCATATAGTAGTACGGAAAAAATGCTTTTTGATGTCCAATGATGACCGGAAAAATTCTTCAACCAATCCTTTAATGGCGCCGATAATTCCGCCCAGATAGTAATAATCACAACAAAAATAATTGTAATGATTGCCGCGTATGCCGATGAAATGATTAGTTTTGATTTATTCATAAAGACATATCAGTTGATTACACCCCAGCGAGCGGTGGCGGAGATTATGAATCCCATCGCGCCAATAAGAAGCCCGAGCACGGCAATAGCACCGGCAAGCCATACGGTAAGACTGCGGAGCTTAAGCCGCTCCATGTCCTCTTTTCCAAGCAAAGTGATGAAGAATACAGTCATCGCAAGTGGGATAACGAATAGGAAAATATGTTCCTTGGTCTCCATGATAATATTGTGCACCCACGGCGCGACACTGCTTTTGATTATCGGCTTAACAAGCGTTCCGTAATACACGACATAGTAGTAGCCGCCGGAGAGCCAGCTCGCGATGAAAGCACCAACGCCTATTGCCGCAGTGATAACCATACTTTTCCGCGAACCCCCATCGCCTTTCAGTTTCCCTAACAGCCATAAAAACGCATCAATGCCAATAATGGCAAAACCGAGATGGAGACCGATAAGAACAGGTTTGCTCTGTAGTATGGCGACAATATCCATGGAAGAATTATAACACGAACATACGCTCTAAAGAATGTTTAGCTTAAATCTTTTTTCTTATCTTCAAATTCCTTTTTATCAATCTCGCCTTTGGCGTAGCGTTCTTTTAAGATTTTCTTTTTCATTTTGCTTACTTACCCATTACTTTCAAGATATCTCGCACAACCGTTTCGGCTTCTTGGTCACCGTTTACTGTGTAGTCGCAGTGTTCTTCATATAAAGGAATTCGTTCGTCATAGAGTCCTGTAAGAGTCTTGTCCTTGAATCCAATAATTCCACGTGGGACATCGCCAATTCTTTTTTCAAGAGTTTCTAACGAGACTTTTAGATAGATTATTTTTGAAATTTTTTTGAGGTGATTCACTGCATCTGTCTGGTATATGATGCTGCCCCCTGGAGATATCACGAAGTTGTCGCGACCGTTTGTCTGCGAAATAGTGGCTTTCGCCTCTGCGTCCAAAAATGCTTCATCGCCCAATTTCTCCACTATTTGTTGCAACAACAAATAGTGTTTCTGTTCCAAACTTGTATCAATATCGAGGAATGCATAGCCAAGCCAGTCGGCCAATTTTTTGCCTACGAAAGATTTTCCTGAACCCGGCATTCCTACCAGTGTTATGTTCATTTTGTATTAAATATAGTAACAAACTTTCTTTCATTCCATAAAAAATGGGCTCCGAGTAGAAAATGTGTCTACAGGGAGCCCGTGACTCATAAGCCGCTGCTTGTTAGCTATACCAGAGGTAGAGCGAAAAAAAGATAATCTGGCCAGCGAGTGTCACTGCAATCATTGTCACGGCTTCGGCAGCAGAGTAGCCAGTATCATTTCTCCAAGCTCTATTTTCTCTGGCGCGGAGAAAGAAGCAAGTTGCTCGAAAGCCGAGGTATATCTGCGACAGGATAACACAGATGTTAGTGATAGTGTAAAGAGCGCTAATTGCTTTCACCCATATTGGAGAGTCAAAGCTTAGTGCTCGAATCCCCATCTTCGCTAGAACTCCGTGGAACAGGGTAAGTAGAACGAGGAGCACCATGAGATAGACATAGCTCCACCGGCGCTCCTCACCTCTCGTGCTCTGATAAAGATTGAAGACATATGGTCGTATCAACATCTTCCCAATAAAGGGAAGCATGCCGACAAGCTTAGCAAAGCTCTTCATGTGAGCCTCCCTTTCTATGGTTTAGTGTTCAAACAGTCTGCACTCAAAGTATCAGTGACAGGAGTAAAAATCAAACTGCCCAATATCATTTACTTTCTTGATTTTAAAATCTCGTCAATTTGGCGAATTTCGTTCCAAATACCGTCTATCAAATCATGTTCTTTGGCTTGTTCCAAATTAACCCATGCGAATTCTGTTGCATCCTCATCGAGTTTTACCTCGCCTGAAACATACGGAGTAAAATAAGAAAAACATATGCAAGGCACCCCGTCTGGACGAATGAATGCGAGGTCAGTCAGAAGTTCAAGCGTGCCTATTTCTAAATTAACTTCTTCTTTTATTTCACGCTTCATAGATATTTCCATGACACCATACCATTGTGGAGCACCCTTCGTAGCGACAGGAAGATTCACATAGTCATCTGTATTAAGCCCCCCGCCGGGAATCGTCCACTTTCCAGGCATCATTTTTTTATGCAAAGCCCTTTTGGTAATAAGATAAGTGAAATCTGGCTTATAAATAAGTATTGTGGTAACAACCCTATGAAGCTCTTTATCTTTTATGTTGCTAGAAATATTTTCCATACTCACATTATAACTGTTTCGTTTTAATGCGGAGGAGGTGAGATTTGAACTCACGATGCCTTTCGGCATGGCGGTTTTCGAAACCGCTGGAATAAACCACTATCCGACTCCTCCAACACACCTTCAAAAAACTCGCTCCACCATAGCATTTTTTGCCATTTTTTCAAAAAATGCTATAGTTTCCTTGGGTTTAGGCCGTTATTACGGTCCCATCGTTTATGATGGGTACCTGTGGACGGTCCCATCGTTTATGATGGGTACCTGTGGACGGTCCCATCGTTTATGATGGG
>ERZ1292623.5192-Hain-H51-01um-R1-5192-length-10452-cov-4_pt1 | contig 10452 bp, 9 predicted proteins | sample MGYA00564398_ERZ1292623 | MGnify/ENA primary metagenome ERZ1292623 (study PRJEB36523, sample SAMEA6512633) | groundwater metagenome | collected 2019-01-07 | study: AquaDiva: Metagenomics assemblies of 32 groundwater samples
CTCAGCCATACACGGAAAGGGACATGCTTAAAGCCTTGGGGGGCCAACACTTTGCGGCGGCCACTCAAGATGGAATAGAGGCAAGCGAGATAGCAAGGGCTCTAAAATCATTAGCTGGGCACGTTGACGCAAGGCGGACTAATTCTGTTGCCGAAATGATTCGCGCAGCCGAAGAAGGCGCAGCCGTCATGTTCCCAATTTCAAACAATCACGAAGCGTTAATGCCTCCAGGACACAGAATAGGAAGGAACAACAATGGGCAGCTTTATGTTTTAGCTGCTGACCCCATGTCCGAACAGTCTCGCGAAGTTCCTGTAAGCGCACTCATTAGAAGTGAAATTATCGTTGTATCAGACCCAAACTTGGTAGAAAATAATGTACTCATAATCGAAAAAGGGATTAGAGAAGTTGCGCAAAGGCCGGCTAACAGGACTGTCAAAAACCCAATTAGAACAGTCAGCAACAAGCCTGACATCAGGACTTTGCACAGATGATAACCTCAGGAGTTCAGAGATAACTTATACCCGTCCTGGCAATATTTTGAAGTATAATCTCAGCATGAAAGCTTGCTTAGTACACGATGACTTTTGCCAACTAGGCGGAGCGGAGCGGTTATTTGAAGAAATTGCCAAAATTTATCCCGAGGCGCCAATTTATACGTCTTTAGTTAATTGGTCAAAAATCCCTATACCAATCAATCCGGATCGCATCCACACTTCATTTATCCAAAAAATTCCGTATGCAGCTAAACTCTATAAAATTCTACTGCCGTTTTATCCACTGGCCTTCGAGAGTTTTGATTTTTCAGGCTTTGACCTTGTAATCAGCTCAACGACTCGTTTTGCCAAGTCAATTGTCACAAAACCAAGCACCGTCCATATTTCCTACGTAAACAGTATCCCCCGATTTCTTTACAATCAGGATCAAAAAGATCAATATCTGCCGACAATTTTAAGGTTTATTCTCAAGCCTTATTTTAGCTGGTTAAAAAGGTGGGATAAGACTGCCTCGTCCCGAGTAGATTTTTATGTAGCAAATTCGCAAAACATCGCTGCCCAAATAAAAAATGTTTACGGCAGGGAGGCAGAAGTTGTGTACCCCGCGGTAGATACTGATTTTTTTCAAAATAGCCGTAAAACTAAGAAGTCAGGTTATTACTTAGTTGTTTCCAGGCTCGTTAAATGGAAAAAGATTGATATTGCCATCGAAGCGTGTCAACAGCTTGGTGTAAACCTTAAAATTGTCGGCAAGGGACCTGACGTTAGTCGACTCAATAAATTATCTGGAAAGGGTATCGAATTTATAGACAATGCTACGAGTGAAGAACTGAAGGGTCTTTATCAAAACGCAAAAGCCCTAATTGTGACTCAAGAAGAGGATTTTGGTATTTCCATGGTCGAGGCTCTGGCCTGCGGGACTGGCATAATTGCATATGGTCTCGGCGGTTCAAGAGAAATCGTAGTTGATGGAAAATCAGGCGTATTTTTTAGCAACCAAGCACCCAAATCACTAAAAGATGCAATTAACAGGCATTCTAAGTTAAAATGGGAAAGTACTGCCTGTAGGAAGAGCGCTTTGAGATTCTCAAGAGCAACCTTCAGGAAGAATTTGACTAGTGCTGTCAGCAAATATGCCGTCCCAAACCACTGATCTCAAAATAGAGTCACGCAATTCGCGTTCCTCTGATTCTCACACTCTCAAAATAGCCCTCTTTTGTGGAGGTACCGGCACCAGAATGTGGCCAATGAGCCGTAAGGCTTTACCTAAACAGTTCCAACCCCTTATCGAAAATCAGTCTACTTTCGAAATGATGATAAACCGCCTCGCATCAAAATTTGCCATGCACAATATCTTTCCGGTGACAACCCGAGACAATGTTGGTTGGATTGTAAAACTAGCGCCGGAAATTCCCCTTGAGAACATAATCATTGAGCCGGAAATGCGGGACACCGCAGCGGCTGTCGGCCTGGCAGCAGCAGTTTTAGATAAAAAGTTTAATAACCCAAGCGTTGTAAGTCTTTGGAGCGATCACGTGGTTAGGAACGAGAAGCAATTTATAGCGGCAATAGAACTCGCCGCAAAAACAGCGCAGGAAACAGGGAAATTTGTAAAAATAGGTGTTAGGCCAACGTTTCCAAGTGTCGCTCTTGGCTACCTAAAAGTGGGCAAAATGTTAAAGCGCGAAAACGGCATGGCCATTTTTGAATACATCACCCAAATAGAAAAACCCAAATATGAGGAAGCAAAAAATTTTACCGAGAGCTGGGAGTATTTGTGGCACATTGGTTATTCTGTTTGGTCAGCCGCAAAAATGCTGGATTTTTATGAAAAATATTTCAAAGAAGGGGCAGGCCCTTTAATTAAAATTCAAAAGGCTTGGGGCACACCCGAGCAAGAAGCAGTTCTGAAGGAAGAATACGTCAAAATACCCAAAACTTCCGTAGATTTTGCAATATATTCGCACCTAACACCGGCTGATCAGGTTGTAGTCTCCGCTGACCTTGGTTGGCGGGATGTCGGAACTTGGAACGAGTTAAAGGATGAAATGGCAGCAAAGCCTCAGGATAACATTTTTCAAGGCCTGGTAATGGACATAGACCTTAAAGATTGCCTGGTATACAGCAACAAAAAAGAAAAAATCATAGCTGCAATTGGCCTTGAAGGACTGGTAATAGTCGACACGGAAGACGCTCTTTTAATTTGCCCCAAAGACAAAACGCAAGACGTTAAAAAAGTTATTGAGAGACTAAAAGAAGAGAATAAAGAAGATTTTCTATAATTCCCAAAATGTTTTACGACACGGTTAAGCGCTTTATTGACATTATTGGTTCGTCCATCGCTCTCGCGATTTTTTCACCCGTAATATTACTGTTTATGGCCCTTGTAAAACTTACCTCCAGTGGTCCAATTTTTTATACACCAAAAAGGGTAGGCCGTGGTGGCAAGCTTTTTAAAATGCTTAAGTTTCGAAGTATGTATATGTACAAAATAGACGGAAAGCTGGTTCACGCTCAAAAATATTTGGACATTAACGTCAAATTGAAAAAAGAGTATCAAGAAAATAGCTTTAAGCTGCAAAATGACCCCAGAATAACCCCGATTGGCAAAATCCTAAGAAGGCTCTCAATCGACGAATTACCTCAACTGATTAATGTACTTGTCGGCGACATGTCACTCGTTGGACCAAGAGCCTATCAGCAGGATGAACTTATTCATCAACAAAAAGTCTATCCCCAAACCTCAAAATACGTTAAAATTATACTTAAGGCAAGACCGGGTGCTTCTGGTCCATGGCAAGTTTCCGGAAGGTCTTTTATAAACTTTGATTCGCGGGTTGTAATGGACGCAAAATACGTAGAAAAGCGCTCAATAATTTATGATACCTGGATTCTTATTAAAACCCCTTTTTCTATGGTTGTTGGGACTGGAGCAGTGTAAATAAAAATATGAAAAGAAGACTAACCTCTCTTTTGTTGCTCCTTGTAGTTGTTTATGGCGTCTTAACGGTTGTAGCCGGTATTTCTCTAAGACAAGCCGTTAAATCAACCGCGAAAGTCGCTGAAGCGGAAAAAGCGCAAGATCTGGACGGAATCAAAAAGAGTATTGGTAATGCAAAAGGAGATTTTAGTAGAACTAAAGTCATTCTTATTGCCTTTACGCCTTTAAGAGTTATTCCTGTTTTAGGTTGGTACGTAGCCGATGCCCAAAGAGGGGCAAGCGCGGCAGTTGCAGGTCTTTCGGCGACGCAAACCTTAGCAGAAGCCGTTACGCCCTATGCCGACGTTTTGGGCTTAAAAGGCAAGGGCACGTTCCTGGGGGGAACCGCCCAGGAAAGGTTGTCAAGCGTCGTAGAAACTTTGTCAAAAGTAACTCCACAATTGGATTCTGTAGGAAAAGATTTAACGGTTGTCAGAAAAAATGTTGACCAAATTCAATCATGGCGATACCCAAACTTTTTGCCAAAGAAACCTGGCGAGAAAATTGATAGAGCCAAAAATGCTATAGACGAAGTAGAAACATTCATTACAGAAGCGCGCCCGTTAATTGAAGTACTCCCGGAAATAATGGGTCAAAATAAGGAGAAAAAGTATCTAATTTTAATCCAAAACGATAAGGAACTGCGGCCCACCGGAGGTTTTATTACAGCCTACGCAATTTTTAGAGTCAACAAGGGGAGCATTCAATCGGAGGGGTCAGAAGACATATATCACCTGGACGCTACCTTAAAAAAGCAAATATCGGCACCGGACCCGATTAGAAAATATCTCGAAGTAAACTCCCTGCACATCAGAGACTCTAACCTTTCACCGGATTTTGTTTCATCGATGAATCTTTTTCAAAACTTGTACGCAAGCTCCAGCGCCAAAAAAGAATACGACGGCATTATAGCTGTAGATACACAATTTGTGCTGAACCTTATTGATGTTTTGGGTCCAATTGAAGCGTTAGGTCAAAAATTCACGGCAGACAAAGTTGACGCATGTGCTTGTCCCCAAATTATTTATGAGTTGGAAAAATATGCAGACGAACCTGTTTCTTATGAAAAAGACGACAGGAAAGGCATAATTGGAGTTTTAATGCAGCAAATTATGTCTAAAACATTTGAAGCTCCACAATCAAAATGGCCCGACATAATCAGTACCATGCTCTCCTCCCTGCAGCAAAAAAACATCCTACTTTACTTTAAGGACACCAAATCTCAAGCTGCTGTCGAAAAAGTCAACTTTGCAGGCCGAATTTACGAATACAACGGCGACTATTTAAGCATTAATGAAACAAACTTTGGCGGTGCCAAATCGAACCTGTACATAGAGGAAAAGGTAAAAATGCAAGTTAAAAAAGACAACGACCAGTTAAATAAAAAGGTCACCATCGAATACAAGTATCCAAGAAAAGGGGACAATTGTAACTTAGAGCGCAGTGGCGGCCTGTGTCTTGCAGGTACTTACAGGGACTGGATCCGTATTTATGTACCAAAGGGTTCAAAATTGATTAAATCAAGCGGAATCGAAGTTCTGCTTACTTCAAGTGAAGAGCTGGACAAAACAGTCTTTGAAGGATTCTTAACCATTGCACCCGAAAAAACAGCAAAATTGGAGTTTGAGTACACCTCTCCTGTTAAGGTAGGTAAAGAGTACAAGTTGCTTATCCAAAAACAGCCAGGCAATCCTGGACACAGTTACGAAATAGATGCATTTGGTAAAAAGCAAAAAAGTTTCCCGCTAACTCAAGACAAAGAGCTAATCGTCAAAATTTAGTATAGTTGAAGTAAAGAGCCATGAATCAAAAAGCTGAAGGAATAATTTTGTCTCGTAGAAATTTAGGAGAAGCAGACAGAATTTTAACGATCTACACAAAAGAGTTTGGAAAAATAAGCTGTATTGCCAAAGGAGTAAGAAAGCCAACCTCAAGAAAGTCTGGCCATGTAGAGCTTGGAAGTTGGTGCAAAATATATGTAGCACATGGCAAAAGTTTAGATATTCTAACGGAGGTGGAACTTAAAAAATCATTTGGCCACGACGACTCAACCCAAGAAAAAACCAATCGTATCTACCACATGCTGGAGCTCGTAAATTGTCTTACTGCTCAAAATCAAAAAAATTCACAAGTCTTCTTCCTTCTAATTGAGTATTTAAAAAAACTCGCGCAAGGCGAGAGTTTCAACCTTATATCAACCGTTTTTAAACTAAAATTGCTCTCTGCGCTCGGTTTTTTCTCTTCCGTTAACCTTAAACATACACAGTCAAAATTATTGTTGGAAAAATTTGAAAGCGACAAATTTGAAGACCTTAAAAACATAAATATTAATGAAGAAAATTATTTGAAACTTCTGGCATTTCTTGATAGCATTATTGAAAACGTTACCGAAAGAAAACTGTATACCAACAAGTTTATAATCGCTCACTAAAAATCGAAAAAAGCGATTAAGCAATTTATTAATGCCACAATCTAAAAGAAATCTATACATAATTGCCGCAGTTTCCCTGCTATTAATTTTTGTTGTTATTTATTCCTTATTTATATTTCAAAAACAGCAAAAACAAATAAAGGTGAACGACACCCCCGCGGAGATCAAACAAATTACCGACGTGGACATGTCCAAAAGGCCGTTTATTACCCTAACGCCAACTGCCAACGGATCCGAAATCATCATATCAATCGAAAACATGCAGGAGTTTGAAAATATAGAATATGAGCTAACATATCTTGCGGACAATCCACAAATACCAAATGAAAAAATAGAACGAGGCGCAACAGGCACCGATATAAACACAAAAGACGAAAAGTATAAAAAATCCATTCTTCTTGGAACTGCCTCAAAAGGTGCTGCCAGTCCGGACAGGGGAATCACCGACGGTAAACTAACACTGCACCTTTTTAAAGGAGCTATCGAATATCAATCAGAAAGCAAGTGGCAACTTCTCCAGGTTGGTCTGACAACAAAAGAAATCATAAGCGATGATGGGAATTTTGTTATAAAATTACCGCCATTTACCAAAGATTATTATGCAATTCTTGCCGATACTGTCGGAATTCCGCCAAAAGGGGAGTTTGATGTAAATAAGGTACAGTTACCCGTATACGGTGTGTTCTCAACAGCACCAAAATTCCCCAAAAAAGGCTCGTTGTCGATTAAAACTGACAAACAAGACCCAAAACTTTTTGTTTACAACCACCAGGATTCAATCTGGGGTAATCAAGATGCGACTCGCGAAGGCGACACTCTCACAAGCCAAATTGAATTTTTTAGCACTTTTGTGGTAGTCTCCTCAAAATGAGTCTCGACAAAATAGTCTCTCTTGCCAAAAGACGCGGTTTTATTTATCCGGGGTCTGAAATTTACGGAGGCTTGGCCGGAACTTGGGATTATGGCCCGCTAGGTGTCGAGCTCAAAAACAACATCAAAAAAGCCTTTTGGAAATCTATGGTTTACGATCGCGATGATGTCGTTGGGCTTGACGCTGCGATACTCATGAACCCTAAAGTCTGGGAGGCATCCGGGCACGTTGAAGCATTTGCAGATCCACTAATCGAATGCAAAATTTGCCATACCAGGATTCGCGCAGGCCAGCAGGAAGTTGTTGAGGATCACGAAAAAACACATAAAGGCAAAAAAGTAGATTGGACTGAACCCAAACAGTTTAATCTGCTAGTTGAAGCAAAGCTCGGGGTTGTCGAAGAAAACAAGCAAAAAGTCTACCTTCGTGGGGAGATAACCCAGGGAGTCCACGTTAACTTTAAAAATGTCTTGGATTCATCCCGCACACGAATCCCTTTTGGTATAGCCCAGCTAGGGAAAGCTTTTAGGAATGAAATAACACCCGGAAACTTTACATTTAGGTCTCGTGAATTTGAACAAATGGAACTGCAGTTTTACATCAAACCCACTCCAACTGAATCCAAAAAATGGTACGAGTACTGGAAACAAGAAAGAATGAAATGGTACTTGTCGCTTGGCATGACAAAAGCAAATCTCCGTTTTCGTCAGCACGATGAAGATGAACGTGCACACTACGCCCAGGACGCTTGGGACATTGAATACAATTCGCCTTTTGGCTGGAAGGAATTTGAAGGCATCCACCACCGCGGTGATTGGGACGTCCGCCGCCACCAGGAATATTCCGGAGTAGATATGACTTATTTTGATCAGGAGGCGAATGAAAAATTCTTGCCCTACATCATCGAAACTTCCGGCGGTGTCGACCGTGCAACACTGTTTTTCTTAATCGACGCCTACCATGAAGAAGAAAAGCGCATTGTCCTAAAGCTTCACCCAAAACTGGCGCCGTACAAAGCTGCTGTTTTCCCGCTTCTTGCCAATAAACCCGAACTTGTCAAAAAGGCTAGAAATATCTACAGTGAACTATTAACTGTGAACAGTTTACTGCCTATTGCTTGGGACGACCGAGGTAATATCGGCAAACGCTATTTTGCCCAGGATGAAATTGGTACCCCCGTCTGCATCACCGTCGACTTCCAAACACTGGAAGACGACACGGTTACCATCCGTGACCGCGACACAGCAAAACAAAAAAGGGTGAAAGTTGCAGAAGTTAAAACAGAACTGATTGTATAAAAGTTATTTAGTTACTGAAGAAAAGGCAACCAACTTAGAGCCACCCGGAATTTCAATCTTAGTGCCTTTAACTGCCTTATTATATGTATCCTCATCTGTTTGATAAGTACTCGTACCACAAGACTGTACAGAAGTATCCGCATCTGCTAAAACAAGCTCGCAATTGTCTATCATCACAAAATATCTTTTATTCTGAATAAAGCTGGTATTGTCGACTGGGCATGCCTCAGTATGATCACATATAACAGGGTTTGTTCGCTGGTCTATACCCGCTTGTGCACCTCTATTTATTACGAGGCCGCTTATAGTTTCTTCACCGTCGACAGTATCAACCGCAAAATCAATAGTATTACGTCCTAAATATGTCGCATAAGCAAGCGCACCGACCGTGGCGGTAGGAAACACCAGCCATCGCCAGTATTTCTTACCCAAGTTTACGGCACCGGTACGGAAACCAGATTTTTCGGCTGATCCTGTGGGGTTGTCTTCGTGGCTAGTCATAGTTGGCGAATAGTACCATCTTTTAATTTTAGCTGTCAACTATAGGTTCCTTGACTAAACAAACGCAAAACGCCATACTTATAAGAAGGAAATCCCCTTGTGCAAGAACCTGATGGTCTAGAATTTCCGGATAAACCTTACGATCATTGCGGCTTAGCAGGCGCTGTTGTAAAAAGCGGTCTTAATGCCACAAATATTGCTGTAGAGATGGGCAAAGCTCTCCAGCACAGAGGCCAAAACGGCGGGGGAGTTGCCGTAAAAGGTAAAGGCAAGCTCCTAAAAGTTTATAAAAAAGCCAAAGCATTCAACGAAATTTTCAACTCGGTTGAAGTCGTAGAAGACCATTCACTGCGCGGAGAAATTGCCATTGCCCATCTTAGATATCCAACAGAAGGCTCAAGCCGCCAAAATTGTGACGCACAGCCGTTTTATGCTTCTTATGGCGGCTGGGAAATTGCTCTTGGCCACAACGGCAGCACAGTTGACGTTAAAAAACACAGGAGGAAGCTTCTTAAATATAATATTAAAACAGAATCGGATTCAGACTCGGAAATTCTGGCTTGGCTCATCGTTACATCACCTGGTGCAACATGGAAACAAAAAATTTCAGCGGCTCTTGCAGATGTAAAAGGAGCTTATTCGCTTATTATGGTCACAAACGACGACAAGCTTCTTGCGCTTCGCGACCCATGGGGAATTCGTCCGCTGGTCTGGAGCCAGGACAATGGCCACATATTTGTCGCTTCCGAAACCTGCGCTCTGGACAGAATCAATGTTAGGCACAGTCAAAAACTGGAAGCAGGAAAATTGTTGGTCGCAGATAAAGACGGTGTCTCAATCTCCGACTGGGCAAAACCTCAAAAGCAAAGTTTTTGTGTTTTTGAAAAGCTATATTTTTCTCACGAAACTTCGTCCTGGGATGGTGTTATTGGCCAAAATAGGGACAGCCTCGGAGAACAGCTAGCAAAACAAGAAATTGCCTTATACAAATCTGGCAAGATTAAAAAAGAAACCCTAGAAAAAATAGACTACGTAGTTGCGGTACCAGATACCGCAAGGCCTGGAGCCTTCGCCTTTTACCAGGCGTTAAAAGCAGAACTGCCCGTTATAACCAAATTTAAATACTTTAGAGGTTTAGTAAAAGAGCGATACGATTATGCAAAAAGAACTTTTATCGAAGACGATCCATATTTAAGAACAAAACATATAGAAAAGAAATTCTTCGTCTCGCCGGCAATTATAGGTAAATCTATCTACCTGATAGACGACACCGCGGTACGTCTAAACACTTATAAAATCTTGGTTGAGCATTTGCTTAAAATTGGCGTTCGTGAAATTCACTGCCGTTTTTTAGCGCCAAAGTTTATAAACCCTTGCTTTTTAGGGGTTAATATCGGCTCCCGAGACGAACTTGGAGCGGTCACCAAAGATAAAGACGGAAACTACAGCGTTCTAACAGAGGACGAGATTAAGAAGATTCTTAAAGTTGAATCTGTCCACTACCTCTCTATGGAAGGCTTGGCGCTCTCACTTGGTCTTACAAAAGACAAGCTGCAAAAAACCCACTGCACAGGTTGCCTGGATTACAATAATCCGTTTGATATGAGGCCATACGACAGCGAATTCAAAAAAACTCCTTACGCGAAAGTTACTCCCTCAAAATCTCTTCCAACATACACGCAAGTACAAACACACTTCGGATGACGCTCAAAAAGATTCTAATGCTAATTGCGGCCGCTTTTACGCTCCTGGTCGCTCTTTCATTGTTAATTTTTAAGATTACCTTCTAAGACCTACCGAAATATAAGTATTTCCCCCTGGTATGTTTCCGTAAATATCCGGCACTAACCTCTTTCAAGAGGTGGTCTCATACC
>ERZ1292623.948-Hain-H51-01um-R1-948-length-29152-cov-22_pt2 | contig 10449 bp, 20 predicted proteins | sample MGYA00564398_ERZ1292623 | MGnify/ENA primary metagenome ERZ1292623 (study PRJEB36523, sample SAMEA6512633) | groundwater metagenome | collected 2019-01-07 | study: AquaDiva: Metagenomics assemblies of 32 groundwater samples
GTTAAGGGCAATGGAGGGAAAGGATTAAAATGACAGAAACAAGTTTCAGTACAAATAAAAATTCGGTGGAATTTTCATAATGGAAGAAAGAAAGATTGTCCAATTTAAGAAAGAAGAGTTTGCTATAAAAGAATATATTAAAAATTCTCTCGGAAAAGGAAAAGTAAGTAAAGTTAGAATTGAATACACCCCTATAGGAGAAAAAATAATTGTGTCAACATCAAAGCCAGGACTTGTTATTGGAAGAAAAGGCGAGAAAATTGAAGAGCTTACTGGAGTTTTAAAAGGAAGATTCAAACTTGAAAATCCTCACATTGAAATTGATGAAATTATGAAACCGGATTTGGACGCGCAATTAGTTGCAGATGAAATTGCAATTTCTTTGGAAAGATTTGGGCCTTTAAAGTTTAAAGTTGTTGCTTACAGAATGCTGCAAAGAATAATGGGGGCTGGTGCACTTGGAACAGAGATAAGATTAAGCGGCAAATTACCGTCGAGCAGAGCAAAAACATGGAGATTTGCTCAAGGTTATTTGAAAAAGACAGGCGACTCTGCAAAAGTTGTGGACAGAGCTAAGTCAATTTCATTCACAAAGCCGGGAGTTGTTGGAATTAAAGTTGCAATTCTAAGCCCAGAGGCAATTATTAAAGACAGAGTCATAATAAGTGAAGGTTTAATTTTAAGATTAAAACAAAACGCCGAAAAAACAAAAATAGATGATGAAGAAAAGAAAATGAAGAAACCGGCCAAAAAATCAAAGAAGAAAACAGAAGAAAAAACAGAGAATAAAAAATGAGCACTTTAAAATCAAATGAAATTAAGAAAATGAGTCAGCATGATAAAGAGAAAAAATTGAAAGAATTAAAAATGGAACTAGTTAAAGCAAGAGTCAGTGCAGGAAAAGGTGGAAGTTCAAAAGTCAAAGAAATAAAAAGAATTATTGCGCGAATTCACACATTCAACCGACCAAATAAATCTGGAGGGTTGAACAAATAAACAATGGAAATAGATCCAAGAACTGGCTTGCCAGTCGACGCTATGGCGTGGGATGACCTTGCGAAAGAAGGTCAGAGGATCAGGGTAACGACCGACAAGAAAAGATATGGAAAGATCGTTACTATCGTATCAGGGTTCGACAAAGGAACTGATATAAAGTCCATCGCAAAGGCTTTGAAAAATGAGCTTGCTTGCGGAGGAACATACAGGGAAAATGAAGTCGAACTTCAAGGAGATCACAGAGCCAAAGTAAAAAAAGTTTTGGTAAAACTTGGCTTTGATGAAAACTCAATAGAGGAATAGATCCTGCAAAATAGCATAAAAATAGAAAGTAAAATGAAAAAAACAGAAGCTAAAATGGAAAAAATGAAAGAAGTAAAGTTAGTTGGAACTGAATTTATCCCTACACGAGGGAAGATATTTGAAGGAACTGTTACAAAAAAATTCCCGAAAAGAGTCGTTATAGAATTTGAAAGAACGGTTTACGTAAAAAAATATGAACGTTATGCAAAATCAAAAACAAAAATTCATGCGCGAGTAATGCCTGAAATGGAAAATGTTATTTCCGTCGGAGATTATATTAAAGTCCAGGAATGTCGTCCACTTAGTAAAATAATTCATTTTGTGGTTTTGAAAAAATTAAAGGACGCGAAAGAAAACACCGTAGCTGAAAAATTAACTAGGGAGGATGAAAGAAAATGAAGGCCATTTCATCAAGAGGAACAGCAGGTTTGAATTTAGGGGCGAAAGTAATTGCTGCAGATAATAGCGGAGCAAAAATTGTAAAAATTGTTGGAGTTAAAAAATGGAAAGGAAGAAAAAACAAACAGGCATGCGCGAAAATTGCGGACTGGGTAAAGGTCTCTGTAAGAAAAGGAGTTCCTGATATGAAAGGAAAGGTATTTGACGCGGTCGTAGTACGATTAAGGAAACCGTGGAGAAGATTAAGTGGCGAGAGAGTTTGCTTTGAAGACAACGCTGTTGCAATCTTAAAAGATGAAAAAGGAAATCCAAAAGGAACACAAATTAAAGGACCAATTGCAAGGGAGGTCATGGAACGCTGGCAGTCAGTTGCTAAGTTAGCGTCGGTGGTTTATTAATATGCAAAAGCTTGATTATATTGAATTTGAAAAACGTGCCAAAAGAACAATGAAAGAAATTGTTGATGAACTAGATTCTTCTTTACAAGTACAGGATTTAAAGATGGAGGGGACTATCAGAATGATGATTCAATATAATTTGGAATATAATTTACCAGGTGTTGTAGCTTGTCATTTAGTTTTAGAAAGTTACCCAAGAAACGAAGTGATAAGTTTATTCAGAAGTGAAATAAATAGAAGAGCACAACTTAATTAAAATGAAAGCAAAATTTAGAAGAACATGGAATGCATCGGCTCAGCCTAGAAAACAGAGAAAATATTTAGCAAATGCCCCATTGCACATTAAAAGAAAATTCCTGAATGTCCAACTTTCAAAAGAATTAAGAAAAAAATACGGAAAAAGAAATATTGGACTAAGAAAAAATGATACAGTAAAGATTATGGTTGGAAAATTCAAAAAGCAATCTGGAAAGGTTTTGAGTGTAAACACAAAATTCGGGAAAATAACAATTGAAGGAATTCAAAAGAAAAAAATGGATGGAAGTAAAGTTGCAGTTCCTATAAGGGCATCAAATTTAATGATTACAAATTTAGAATTGAATGATAAAAAAAGAATTACAAAACTTAGTGGCAAAAAAACTGAAGAAAAAATAGAAAGCAAAAAAGAAGATATTAAAAAGACAGATAAGACCGAAATTAAAGAGAAAAACATTAAAAATGTTTTAAAAGAGGAAAATAAAAAATAAAATGGCACACATAAAAAGACAAGCAATTCCGACGAGCTGGCCGGTTACAAGAAAAGGAACAGCATATGTAGTCAGAGCCAATGCCGATTTGGAAAAAGGAGTTCCGGTTTTAATTGCATTGAGAGAAATGTTAAAAGTAGCACAAACACGGGATGAAGTTAAGACTGCATTAAATGACAGAAATGTTTTATTAAATGGTAAGCCAGTATTGCAAGAAAAGAATAGCATTTCTTTACTTGATGTAATAACTTTAGTTCCATCCAAAAAAAACTACAGATTAGAATTAAATTCGGCAGGAAAATTTGAATTGGTTGAAATTAAAGAAGCAGACGCAGGAAAAAAAGTTTCAAAGATTATAGGTAAGAAAATGATAAAAAACAAGAAAATACAAATCAACTTGTTCGACGGGACGAACTTCCTTTCAGATATAAAATGTTCTGTAAATGATTCAGTTTTGGTTGATTTGAAAAACAAGAAAATTGAGAAATGCATCCCACTAAAGGAGAAAACAAGGGTTATGGTATTTGCCGGAAAACACATTGGTGAAAAGGGTTCAATAAACAGCATTGATAAAGAACACCAAAGAGTTGAAATTACTTCAGATAAGGGCAAATTAACTATTTTAATTAAACAGATTATGGCAACGGAATAAAATGAAAGCAAAAATAAAGAACACTGAAGAGAATGTTATGAGAAAGATCTCAATTGAAAAGGTTGTTCTAAGTGTTGGAGGAACTGCCGAGAATCTTGAAAAAGGCGTCAGATTATTAAAATATCTCGTCAAGGAAAGAAAACCTGCCAAGAAAAAAGCACGGAAAAGAATTCCTTCTCTTGGAGTGAGACCTGGTTTGGAAGTCGGAACTGTTCTTACAATAAGAAAAAACAAAGAAGAGCTTTTGAAAAGAATGCTAAACGCAATAGATAACAAACTTAAAAGAAAACAAATCAGCAACAATAATTTTTCATTTGGAATAAAGGAATATATTGAAATTCCAGGAGTAGAATACCAAAGGGATATTGGAATTACAGGTCTTGATGTGACTGTTGTTTTCAAGCGGGCTGGTAGAAGGGTTAGACTTAAGAAGATAAAATCAGGAAGAATACCTGAGAAACAAACAATCAAACCAAAGGAAATAATTAAATTTATGGAAGATAATTTCGGAACAAAATTCACAGGTAAAATAAGAGATGAAAACATTAAAAATGTTTTAAAAGAAAAACATCAAGATATTTTAAGGGAGGATAAAGAATAAAATGACAGAAACAAGTTTCAGCACAAATAAAAATTCAGGGGGTGAATTTTCATAATGGGAGCATCAAATTGGAAAAAGATAACAAAACAATTGAAGAACAAACCAGCGAAGCTGCAAAGGTTCTTGAAGCATAACAAGCCGAAAGAACGAACCACTGGAAAAGCAAGGATGAGATGTGAAAGAACAGACCAGTTCGGCGGACACATAAAAAGTTATGGTTTGAATTATTGCAGACAAGCATTCAGAGAAATTGCGGAGGAAATTGGATTTAAAAAATACAACTAAAATGTCACAAGATACAGTAGCAGACGGATTGAATATGATTGCAAATGCGAAGCGTGCAGGAAAGGAGAAAGTTGTAATTGGAAGAATATCCAACCTTTTAATTGAAATTCTCAAAATTATGAAACAAAAAGGCGCGATAAAGAAATACAAAATTGACAGCAAAGAAAAGTCAGTTGAGATTACCATAGACAAAATGTCGACATGCAAAGCGATAAAGCCGCGCTTTACAATACAAATCTCACAAATTGAAAAATACCAAAGAAGGTACTTACCCGCAAGAGATATTGGAACTTTGATCATCTCAACAAACAAAGGACTAGTAACTCATGAAGAAGCGTTAACTGAAAATATAGGAGGATGCTTGATAGCATATTTCTACTAATGAAGAACAATAAACAAATTATTAGACAAGAATTAGAAAGATATCATTTGGAAAATGGTGAAGTCGATATTATAGAGGAAGAAGAAATGCAAGATCCATATTCTGAAGCTCATCATACTTTACAATTACTAGAAGATACATTTGGATGGTTCAAACTAATTGCCAAAGGCAAAGACGATAGAGAATACAGAAAAGTTAGAGAATTTATTATGGAACAATATATTCGTGTAGAAGAAGATTTAGAAAAACTTCAGATTCTTGGAGAAGGAAGAACTGCTGATAAGATAAGAAGTTTATTTCATAAAATAAAACCAAAATGTGATATTATGTTCGCATATAATGCAGTTTCTTTAAACAATTATTTGAATCAAAGAAAAAAAGAAGGAGAATATCCAGGTCATTTGGCATATTTAGAAAGAACTCTTGGTAAATATACTGAAATGAGCAATAATCATTTAAGAGAAATTCGGAGACAATTAAAATGAAAAAATCATTAACTAAGGAAACGAAAATCCCTGAAGGCGTTGAAGTAAAAGTACATGGAGATATGATAATTGTAAAAGGACGTGAAGGAGAATTAAAAAGAAAATTCGATTTAGGAAAGATAAAAGCAGAAGTCAAAGATAATAAAATTATTTTGAAAGATGAAACAGCTTCTAAAAAAGAGAAGAAGATAATGAATACCGTTTCAGCTCATTTGAAAAATATGATTATAGGGGTTAAGGAAAAGTATGAATATAAATTGAAAGTTTGTTCAAGCCATTTTCCAATAGGAGTGGACGTTCAAGGCCGTAACGTCTCAATTAAAAATTTCCTTGGAGAGAAAATCCCGAGAAAAACCAAGCTTCCCGAGGGTGTCGAAGCAAAAGTTAACAAGGAATTTATTATTATAACCTCATGCGACAAAGAACTTGCCGGACAGGCCGCAGCTAAATTTGAAGAAGTTACAAAAATAAAAGACAGAGATAGAAGAATTTTCCAAGATGGAATTTTTATGATTACTAAAGCTGGGAGGGAAATATGAAATTCCTAAGACGAGCATGGCAGAATACTTCAGCTACCGGAAGAGGAAGAAAAAAGAAACAGGTTTGGAGAAGGCCTACTGGAAGACATAATAAAATGAGAGAAAATAAAAAAGGAAAGCCAGCAACGGTAAATATTGGATATAGAAGCGAGAAAAAATTCAGAGAAAAAATAAATGAACAAAATTCTATTCAGATAAATAATTTAAAAGATCTTAAAAAAGCAGGGAAAGAACAAGTCCTTGTAATTGGGAAAATCGGCAAAAAGAAAAAACTTGAAATTTTAAATAAAGCAAATGAAAAAGGATTGCATATTTTTAATATCAATTCAAAAAGATTTATTAAAAAACACACAAGGAAGATGGAAAGAAAAAATAAGACAAGGAAGACAGAAGAGAAAAACGAAATAAAAGATAGCGGAGATAAGAAATGAATTTAGGAAAGAAAAAGGCGCTTGCGGCAAGGACTTTGAAAGTTGGAAAAGAAAGAATCGTCTTTATAGGAGCACGTTTGCAAGAAATTAAAGAAGCTATAACAAAACAAGATATAAGGGACTTGGTCAAGTCCGGTGCAATAGTCATAAAAAATGTTAAAGGGAGAAAAACAGTTGTCAGAAGAAAAAGTAGAAGCCCGGGAAATGTCAGAAGAAAAAGAAAATCAAGAAAAAAAGATTATATGATTATGGTAAGAAAATTAAGAAGTCATGTAAAAGGACTTGAAGAACAAGGAAAGATTTCACGAGATGAAACAAAAAACATGAGGAAGAAAATAAGAAATAAATTTTTCAGAAGCAAAGCACACTTAAAAGAACATATTGGAGATTTAAAATAAAATGCAGCGCGCAGGGGTAAAAACACAGAAGAGAAGGAGAAGAGAAAATAAAACGGATTACAAAAAAAGAATTAATCTGCTTAAGGGAGAAAAGGCACGAATTGTTTTCAGAAAGACAAACAGGTATATTATAAGCCAGTATGTTACAAGTAAAGATGCGCAGGACAAAGTTGAATTCACAATAACCTCAAAAGAACTGTTAAGACACGGCTGGCCTGAAAAAGCGTCTGGAAGTTTGAAGTCGTTAACAGCTTCTTATTTAACAGGTTTTTTAACAGGAATCAAAATTAAAAAAGAAAAAAAAGAAACGCCGATTGTTGATTTGGGAATGACAAGAACCTTACATGGAACAAAGGTTTTTGCTTTTATCAAAGGTTTAATAGATGCTGGAGTTACAATTCCATGCAAGAAAGACGCCTTCCCTAGTGAAGAAAGATTAAATGGAGAACATATGAAAAATAAAGTTAATATCAAAGAAATTAAAATGAAATTGGAAAAGATATAATGACAGAAACAAGTTTCAGCACAAATAAAAATTCAGGAGAATTTTCATAATGGCTGCAAAGAAAATTGTAGAAGAACGTGAAGACGAGTATGCTGAAGAAGCACTGGAAGAAGAAATTGAAAGTGAATTAAAAGAAACAGAAGCTATGCTTAACGAAGAAGAAATTAAAGAAGAAAAAGAAACAGTAAAAGCCAAAGAAAAGGAAATAAAAAGAAGAGAAGAACAAGATAAAGAAGACGAGGCACGAAAACGAAGAGGGGAAAAAACAAAAAGTGAAGTTCTTTCTGATTGGGTTCCAAAAACAAAACTTGGAAAAGAAGTAAAGGAAGGAAAAATAAGAAATATTGACGAGATAATTGAAAATAAAAGAAAAATTCTTGAGCCGGAAATTGTTGATTCTTTAATTAATCTTAAAAATGATTTAATTTCTATAGGCCAGAGTAAAGGTAAATTTGGAGGAGGAAAAAGAAGAGCTTGGAGACAGACGCAAAGAAAAACAAAAGAAGGAAATATACCTACCTTTTCAACGATGGCTGTTATAGGAGATGAAAAAGGACATGTTGGAATAGGAATGGGAAAAGCAACAGAAACTCTTCCTGCAAGAGACAAAGCGACAAGACAGGCAAAATTAAATTTAATAAAAGTAACTCTTGGCGATGGAAGTTTTGATTCAACAGGTGGAAATAAAACAAGCATTCCATCAAAAGTTATTGGTAAATCAGGAAGTGTTAAAGTAACTTTAATCCCAGCTGCACCAGGAACTGGATTGATTGTTTCTAAAGAACTAAGAAAAATTTTAAATTTGGCTGGAATAAAAGATATTTATGGAAGAACAGACGGACAGAATAGGACTTCTTTCAATTCTGCAAAAGCATGCATAGAGGCGCTTAAAAAAACAAACAGTGAGGTTTACAAATGACAGAACTTCGTTCAGCACAAATAAAAATTTTGGGGAAATTTTCATAATGATATCAATAATAAGAATTCGTGGGCAAGTAGGACTTGATAAAAAAATAAAAGAAACATTGAACAGATTGAGAATTAGAAGAAAATATTCATGTGTGATTATTGACGAAAATAGAAAAGAGATTTTTGGGATGTTAGAAAAGATTAGAAATTTTGTTGCTTATGGAAATATAGATGATAAAACTCTTGAAAAATTAATTGAGAAAAGGGCGCAACCAATAGAAAAGAAGAAGAAAGTTGATGTAAAAAAAGTTTTAGAAGGAATAAAAAAGGGAGAAAAATATGACAAATTAGGAATAAAACCCTTTTTTAGATTACACCCGCCACGAGGGGGAATTGATTCAAAAGTTCATTTCGGAAAAGGAAAAGGCGTCTTGGGAGATAATAAAGAAAAAATAAATGAATTAATTAGGAGAATGTTATAATGTCCCTTAAAAAAACACACAAACGAAGAAAATATTCGAGAATGCACGGCCATAATATGGGAACTGCAGGATGGGGCTCGAGAAAGCAGCACAGAAGTTCAGGAAACAGGGGGGGAAAAGGAATGTCTGGAACAGGAAAAAGAGCAGACCACAAAAAGACATTAATCTTGAAACTTTATGGACATGGATATTTTGGAAAACAAGGAATTACGTCGAAGAAAACACAAAGAGATAAAAGAAAAAGAATAAACCTAAACACAATACAATCAAATCTTCAAAGTTATATTAAAAAAGGTCTTGCAAAAAAAGTGGGGGATAAATATGAGATTAATCTTGAGTCGTATAAAATTCTCAGCGGAGAGGTTAAAGAAAAGTTAATTATAAAAGCTAAGGAAGCATCGCAAGGTGCAATGAACGCAATTAAAAAAGCCGGTGGAGAAATTCAACTTTCAAAAGCGAAAGGAGAATAACTCAAAATGGCAGACACAAAAAGCATATTTCAGTTTATTCCTGAAGTAAGAAAGCCGGAAGAAAAAAAACTTGATTTTAACACGAAAGTTAAATGGACTATTATTATTCTTATTGCATTTTTTATTCTTGCTAATATATCTTTGTATGGATTAACAAATAATGCGCTCCAAAGATTTCAATACCTTGCAATAATTTTAGGAACTGATTTTGGTTCGATTATCTCTCTTGGTGTTGGTCCAATTGTTATGGCTTCTATTATATTGCAGCTGTTAGTTGGTTCAGAAATTATAAGAATAGATACAACAACAGAAGAAGGAAAGAAATTTTTCCAGGGAACCCAGAAAATTCTTGTTTTCTTTTTCATTGTCTTTGAAGCAATGATTTATGTTTTCATGCAAGGACTTCAAGCCGCACCTGGATTAGCGTGGCTTGTCATTTTTCAATTAATCCTCGGAGGATTGGCAATATTCTATATGGATGATTTGTGTAATAAATGGGGACTCGGTTCTGGAGTCAGTTTATTTATCGCCGCAGGTGTCTCATGGAGGATTATTTCAAGTGCATTCCAATTTTTGACGCAGCAAGGAAGCAATTGCTTGCTTGACTTTGGAAACACTCCTTGCCCGGGAAAGGTCTTGGTCTTAGTACAATCAATAATTAATAGATACCCTATTGAATTTTTCTCTGCATTAATAGCATTAATTTCAACAGTAATAGTATTTTTGGGAGTTGTTTGGGCGCAGAGCTTAAAGGTTGAAATTCCACTTTCATTCGGCAAATTCAGAGGATATCAAATAAAATGGCCTTTAGCATTTTTCTATGCATCAGTTATTCCAGTTATTTTAACTGCAGCTTTGATTGCAAACTTGCAATTGTTTGGCGGATTGATAGAAAATGTTGCTGCTCCGTGTATTTCAGGTCCTTCTGATTTGTGCGTCGGAGGAGCTAAATGGGCTTACTATGGAACCGCCGCGTTGGGGCATTTTTCACAAGGGCAGCCTATTCTTGGAAAGGGTTTGAATTTGGCCTTTTGGTTTGGCTCTACAAATATAGTTGATTTATTTATACGAGGGGGATTCCTACCAATTTATCTTCTTCAAGGTTTGACTCATATAATATTTTTTATGTTATTATCAATGATATTCGCGGTTTTTTGGGTTAAAACGGCTGGAATGGATGCAAAAAGCCAAGCGGGAAAAATTGCAGCGTCAGGATTGCAAGTTTCTGGCTTCAGACAGGATATAAGGGTCTTGGAAAGTATTTTAGACAGATATATTATACCTTTGACAGTCATGGGTGGTTTAGCGATTGGATTTTTAGCGGCAATAACAGATTTAGTGGGGGCTTTGGTCTCAGGAACTGCAATTCTTCTTGTGATTATGATTACATTCCAATTCTATCAGAATATTGCGCAGCAGCATGCAGTTGATATGAATCCTGCAATGCGAAAGTTTATGGGGCAGTAAA
>ERZ1292623.5194-Hain-H51-01um-R1-5194-length-10448-cov-5_pt1 | contig 10448 bp, 15 predicted proteins | sample MGYA00564398_ERZ1292623 | MGnify/ENA primary metagenome ERZ1292623 (study PRJEB36523, sample SAMEA6512633) | groundwater metagenome | collected 2019-01-07 | study: AquaDiva: Metagenomics assemblies of 32 groundwater samples
CGCCGTGCCAGACGCGGACGATCTCGAGGGGATCAGAGTCGGGGCGGTAGATGATCAAGTAGGAGTAGATCGGCCAGACGCGATACGTCGCGCCAATGCCGAGATCTTCTCGCGTGTGACCCATCTGGGGGTGCGTGGAGAGCAGGAGACAGGCTTCGTCGATTTCTCGGTCAACGCGGAGAGCAGCCTCGAAGTCGTCGTCAGCGATTTTGCGGAAGATGTCTTCGACGTCGGCCTGGGCGCGGGGGGCGAGCCGATACGCCTGGCTCATCCTCGCTGACGGTAACGGTCAGCGAGCTCGGCCATGCGCCGGCGCGACTCTTCCCGTGTGACGTACTCACCGCGGTCCAGCTCCGCCTGGCCTTCGGCGACCGCTCGGCGGAACGCTTCCCGCGCTTCGATCAGCGCCAGGCCTTCCTGGATGAGCTCATCGGCCGACTGGTAGCCGCCGGAACGGACCTTTTCTTCGATCTCCTGCTCGGTTTGCTTGGTGACATTGAGAGGCATGAATTCAGTCTACTCACTGACCGCAATTCGTCAAATCCTGAGCGTCACCGCCCCGGCCATGGCCGCACGCCGCGAGGCAAAAACGGCAACCGTTGCGGCTCGGAAGAGTGGATCGCCTGGGCTATGCTGGGCTCATCCCCAGTCCAACGTCTTGTTCAGCCCCGTCATCGAGGTGAAACCACTCGCTGGCAAGCTGAAGATTGGTCTCATTCTCGCGGAGATAACCGTCCCTGAGCTCTTTGCGGAGCCGCGCAATGTACGCGCGGCGGCCGAATCCACGGCCGGCGTTACCGAGCTTGCCGCGCTGACTAATGGGAACGGGTTTCATTCCGGTGGGGGAGCTTGTCGAGCAATGTTTGACTGCGCTACCTACGTGTCCTCGTCGGAGGCGGCGGTGGGTTGCCTACCAATGGGACATCGACGAACACGCACGGTGTCGTCGGCTTGCGTTTTCGGCGGTGGTGCGACTCTTCCTTGCCTCCGTGTGCACGCCGGTGTTCAGGATCGCTTTGCCAGTCGCACACGTCGCAGGAAGTGAAGTGCTGGACAACTCCCTTTCCGATTGGGTGAGAACATGAGGTCAGTCGATAGGAGCTACAGTTCGGGCAACGCTCGGGAACCCCCACTTCGTGCCGCAGGATCGCCAGAGACCACGTGCGAAGAGCGTGCTCCGTCGCCTCGATGCAGAAGTGGGCGTCGTATCGGGTAGCGCTCGAAGAGTGAGTGAGCCAGTTCACGAGCTCCCAGGTCGATTTGGCGATCGCTTTCAAATAGCCACGCCGTCGTTCGGCGCCGTCGCTTGGGGCAATCGTGTTGGCCAACACGTCAGACCAGCCGACGAAGTCGGCCGCCTTGGGCGGCGTGCCATCGATGTGCGCAACCTTTGCCACTTCCCGCACGAACGCAAGAAGACTCTCTCGGCACCGCATCCCGATCGCCTGAAACTCCTCTGTCGCATCCGCCTCATCGAGAGCATTGGCAGCGCCCTCCCAAGTGCGCCACGCACGCGTGAACCGTGCGGCCTGCTCGGGTCGGGCTGTCCGATCGCCGTGCTCCATCACGCGAGCCATCAATCCAACATGGAACGAGAAGGCGACGTCGAGACTTGGAAACTGCTTCTGATTGTACAAGTTGATCGGCGCCGTCAGGACCCACCATCGCTCGCGGTCGGTGTGGACGTCCCACGCGTCAATCTGTCGACCGAGAACCAGTTCGGACTTAATCTTCTCCAAGCTTTCGGCGCGTTCGTCGGGGGCTGACATTGCCATGTAGTCCACGATGGCTTGGCGCTCTCTTTCCAGCGCCTTGTTAGTTTGGTGGCCGCGCATAGCAGAGCATCATCGGCGAAAGCCGCGTCGCCGGCAACTGTCGGCGCCGATCTCCGGTTCGCTGACGAGGTCTCAGCTCCGTGGCTTCTTCGACGAAAGTCAAAATGCATGGTGCCGGTGACGGGCTGCCATGTGCGTCACCGCGCGCTATCATGGCGCTGCCCATGGGTCCCATCGTAATCCTGGACAAGTCAGCGCTGCAGGGGCTTTCTGGAGAGGAAATCGACTTCCTTCAGAAGCACTACTACGTGAACGTCGTCCCGATTCTAATCATGGAGATCCTCGCGGACCTAAAGAAGATTGAACGTTCACAGTTGCTCTCGGCCGGTGAAGTAGTGCGTCTCGCTCGGAAGCTCCGCGAGGGAGACTCCGGCATCAATGCGGACTACCGTACCCTCTGCGCTGGGTCGTTACTGGGCAATCTTGTGCCAATGCAGGGGAGCTGTGTGGTTGGCGGGGGCGAACCTATTCACACCGCGGACGGTCAAGCAGGCGTCTTCATCGATACCCCACCGGAGCGCTGGGCCATCATGCGATGGCAGGATGGAATGTTCGAGGAAGCAGAGGAGGCATTGGCAAGTCGTTGGCGACGCACGACTGCGGAAATAGATCTTACTGTGCATCGTGATCGCCTCAAACGGGCGTACCTAGTCATTCCGTCCTGTTCCTCCCTCACCCAGGTTCGTGAGGCCTTGGATAACCTCCTTGCGCAATTGACCATCCAGCAGGCCTTGCTGGAATGGCTGCTCGAAGAGCACGACCTACCGGCGAGCGCACGGGATGCCATCAAGATGCGGTGGGTTGAGTCAGGCGCTACCTACCTTGATCGCTTTGCACCGTACGCAGCGTACTGCCTCCGTGTCGAGCTGTCCTTCATCATCGCCCTCCGCGACCGACTGATCGGAACCAGACGGACAAACCGCCTCGATCTGGAGTACTGCTTCTACCTTCCCTTCTGCATGGCATTCGTCTCTGGCGACAAGCTGCACGCCGACCTAGCCAAGCTCTTCCTTCGTGAGGACCAAGAGTTTGTCCAAGCGACAGAGCTAAAGCGGGACCTCCGCGCGATGGCGGCTGAGTGGCAGAGCCTAAGCGACGAGCAAAGGCGGCAGCGACAAGGGGAATATGGTTGGTACCCGCCGCCCCAAGAGGACTCGATCACGTGCAAACTATGGGAGCGGCACATGCGGCCACGTTCGGCAGACGAAGCGAGCATGTCTCCTGGGGAAAGGCAGCGGTTGCACGAACATCTTCGTTCACTGATTCAGGCAGTAGAGGCGCGTGACCGCAGAAAGTCTGGCAAGGCCGACTGACTGGTCTCGCTCACGCCAGAAGGCCGATGATCTTTGCTGGACTTCTCGAGGATGGTATTCTCTAACCAACGAGGTGGTCGTGGGGAAGAGGAGGCACTACAGGCGGCGCTGGCTGAGCGACCAGTGCGTTTACTGCGGTGGTAACACGCAGTTGACGGCCGATCATCTGCCGCCTCAGTGCACACTGCCTAAGGTCGCACAACGAGATTTGGTCTGTGTGCCAGCGTGCCGGACGTGCAATGGCAACGCGTCCAAGGACGATGAGTACCTCTGTCTGATTCTCACCCTGAGTCGAGAAGCGGGGGAACATCCCGTCGCGCTCCGTGCACGCGAGAGCGTCCTTTCGGCTTTGAGTAACGCGCGGAAGGCAGGTTTTAGGAAGGCATTCAGTGGGAGTCTGCGCTTTGTGGATCAATGGACACGCTCGGGCATCCTGCTGGGCACGGAGGTCGGCTATAAGGTCGACTATGTGCGTGTGAACCGCGTTATGGAGAGAATAATCAGAGGGCTGTTTTTCCATGAAACGCGAACGATCCTGCCGCAGGATATCTCGGTGAAAATCGTGCATTTTCATCCGCCAGCGATCCGCAGCGAAGAAACCGTCCATCGCGTGGCGGCCATAACGCAGCAGGTCCTAAACGACGGGCAGTCTCGTTTCATCGGAGACTCCGCCTTCCTGTATGCATTCTACACATTTGACCCAGCTCATCCTCACCACATGGCCTGGGTACTCGCATTCTACGAACGCCTAGTGTTTCTCGCGGTCACGAAAGACTCGCGGGGCGCCGCGCCACACGGTCAACATGCCAACCAAATCTGAACAACTCTTCGAGGAGTTCTGTGACCGCAACAACGTCCGTTGGAGACGCATTGAGACCGCGGAAGATGAGGGAGAGGAGCGTCCTGACTACGAACTTGTTTTGTCTGGCGAACGAGTGATCGCTGAGGTCAAGCAGTTCGATCCTACAGTCGAGGAGCAACGGCTGATTGAGGAACTGGAGCTAAGAGGGTCAACTGGTGTCTTTGGCGGTGAACCCGGCGACCGCGCTCGAAAGAAAATTGATAAAGGAGCCCGCCAGCTGCGAACTCTTGCAAAAGGAGTATCGCCCACGCTGCTCGTTCTCTACAACAACGTGGCAAAGCTCACATGTCGCCATACTGACCCCTACGCGATCAAGACGGCTATGTACGGTCTTGAGGCCTTTACGATAGCTACCAACTGCCAGACGCCAACGGTACTGGAGCGCGACTTCGCACCACGCGGCAAAAAGAGAGTGACACCAAGCGCCAATACCTCTCTTAGTGCTATTGGCGTCCTCTGGGACGGTGACGCTCCCCAACTCGGACTGACGGTCTATCACAATATCCATGCCCGCTTTCCGTTAAAAGCCGACTGGGTCCGCTGCCCGCTAGTGCGGCACTACACCCTTGGCGCCAAGACAATCGGGCAGTTCCGAGATTGGGTGGAGATTTGATTGGCTAAGCACGACCAGCATAAATCCCCTTGAACACTGCAAGGAGCGCCTCTTGGTAGTCAGTGAAAACCCGGTCAAGCATCGGTAGCTTCCAACTACTCTGGACACGCTTGCCCAAGAAGGCATTCCAATCCCCAATACTCAAGTATGGCTGCGGGATTCTCTCTTCAAAGAGGTGTAGCACCGAACAGTTCTCGCCACGGCAGGTCATTACCAGCATCTCCTCGCAAAGCCATTTAAGAGAGATCCTTCTGTAACTTCATGGAGCATAAGAGTTAACCCAAGTTCTCCAAGCTCAATGAAGTCGGGAACTAACTTTGTCCGATCGGGCCGCTCATCATCCTTGCCCCATCCCATAAGCCACTGGCACTGAAAATCTTGACACCCTTTCGGACGATTGGAGTAAATACGACAGCCCCTGCCAACCTGGCATTCTGTGCACCATGCGTTCCAAAGCTTGAACAGTTCGAAAACAGGATGAGTTTTACAACAGGCAGTGCAACTACCACAGACACGTTCTTGTTTTCCCATGACTATCCCTTCCTACTACTCCAAGAAATAACACTCTCTCCTGTCTTTGTAAACTTGGATCGGCTTTATGGTATCATCCAAAAATGGACTGCCCATTCTGTGATCTCGATCTCACCAGAACCCGGATTTTAAAAGAAGGCGCACTGGCCTATGTTTGTCTTTCAAATCCCCGACTCATGTCCGGGCATCTACTCGTAATCCCCAAACGACACCTGGAAAAATTATCAGAAACCACCGAAGCGGAACGGAAAGAGATCATGGAGTTATTAATTGAATTCGAAGAGAAAACTTTGAAGCACATAGCCCCTGGTTGCGATATCCGGCAGAACTATCGGCCTTTTATTCCGCAAGGACGTGTAAAGGTAAGCCATCTCCACTTCCATCTCCATCCTCGAGAGGCGAACGACCCCCTCCACAAAAAAACACAGATTAGCGACCTTTGGGAAGATTTATCACAAGAAGAGATTGAAAAGTCTTCTCAACTCCTTTCTATAAACCCTGAGGGCTAAATTACAAAAAAGCCTACCAAACGTCCTCACCAGAATCACCTGAATTAGCCTTAGGAATTTCTACTGGCGTATCTGAGGTTCTTCCTATTTTTGAAATGTCAGCATTATGGAGGATGGGAGGGGGCATCGTTGGGTTTTCTTCAAAGGCAGGATTGAGAACTAACTTTCTTTCTTCTATGTTTATGTACCCCTTAATATATTTTTTCGGTAGGCGGTAGGGATTCAACTCGTTATTAGAACTTTCCCACAAGTGTTCCTCGGGGCCCACTCCACCGTAAGTTCGTTCCATGTCTCGTGGAAGCATAATGATGACAATGGCTTGCGGCTTTCCGTGCGGCCATGCAAGAATCTTTTTTAAATCTTTATCATTATCCTCAAGTCCCAGAGCAGTTGTTTCCAAACTCGGAGCTTGCCGAGCATACAAACCTTCCTGAATGGCCTGTTCAGCCGCCTCCAAATTCGTCCCATGCCCAGCCGTGGAAAATCGCGGATCAAAAATGGGAACCAGTTCCTGTCTCAGTGCTTCTAAATCAGCCTCTGAAATATCTCCTTCATTCTTTGGTAATGAATCAAATCCCATAGTATGTCATTCTAACATGCGCTTTTCATAAATAACCGGAAAACGCCTTATCCACTGCCTATACAGAGGTTATCCCGAACTTGCCTTGACTCCTTTTTTGACCTAAGGCATTATTGATTCTTGTCCGCCGCCGCTAAAGCTATGGCGGGACAGGTCGTTTCTCCTCAAAACTGGGGAGGAACCGGCACTTGACAAATGCTGACTTATCGCATATAATAGGGCATCAATTGAATAGTAGCTTTTCATCTGGGGGTGGCCTCCTTATATGAGACAAGGGTATAGCGGATAGGGTTTGGGGTAGAGTGGATGCAATCTTGCATTTACTAACCCCTATTCCCTAAACCCTAACCCCTTCCTCATATAAGGAGGCGGGAATTCCTTTTAGTCTTAGGACGGTCTGGCTTCGGCGAGATCTCTCCTCGAAGTAATTCTATCCTTTTGCAACAATTTTATTTTGCAAAAGATCTCCCGCTTGCGGGATTGCCCCCAGATAAAAGGCTATTTTGTTTACTGAAACACGAAAATCGAATTTCGAAATCCGAAACAATTCGCTTGAAAGAAAATTCTAAAAGTTTAAAAATATTTGAAAACTTGAGCATTGATTATTGTTTCGAGTTTCGTATTTAGGACTTCGAATTTGTCGATCTACCCTTTTGATGTAAAAAGCAAAAACGGCCCGAAGGCCGTTTTTTGATTCACACTTTCTCCTATTTCAGACTAATATCTCGAACCACGGTGGCGCCGATCGAAAGATCCTGGCCGATACCATAGACACGAAGTATATCCCCTACTTTGAAGGCAGTAAGCGGTACATGCTGCCAGGAGAAATTGAGAATCACCGTGTCAGCGGCAAGCGTAACTGTCTGATCACTGTTTTCAATGTGCACCACAACTGTTTGCGGTGTCGTGGAGGCATTCACTGATTTGATCGTTCCCTGGAAAACACGCTCTTCGTTCTGTTTCTCTTTGGAGATCAAAACATGAGCGGCTTGAAGCGAGTTCTGATCTGAGTTCCAGATACCACTCGTCTGCACCTTGGCTCCGATAGTCAGAGCAGAAAAGTTGTTGAGCGTTCCCAAAAACTTAGTCGACGAGGAAACAAGAATTGTTTGCGAACCACGCTCTTTCGTATTCACCACAAAACTCTGTGCTCCCGAATTAATACTCGTAATGGTTCCCAAGAAGGTAGCGTTTCGACGTTGCATCGAGAGATCGGTGATGGCCGAGGCGAGCACTGTCGGGCCGTTTCCGGTAATCGTCGCCTTGACACTAATGTGATCGCCGGGAGCAATATTCTCGAGATTCAAGACTCCGCCATAGCGAGCGTTGAAGTTTGTATTGCCATTCACGTTGATCGTCCAGACCATGGTGAATCCACCCCAACTGGTCGTGGCTGTTATGACTGATCCAGAAATGTTCATGACGCGTGCATCGGATATGTTGACTCGACCATTTTGTCCAATTTCTAAGGAAGTATTGGAGGGAATTGAAGGCGCAACAGAAGTATGCGCTTTCACTTCTTGATGTGATTCACTTTTTTTATTTTCTTTGTGCGCTACTTGCTCTTTCGCAAGGACAGCCTGAGATCCGACGAGGACGGCTACTGCGAGTAACGAAACGATAAATGTTTTTTTGTTCATAGAGTTAAATGTAAAAGGTTCATAATACGCGACCTTTGTATGTACGACGGATCATGAACTTCCCTCTTACCTCCTTGACCACGAGTAGTGGTATATAATATGAAAGAAGGACCCAATCTCAACGTCACAGACTATGGCAAGAAATCCGAAAAATATTTTTCTCCAAGCATATGATGACCATGCCGAGGCGATCTACCGCCACTGCTACTTTCGCGTCTACTCCAAGGCTCGCGCCGAGGATCTAATGCAGGAAGCCTTTACTAAACTCTGGGTTTATATGTCCGACGGAAAAGAGATAGAAAACATCCGCGCTCTGCTTTATAAAATTGCCACAAACTTGATCATCGACGAATCGCGAAAGAAAAAAGAGGCGGAACTTGATGCGATGCTCGAGAATGATCAGATTGCCGAACCGTCGTATGCCGGACATAAAGACATCGAACGGAACACCCTTCTTGCAAACATCAAAGAACAGATGGCTGATCTCGAAGAAGACGAACGAACGCTTCTCACTCTTCGCTATTTTGACGACCTTGACCCTAAGGAAATTGCCGAAATAATGAATATCACGGCCAATAACGTTTCCGTAAAACTCAATCGGGCAATGCAATCCTTAAAGAAGTTACTTTAAAATCCATGGAACCACTTTTTGAACAACTGAAAAAAGCCCGGAACGAGATCCGTCTCGACCTTGAACGCAAAAATATCATTCGCGGCAATTTAAGCCGTCTCATTGAGGCTGATCTCGCTATCAAAAAACCTGTCGGTCGTCATTTCTTGTACCAACTTACCAAAGTGCCCGCTATCATTTTTGTGATTATCTTTTTGATCGGCGGAGGAACTTCGCTGGCAGCCGAGAAAACATTGCCCGGCGATCTGCTCTATATTGTCAAAAAACAGGTGAACGAACCAGTCGTGGGCGCTCTCTCGTTTGGCGTAGAGGCTAAAGGCGATTGGGAGGCTGAACTGGCCAGTCGTCGTCTCGAAGAAGCATCGCGCCTCGCGCTACAAGGGAAACTTGACGCGAAAACTGAAACCGAACTCTCGGACGAGTTTGAAACGCATGAGGAAAAAACACTGGAGCATATGGCAAAACTTGAGGAAAATGGCAAGGAACGTGAGGCCGCGAGTTTAGCGGCGCGATTTGAGGGCACACTTCAGGGTCATGAGAAAATTGCTGCTCGCACCGCACAAAGCGACACCGGAGCAACAATGATGATGAGCGCAAAAATCGCCCTCCCTGAAGCCGCGCCCCCTCCCTCTCGACTGGAAACAAAAATCAGTAAGGCGCTCTCATCCGCCACCGAAACCCGGGTTCGACTAGAGAAAAAAATTAAGTCCGATAACAGCTCAAGCACCGAACACGCCGCGAACGCTAAGATTAAGGCGGCTGGGAAGATACTGCTCGAAACAAAAAAATACGTGGCAAAAAAAGAGAATAAACTACGTCTCGAGAATGCCTCGGAAATCGAAGCTCTTCTTACGCTGTCCGACGAACTTTTGATCCAAGCCAAAGTAAAAAATGAAGCTGGTCTGTACGGCGAAGCATTCAACCTGGCAAATGATGCTATTCGGATCGCCCACGAATCCAAGACGGCAGTAGATGTGAGAAGTGAGATGCAAACTGACGAGAAAAATGATGCTGATCGCGACGAAGCCCTCCCCTTGGAGACTGGAAGTTCAAGCGAGCATGGCGGCAGTGTTTCCGGAACGATTGGCGTCGAAGTACACAGCGATCTTTTAAAGGGAACAACAACTGTGGCCGTAGAAAAAAAGAATAGTGAAGAACTAATTAACATCCGTATCAGACAGTAACTTATTTTTTAGAACATTTTCAAAATCGCTCCCCTCGGCGATTTTTTTATTGTTCACTTAATCTTCACTCTGATTTTCATACGCTTGAAATACGAAAACAATATGGAGGAATATGCCGCCTAGTTGAAGAAAAGCTGGGAGTTTGTTATAAAGGGGGCAGTTCACGAGGGAGGAATACAATGAAAAATTGGGGGCGCAGACTTTTCCGGAAAACATCCGTGAGTATCACGAGGCTATCTGAATGGCTTGCACCTCTCATTCGACAGGAAGATGTGCTCTCTGTTCTGAATCGAGTCGAAGAAAAAACAGCCGTGGCGGCGTGCGCCAAAATTCTAGGGAACAATCGCGGCGTGGGAAAAACCGCCCTCGAAGTATGCGTTGAAATTCTCTCGCACAGAAGTGTCTTCATTGAAGACGCGGCAACAAAGAGAAGGCTCGTTGAACGAGTCGAGAGATATCTCTCCAAGCTGGAGGAAAGTTCCTCGGTGGTGGTATTTGTTCGCCGCCCGCCGCTCGTGTGGAGAGCGAAGGGGAAACCAACTCCTCTCAATCAGCGGCAGTACTGCATCGTACCCGAAAGTATCGCTCGTAACATTCAGGAAATGATCCGGGCGCGAAACGCCAGAAAAAAAGCAGCATAAGCCCTATCGATTTCGATCGATCAGGGCTTTTTTATTTGATCTCGAGAACCAGATATTCCTCCGATCCCTTCGCAGTTTTTACTACTACCCTTTCTCCAGCTTTCTTTTT
>ERZ1292623.5195-Hain-H51-01um-R1-5195-length-10447-cov-3_pt1 | contig 10447 bp, 10 predicted proteins | sample MGYA00564398_ERZ1292623 | MGnify/ENA primary metagenome ERZ1292623 (study PRJEB36523, sample SAMEA6512633) | groundwater metagenome | collected 2019-01-07 | study: AquaDiva: Metagenomics assemblies of 32 groundwater samples
AATTCGTCAGCGTCTTCACGAGTATGATTTTACCGTTGATGATTACGAAGCCGTTATCAGAGCCACTCTCGGAGCCGCCCTCTGGCGGAAATCGCAAGAGATGTCGGCCCCGGAGTTTAACGCCTACTTAGCTCGTCTGAATCAAGATCATATTTTTAGGTTTAATGAATTTCAGCAGATGGAGATTCAGGATTTTTTTCAAATGGAGCTGAAGATTCCGGTTTCTGTGCCCGAGTCAGCGCTCGTCTTTGAGCGCTAAAATGCCGCTAATGAGGCCCCGAAGTTTGTTCGGGACCTACTGAAGACTTAACTAAACGTCGTTACCAACAATCTTCTGGAGCTTTCCTTCAGCGATGAAGAAGAAGATGCCAACAAGACCGCCCATAACCGCGAAGAGTAAGAAGAACTGATTTTGCGATAATGAACTGTAGAGAGAGCCAAGAGCGCCCGCTAAATAGTTGCCGAAGAACGAAGACAAGAACCACATACCCATCATCATTGACATCAAACGAGCTGGTGCAACTTTCGTTACGAAGCTGAGGCCAATTGGAGACAAGTAGAGTTCACCCATAGTGAACATCCAAGTTGTAAGAGCTAACCAGCCCATGTTCACGAGTGATTTATCAAGAGTGATCATACTTGAAGCGAGAGGCACAACTAAGAAAGCCGCGCCAGCGAGCATGGCGCCGATACCCATCTTACGAACTGAAGATGATTTCTTACCGCGAGCGGCACGGTAGTTCCACCAAGTATCTAATAAAGGAGCAAATACGAAGATGAAGAACGGGTTGAATGACTGATAAATTTCAGCATCAAGACCGAGACGAGCCCAGTCGGCTTTTTCGTCAGCCCAAAGTTGTAGAGTGTTTCCTTGCTGCTCGAAAATCGCCCAGAAGAAAATTGTACCTACGCAAAGAATAACGAGTGCTGCCACACGCGAGCGATCTTCAGCACCATCCACTTTTTTGATGGCGATAACTGTACCGACGATAATTGCCGCAACAACTGCGACTTTAACTACAGTTGGTAACATCAAAATAACCATGAAGGCGGCCATAAAACCAAGGAGGCCAGCTACGCACTTAACAAGAATGCCCATGCGTTTTGATTCTGGTGCCAAAGTTGATTTATCTTCAACCGGAACAAGCTCACGGCCCAAGTGATAAGTCACAAGACCGATAACCATACCGATACCAGCTAAGCTGAAGCCCATGTGCCATGGAGTTCCTGGATCTGTGATTCCCATTTGGTTACAGAGCCAAACTGCAAAAGTTTTGCAAAGCCAAGGTGAGAAGAACGCACCTAAGTTAATACCCATGTAGAAGATTGTGAAAGCGCCATCACGACGGTTATCACCTTTAGGGTAGAGCGCTCCCACTTGCGTAGAAATATTCGGTTTGAAGGCTCCGTTACCTAAGATCAAGAAGAAGAGAGCTGGTAAGAAAAGACTTTCTACCGCCATCAAGGCGTGACCGATAGCCATGAGGGCACCACCGATATAAACGCTCTTACGTTTGCCCCAGATTCTATCAGCTAAAATACCGCCGAAGAAAGGTGAGAGGTAAACGAAGCCAGTGTAGAGGCCGTAAATATGTGAAGCGAAGGGCTGCGTTTCGAGAGGGCCAAAGCCTGACTCAAGAGCATTGCGAAGAAAACCAAGTCCGAGAACCGCATCAGCTTTCTCAGGGTTCGGTAACAAGTAAGTCACCATGTACATAACGAGAAGCGCCCGCATACCGTAGTACGACATACGTTCCCACATTTCTGCGAAGAACAAGAAATACAGTCCCACTGGGTGGCCGAAAAATTCCTTGCCTCTCAGTTTATTGGCTACAAATTGACTCATGTAAAATTCCCCTCATGGTCTAATAAATTTCTAATAGAAGGTTACTACTTAGTCGGAACGTGATATCCGATCAACTGAATAATTCACTCTCGTAGGCAGGCAGTTTTGGAGATATCGAACCGTTTACAAAAGAACCTAAAAAGGTGCCAGCCATGGGCCGCAAAGCATGGCATCGAAGCCTACCGAATCTATGATCGGGACATCCCAGAGTACCCTTTTATTGTGGATATATATGGGGAGTATGTGGTTCTCTCGGATCGCCGAGAAGAAATCGACTTTTCTGAGGACAAAAAACACCATTTTGATGACATAAAAAATGCAATTCGCGAACTTGTGAACCCTAAAGAAATTATCGAAAAGCGACGTGCTCCGCAGCGTCAAAAGTCAGAGAAAAACCAACAGTATCAGAAATTAGGCGAGGCCAAGCAGCACATTGTGGTGCGTGAGGCTCCGGCCAAATTTTGGGTCAATCTCTATGATTACCTCGATACGGGCCTTTTCTTAGATCATCGCTTAGTGAGGCAGAAAGTTTTTAAAGCTTCAAAGCCAGGCACTCGCTTCTTGAATTTGTTTTCATACACGGCCAGCGTGAGTGTTTTCGCCGCTTTGGGTGGAGCGCGCACGACCAGCGTCGACTTATCAAACACATATTCAGAATGGGCCCAAGATAATTTCGAGCTCAATAAACTTCGCCCAGATGAACATGAATTTATCATCGCCGATGTTCTAGAGTGGATGCGCGATCAGCAGAAAAATCCTGATTATCGCGGAATGTACGATTTAATTTTGATCGATCCGCCTACATTCTCAAATTCAAAAAGCATGGACGGAACTTTTGAGGTCGAGCGCGATCACTATAGCTTAATTAAACAAGGTCTCGAATTTTTAAAGCCCGGTGGCACGATTATTTTCTCAAATAACAAACGCAGTTTTAAAATGGATGTAAGAGTGCCAAGCCTTGTGAGCGTGCGCAACATCAGCGACGACACCTTACCGTTTGATTTTAGAGATAAAAAAATCCGCCATGTGTTTGAGCTGACCGCCAATTAGAAGGCGAATTTAAAATTAATAATTTTAATGTTGACGAAAGATGAGCATATTTACGCCTACAGACGACGTTCGATAACGGGCACGAGCAGTACACCTCGACTTTGCCCACTATCGAACGTCGTCTGTATGCAGCAGAACTTAGCCTTTGAAATAGATCTGAGAGATGTCGATTCTTTCGCCCAAGAAGGCGCCTTCGCAATAACCGAAATAGAAAAGCCACATGCGGTAGAAGCGTTCGTCGAACCCAAGCTTCATTACATCTTCTTTCACAAGCCGCATGTTATTCGCCCAAGTTTTCAAGGTTTCAGCGTAAGACTCACGCATTGAGAAGATCTCTTGGGTCATCAGATTATTTTGCTTCATCAGCCCTATGAATTCCGGAATGTTCACCAGCACTCCGCCCGGAAAAATGTACTGCTGAATAAAATCTGTTCCGCGTAAGTAATCTTTAAATAAATCGGCACGAATTGAAATGGCCTGAATAAGGCCAGTTCCGTCTTTGATGAGGCAATTGCGAATAGACTCAATGTAAGAGCTCCAGTACTCGTAACCAACAGCTTCAACCATTTCTACTGAAACCACATGGTCAAATTTCTCATGCACATCTCGGTAGTCGATAATTTCAACCCGGGCACGATCGCTCCAGCCATTTTTAGCAATCAGCTCTTGGCAGTACTCGTGTTGTTCGCTTGAAAGAGTGATTCCGTAGTAAGTTGCTTTTGTGTTGAGCATAAGGCGCTCAAGAAACCCACCCCAGCCACTGCCGATTTCTAAAACTTTGGCCCCGGCTTTTGGCTGCAATTTCTCAATGATGCGATCGAATTTTGCAATTTGCGCCTCTTCTAAAGTTTCTTTGCCAGTTTTATAAAGGGCTGATGAGTAAGCCTTTGTTTTATCCAGCCAAAGCGAATAGAAGTCGTTACCTAAGTCGTAATGGAATTCGATATTCTTTTTAGAACCGCGGCGCGAATTGCGGTTGAGAAGATGAAAGACTTTTTCTTTAATCAGCGAAAGCGAATGGCCGTAGATCACTTTTTTAAGTGACTTTTCATTGCGACAAGCCCAGTTGATAAATTCGCCGATATCTTCAACGTCGATTTTCTTCTGCATGTAGGCTTCAGCCGTGCCGATATCGCCGCGCTTCACGATGTCGCGCATACCGCTCCAGTCATAAACAGTGATGACAGGGTTGGGCCCAGGCTTTTTGCCCTTAAAAACATGAATTGAATGATCGCGGTCCTTGATCGTGACCGAGCCATATTGCATTTGGCGAAGGGCCTGTTGAACGATCATGATGCCTAACGATGGAGAATCAAAGAACTTAGAGAAAAGAGAAGCCGCTTTAATCACAGTAAACTCCTCTGCGTAGTCACTTTCTTGATTACAATCTATTCTAGGTATTTGCAATCGCTTGACCACCGCAAGGTGCCCGAAAAAGGCACCCGAATTTACCAATTTTCTTTAAACCTGTAATTTATACGACTGATGTCTAATTAATAGCCATTTGAGAGTGGCTTTCGGATTGCTCTAGTTCAGGGCTGTTGAACGTATGTTCGCTTCTTGAGTTCTTGCGATGGGCACTTTCCCCCTCCCCCTCGTGAAAGAAAAAGGATTTATCCTTCCCGTTCATCGCAAGGGCTCAAAGAAGTTTATTCTCTGCTACGTATTCGCCTTAAACATCTCGCGAATCACCGATCGTCGGTAATTAAATATCTTCTCAATATCTTTTCTTACCAGCCAATGACCGCCGATGCGGCCGAAGGCTCCCAGTGGAAGACGATAACGAATGCGATCACGCATAAGAGTGCCGCCGCAAGCAGGGGCAAAGGTGTGCGTATGAAGCCACTTCTTGTAAGGGCCTTTCAATTGTTCGTCAGTGAATTGATGAGGCGGCCTCCAATCGTCAATGAGCGTTTGCCAAGTCAGGGGGATGCCACGAATTTTCAAATCATAATTGATCAAAGTGCCTTTGCCGATTTTCTGCGTCGATTTATTTCTTACATGAAAATTCAAAAGTGGGGGAGTCAGTGCCTCTAAGTTTGTCTCATCGCAAAAGAACTGAAAAACTTCATTTGGTGGTCGCGGCACCCATTGTGTGCAGGCAAACAAATCATCGGGAGTGTGAATTTTATCGGGACTCTCGGGGTGGATATCATAAAGATTTTCAAGGGCGCGTTCGAGTTCGTTAAATTCAAATGAGAAGTTAGAATCCTGAAGTTTTTTAGGCAGAGCAAATTGCCCTTCAAGTGCAATGGCCGCCATTTCACCCATGGCTAACTTCAGCGCAATTGCAGGAGCGGGAATTTGCACCGGCTGCTTAAACAATTTAGCCATCTCACGTGAGAAGCCTTTATTTGAAACGGGTTGTGGAGCGGTTAAATTCACTGGCCCAGTGAGAGATTTATTTTCTAAGCAATGAATCACCGCGCGCACCCAATCGCGCTCATGAATCCAGCTCATAAACTGCTCGCCCGATCCAATAGGGCCGCCGACTTTATTGCGGTAGAGAGGCTCCATCTTACCAAGAACACCACTGGCGCGCCCTAAGACCACGCCCGTGCGAAGAATAACCGTGCGTAAATCAGGGCGATCCGCCCTATGAGCTTCGTCTTCCCAAGCTTTGCAGACCTCGGCGAGAAAGCCGCGGCCAGCCGGTGAATCTTCAGTGAGTTCATCTTTTTTATTATCGCCATAATAACCAATCGCCGATGACGAGATAAAAGTTTTAATGGTCGGCAAACGACGAATGAGATCCACTACGCTTTGCGTGCCACTCACCCGAGAATTAAGGATAGCTTTTTTGCGCTCCTCGCTCCAGCGACCGTCTGCAATGTTTTCGCCTGCAAGATGAATAACAGCGTCGATGGTTTGTAGGCTGTCTTTTGATTTATTGAAATCTATGGGCCATTCAATAATTTGCGCCGGAAAGGGCTGAAAGCTGATGTTTTGTTTGCGGCTTGTGAGGACGAGCTCATGATTCTTCTCGATTAGCGCATTGAGTAATTGATGTCCTAAAAAACCTGTTCCGCCTGTTACTAGTATTTTCATAGACTTATCCTACTCCTGCTATCTTTTTAGACTACTGATATAGTTTTTTTTCAAGGACTGAGTTTTTTTAATCGTAAACAGGGGCGGAATTTTCTAAACTGCATTCACTACAACATTGAGTTTACAAAATTCTAGGGGGGCATTTGGTTCAGACTATTTTAGCCATAATTCTAAGCCTTTCGATATCGTCTTACGCCTTTATTGATAGCATTAAGCCAAAAGTTCCAAATGAAGTTCAAACGCCCGGTGAACTGTGTGATCAAAAAGACCCTGATTTTGCAGAGCTTCGTTATCAAGAAAAGATCCCGTACTGCCAGCGCAATGTGAGCTATTTTCAGCGTACGGCCATCTATGAAGAGTATAAGGTTCCTGTGGCGCTTCGTGGTGAGTATACAATCGATCATTTGATTCCACTCTCAATTGGCGGCAGCAACGATTCGTCTAATTTATGGCCTGAGCATAGAAAAATAAAAGCGCTGCGTCCGTACTTAGAGCAAGAAGTATTCAATGCCGTTCGTGATGGCCAGCTCACTCAGAAAAAAGCCATTCAAATTATTCTCGAAGCTAAATTAAATCCCGAAAAGTTCCATTAGTCGGCATAAAAAAAGGAGCTTCTAAAAAGCTCCTTTTTTAATTTTGCTATTCGCAGCCTGAGTGATTAATCGCGATCGCCGTAGCCACCACGTCCGCCACCGCCGCGACCACCACGGTCACCGCCGCCGCGTCCGCCACCACCGAAACCACGACCACCGCCGCCGCCAGTGCGAGGCTCTTGAGGACGAGCTTCTGTTACGCGAATGTTACGACCGTTAAGATCTTGTCCATCAAGATTTGAAACTGCTTTTTGAGCTTCATCATCTGATGACATTTCAACGAATCCAAAGCCCTTGCTGCGGCCTGTTTCGCGATCAACGATTACGCGTGCAGATTCAACTGTTCCAACGCTTGCGAAAAGCGTTTGTAATGATGAATCGTCTGCTGTGTATGGCAAGTTGCCAACGAATAACTTTTTACCCATGAAGAATGACCTCCTGAAATATGTCACTTCACTAAATTGCCGTCTCAGAGGGAACCATTCCTTCTTAGTAACGGGACAATCGCAAACTATCATAAGAAATATCGGGTTGAAAACAGGAAAGTCGGGCCCCTCTTCATTTTCGTGCTGTAAGTCGGGCTACCAGTTGAAGCGGGCTTGCAGAGTAAAGAAATCTCCAACCTTAACTTCAACATGGTAAGTGCCAAATTCTTGAGGAATGAACTGTATTTGTGAGTCGATAAACTCGTAAACTTTGCCGCTCGGTGAATGAATAACCCATTCGTGAACTGGTACACCTTCAAGATCTGTCAGAGGTAAAACCGTCGCAATTTGAATCCCATTGTTAACAGGTGAGAAGATAATCTTACTGCCTTTTGTCATGGCTAACTGGTTATTTTCAAGCGCTTGTTCAGGATTCGGTTGTGATACAGACGGCGGGTAAAATGCCGGATCAAGAGGAACCGAGCGCCAATCGCAGTGAATGTGTTTCGGATATAAAAGAAAGAACGAAGCTTTATTTTCTACACAAGCCGTGCGCAATTGTTTGAGTGAGCGTTTTGCGTGCTGAATATCTACGGCGTCGCCATAAGTGTGACGTGACCAAGAAGCTGAATCAGGAGTGCCGGAGTTGTAGCCAGGGCTACGATAACCACTCGTGATGCGAAGTCCCGTTCCAAGTTTGTTGTGCATGTTCTGAACCATTTTAACTAATTGAGGGAGTACGAGTCCGTAACGACCTTTTTGCGGAATGGCGAAATCACTGAGGCGGAAGTTTTTTGATAAAGCTAAGTTACCACTCACTTGAGAAAGATCAAGAAAAGCATACGGGGCTCGGTATTGCTCGCGTTTGCCTTTATCCGGGAACTGACTGTTATCGGGATAAACATATTCTTTTTTCGGATCGACTATCTTTTGGGCACCAACAATAGCGGCACAACCAGTTTCATAACAGGCTTTTTCAGGTGGATTAGTAAGTGATGAGGCTGATGAGCCGCAACCTGTTATGAGCAATACAGAGCCTAAAAGCAGAACTAGATTTAAATTTTTTGTTTTCATGTAACAATTTTGATTACCTTCTGGACTCAAGGCAAGTATTTTAGCCACAGAGCGCAATACAGGAGCGGCTTTGGAGGCCAATGGATATCGTAAAACTCATCGTAGAACGTCGAACAGTACACACCTACTCGACCGAAGTCGTGCCCGATAGTATTTTGAAAAAAGCCGTCGAGATGGCTCTCTATGCTCCCAATCATCATATGACTCTGCCGTATAAATTCTTTCGCGTTAGTCATGAGTTTCGCTCTGAGATTGGCGAAGTGGCCATTGCGAAAAAAGCGGCCAAGGCATCGCCACCCATGAGTGAAACGGCCAAGAGTGCCGTTCGCAAAAAATATACTGAAGGCGGCGAATTGATTGTGGCCGGCATTACGAAAAATTCTGATCCAGAAATTGAGCGCGAAGATTTTGCTTCATTAGCAATGGCGCTGCAAAATATGTCTTTGTATTTATGGTCTGAAGGTTATGGCAGTAAATGGAGCAGTGGAGGCATTATTAAGCATCCGCTGGTTTATAAAGAGATCGGCGAGAATCCAGAAGAGTTTGCGGTCTGTGCATTTTTCTGGATAGGTAAAGCGGCTGGAGCTGTACGCCCCATACCACGCCCGCCAGTAGAAAAATTTTATTTTGAAACGGGCAAGTAGGGTTGGAATATCTTAAGTTAATTTGAGTTCCATTTTAAAACATTGCACCGGTACTCCGGCGATGGGGATCGATGTCTGTGGGCCGCAGTCTTTAAACCCATGTTTTAAATAAAATTTATGAGCGGTCAGAGAGGATTCAAGAATCACGCGTACAGCCGCTTGTTTTTTCGCTTCAAGAATCATCTCTTCTACGATCTCGGTGGCGAAGCCTTGTTTTGTAGCTTCTGGAGCAAAGTAAAGGCCTGCTAGATAACCAATTACTTCTTGCTTATGATTCATAATTTTTAAATGTCCGAAGCCCTCAATTCGATTATCGTTCTCTACAACCCAAACGTATTGATTTTCGATGGAATCAACTCGCTCTGACTCACGGAATGGACGGTTTCCCCACGCCTGAATTTCTTCTGGAGAATGGTCTTTTGAGCAAAGCTCTCGAATAGATCGCATGTGGATTTCATGGATGGCATGAGCGTCTTCAATTTTTGCGCGGCGAACTTTACGCATATTTATGAACCTGTCTATTCGGTGTCGTAATTAAATTCGCGTGGGCCCGATTCTGCGGGCTCTACATCAAAAGTGATACGACCAATTTCGCGCCCATCGGGAGTTTCAACTTTTACGCGCCAAGTGCCGGCGTCGAAATTTGATTTCATGCTGTAGCCGCGAAACCCTTGATCACGTCCGCCTACAATTGAAGCCTTCACGTGATCGCTCGATTGCCAACCTTGAGCACCGTACTTTTGCCAATGAAAAACCACATCATCTTTAAATGTTGAAGGAGAGAAAATGCGGGCGAAAACGTATATTTTATCACCGGGTTGGGCATTGAAGGTTTGCGCTCCGTACTGCCAGAATTTGTACCAAGGACGATCATAACCGAGAACGTACTTATCGCCTTGTTTCTCAATTGTTTGATAAACGCCAATGTACTGAATTGAAAGTGGCAGCGGGGGTAGAAGTTTTAAAAAATAAAGCAGCAGCAAAGTCGCCGCCACTCCAACAGCTGGCCCTACCACATTTCGTTTTAAATCGATGGGCTGCAGGAGGGGAACTTCTTCATGAGCTGGGCGGGGTTCACTGACGTGAGTGATCAGCGGCAGAACGGGTTTTTCTACCGGTGCCGTAAATTTTCTATCATAGGCGTTATAGAGTCCGTAACTCATACCAAGTCCTAAAGCGACAGCGGTGATCAGCGTAAATACGTTGGTGAACCCTATAGCAATAGGTACGAGCACTGAGAAGAAAGAAAAAATACAAAGCCAGTAAAGAATATACTTCAGCCAAGGGCCTTTCAGTTGAAGACTCGGCATTTCATTGGCGACAAGAATGGCAAACATGGCCACGAGAAAAATAAAGCTCACCGCTAAGCTTGAACTTACGAAATAGAATAGAAAATAAACGCTGAGTAAACTTCCGAGCACGAAGTGAAGCGCTTCGTTATTATAGCGCCACATTTTATTAAAATGTCGGCCAAAGAATGAAGTCATTTTCTGCGGCTGAAAATGTCCTGTCTTCTCGAGAGTCTGAAAAAATAAAACATAGCCGACGAAAATAATATAAATCGCCTGCTGTAAAATCATATAGATGTTATCGATGCGGTCGAGGGTGACGATATCGAAAATAAATCCCGCAATGAAGAACGCGGCGGGGTAATATTTTTCGTATTTAGAATGCAGATGCGTTAGACGCTCTTTAGCTATTTGATAAGGCATGATTACCACCTGTTGCGATCATCTAAGGACGATTTTTTAGGGTACGAACAGATCG
>ERZ1292623.3031-Hain-H51-01um-R1-3031-length-14627-cov-6_pt1 | contig 10444 bp, 19 predicted proteins | sample MGYA00564398_ERZ1292623 | MGnify/ENA primary metagenome ERZ1292623 (study PRJEB36523, sample SAMEA6512633) | groundwater metagenome | collected 2019-01-07 | study: AquaDiva: Metagenomics assemblies of 32 groundwater samples
TTAGCGCGGACTTAATGCTGTAGCCACTGGCGATCTTAACTTCGTATTTTGTTACTTCTAATTTGTTTGCATTGCTAGTAACGGTAATTTTTGAAACTCCTTCCTGTTGCGGCGTAGCAGACAAAAGCAAAATCGCAACCAAGACAAACGCAATAGCTACTGCTGCAACTATTTGTTTTTTCACAGTTACTTCCTAAACTTTCCGCAGATTTCTATAATCTTCTGGAATTGTTCCGGACTCAAATTAGTTTTCGAGCCGGCAAATACAGACTTCAGCTCAGATAAATCCTGCGGCAGGATATCAATAATCTGAATAATCTGCTCTTGGTTTAAAGTAACTATGTCCAAAGCCCTTAGCTCTGCTTCCATCTTGTCGGCCTGCTCTTCTTTCAGCCTTGCATGGTCTTTAGAATAATCAATAAGCTTGTTCTGGATTTCTGCCCGTTCTTCTTTCTTTCCGAGCTTTTGCAGGGTTTTCGCCAAGGCAGATAAGTGCAGCGCCTCTTTCTGTAAGATTTCGTGTTTCATTTTACTATCCTTATGTGAATTGGCGCAGATAAAAGCATTTTTCTTACTCCGCCGTCCATTATTTCGACTTTGAATGCCTTGCCCTGCTTTCCGATAACCGTGCCGCATCTTCCCTTGAATCTCGGGTGCGGAGTAGCAGAATGGAAGGATGGCTCTTGGTCTATGCTGACTTTATCGCCGATTTTGAATTCATATAAGGCTGCAGTTGTGCTGAATTTCCCTCTAGTTCGAGGGTTTTTAGACATCGTCCTTCTTGTTCTGCATCTGAATCCGCCAGTCATAATTAAGGCTGTAAGGTGCATAGTTTTTAAGGTTTTGCTTTAGCGGCAAAGTTTGTAAGCTAGCTAAACACACAACACTATGAAGCGAGAATTAAAAATTAAAGATGCCTTAGATGCGCAACAGGCAACAAAAAGGCATTTAGAACACACTTATAGTAATAAATTAAAAGATGTGCGTTTCCAAAAAGTATGGTTTTGTGGCGGAAATACGCAAGATACGTGGGATGTCGAAGGAAGTGTAAAATTAGTCAAATTTATAGTTCCAGAGAAAAACATTTTAAATTGCAAATTAATAATTTGAGTGGCGAAATTATAAGTTTCCAAATATAATTAGATTGATGAGTGGGTGGTTTCAAAATAAATCTAGCATTATTTTAATTTATTATTTAACAGTTCTGTTAACTTTTTTATTATTGTGCTGAGAACTTCTTTTTTGCGCTTTATGTAGTCTGGCGGTACAAAGAAGCCGTCGTAAGAAATTCTGTTTCTAGTCATCCTAAGCTCGTCAATAGTTTTTATTTCGTGCCCAGAAAATTGTTTGTATTTTTCAGCCAAGTAGTCAATAACTTTTTTGTGTGCGCCTTCTCCGTGTGTTTTATAACCGTCAAGTAAAATAACAGCAGAAATTAATTCCCGGATTATGTCATAATACTCCTTAGCCAAATTTGATGGAAACTTTTCGATATCGATTGTAGCTGCCATGTTTAAAGTTGTTTCAGCCATTCTGAGTATGGATTTAGCCTTTTCTTTATCTGGCGTTATTTTAATCAAACCGTCTTCCATCAAAACACCTTCAAATATCCGCCCAGTATTGTGCCGTTTAGGATGTTATTTTTTAGTTCGCCACTCATTTTATCGAAACTTTCGCTGAAGAATAAGTTTATTCTCCTATTTAATTTTGTTTTGTATTTGTTTAAATTAAGTTGTTTTTCTTTGCATTGAACATATAAGTCAAGATCGCTTTCCAGCAGGTCCTCGCCCCTTGCTGCAGAGCCAAATAAAATAACAACATCAGGCATGCAGGCATCATTAATGTATGTCAGCAGGCCAGAATCTCTTATCAGCAAAATAGTGTTTATCTTTTTCAGGTTTCTGAAATTTTCGCTTACCCTGTTTGCCCAATAAACCGGGTATTTGTGAATTCTATGCCGCGATTTCAGTATTAAGCCATCTTTTATGAAATCTTTGAGATAGCGCTTTACAGAAACCGGCGCCAAATGGATTTTCCTGCTTATTTCGCGCAACTGGAAGCCCGCCCCGGACGGGTTTGGATTATCAAAGAATACGCGCAGGACCTTCCAAGCGTTATAATGTTCTAACATATGTAATAATATTATTACAAATGGTATAAAAAGCTTACTGTTGTACTCACATTGGCATCTGGGGCAGTTTACCACCCATCATCTTCTGCAACTTCTTCATCTGCTTGGGATTGCCCATGACTTTCATCACCTTTTTCATCTGGGCATATTGCTTCAGAAGATCGCGGACATCTGACTCTGGCCTGCCAGCCCCTTTTGCAATCCTCTCAATCCTTCTGCCAGATATCACATCTGGATTGTCCTTTTCGTGAGGCGTCATTGAGTCCATTACAAACTTCCAGACTTTCATTTTTTCTTCCTGCACGCCAAGCAGTTCTTTCGGGATGTTTGCCTGGCCCATGCCAGGTATCATGTTCATTATTTGTGACAGAGGCCCCATTTTTTTCACAGCTTCAAGCTGTTCGTACAAATCAGTCAGGGAAACATCGCCTTTCATTATTTTCTTTCCGAGTTTTTCAGCCTGCTCTTCAGAAATTGCTTCCTTTGCTTTTTCCAGCAAGGTTTCTAAATCACCCATTCCTAATAATCTCGAAACAAAATTCTTTGGCTTGAACTCTTCCAAATCCTCTATGTGCTCGCCAAGCCCGATGAATTTTACTTTTGCGGAAGTTGCGGCGCAGGCAGTCAGCGCGCCTCCGCCCTTCGCAGTGCCATCCAGTTTTGTAACTACCACTCCATTAACGCCTGCTGCTTCGTGGAAAGCTTCTGCCTGCTTTCGTGCAGCCTGCCCGATGTCGCCGGAAATAACTAAAAGAACATGCTCCGGCTTGACGTGTTCTTTTACTGATTTTATTTCAGAAATTAATTCTTTATTCAGCGCATCCCTGCCGGACGAATCGAAAATAACAACATCAAATCTTTCAAAGTCAGGCTCAAACTTTTTTATTATTTTCATAGGATCTTTTTCATCTTTTATGCCATAGAAAGGAACTTTTACTTTTTCAGATATTTGCATCAATTGCTCGTAAGCCGCAGGCCTCCAGACATCCAGCTGTACTAAGGCAGGCTTTAGCCCCTGCTTTCTGAAATACTTGGCCAGCTTTCCTGCAGTTGTTGTTTTGCCTGAGCCGTACAGGCCAACCAGTAAAATTTTCGATGGCTTTGCTTTATGTTCAAGTTTGCCTGCATCTGCGCCGAGGAATTTTGTCAATTCCTCAAAAACTATATTAACTGTGTGCTCCCTTGCTGTCAGGGTTTTTGCAGACTTTTCAGACAGCGCACGCTTTTTGATTGATTCTGCAATTTTGGACGCCAATTCTGTATTAACATCTGCGCCGATAAGAGCTTTCCTTATCTCTGAAACAAGCAAGTCAATTAATTTAGGATCTATCAGCGAGGCTCTGAATACTCTTTGCAGGGCACTTTTTAAAGAGTCAGACAGCTTTTCCAAGACCATGGTTATTCCTGCTTGCCCGTATTTAAAAAAGGCGCGGATGGAAAGCTTTATATAGTATTATTTACTATATAGTAATATGAATGCAGAAACAATACGCACGGAAATATGCAATGGTAATTATGCTTGCGCCATAAGAGTTGCTGGTGAAGCCTCTGGGCAGCCAGGCATGGTTTTAATAGAAATTCATTCTGGTTGGAATAGCACACCAATTAGCTTAACTGTGGCAAAATCACAGCTTGAAAAAGTGCTAGAAACAGCTGAACTTGCAAGAGCAGGCCCAAAAAGAGATGTTGCATTTTTCAAAAGCCTTAGTTTAAGCGAACTTATTGCGCCAGAACCAGTAGTTGAAATGGGCATGCCACACCAATATGCATCGCAAAAGGAAAGATACGCTCCTGGCAAGCCAGTTGATGTAGGAGCTCTTGGTGTAGATGTCGTAAGGTAATCAGCCAAAAATCTTCTTAACAAAATCATCTGCATTAAATTCGATTAAGTCCTCATACTCTTGCCCGACGCCTAAAAACAAAATTGGCTTGTTAACAGAATGCACTGCAGAAACCACTGCTCCGCCTTTGTCATCAACATCTGCTTTTGTCAGGATTATTGCATCAATGCTGATTGCTTTATTATAATCTGAAATCTGCGCGACAACATCATTGCCAGCAATTGATTCGCCTATGAAAATAGTTAAGTCAGGCTTCGCCACCCGTTTTAATTTTTTCAATTCATCCATCAGGTTTGCGTTTGTGTGCTGTCTTCCAGCAGTATCAATCAGCACGCAGTCAATCCCATGCGCAGAGGCATGCCTGATTGCGTCAAAAGCAACTGCAGAAGGATCTGCTCCGTACTGCTGTTTTATTACTCTTACTCCGAGTTTTTTTCCATGCTCTTCAAGCTGTTCAATGCTCGCTGCCCTGAACGTATCTGACGCTGCAAGAACACAGCTGAAGCCTTTTTCTTTCAAGTAGTGCGCAAATTTTGCAATCGTAGTAGTTTTTCCGTGCCCATTCGCGCCGGCAAACATTATCACAAAAGTTTTTGCCTTTTGTTTTGATTCAGAAATCAAATCAGAAATATTTACCTTTGCAGGAGATGCAAGTATGGAGTAAATTTCATCCCTTAAGTCATCTTTTATTATGTCAGCAACATGCCCGCGCTTGAATGAAACGTCCACAAGATCTTTCCGCAGTTTTTCTTTTATTTTTCCAATAACTTCGATAGAAACATTGCCCATGCATAGCTCTTCCTCAAGTGCGCAGAAAATTCTTTCAAAATGAACGTCAGATATTTTTGTTTCAGTAATTGCTTTTGTAACTTGTTCCAGGAAGCCGGCTTTCTCCTCGATTTTTTTAACTTCTTTAAGTGGCGCAGAATGGATTTCAGCTTTAACTTCTGGTTTTGCAAATAACTTTCCAAGAAATCCTGTTTTTTGCTCCGCTTTTTCAGGAATATCTGTTTGCTCTATTATATTTTTAGCTTGTTTTAGCTCTTTTCTTGCTCCGGCTAATTTTTCAACAACTTTTTCTTCCTGCTTTTCCTCTTTTGATACTTCTGCCTCTGCTTTTTTCGCGAAGCCGTCAATAGCTTTTTTCAGGAAGCTAAACATAAATATAATTAGACATTGGGTTTTATAATCCTACTCTTTCAGCAGGCCTTGTATTTCACTCTCAAGTTCCTGCGCCCTTGCAGACATGGCGTTTATGTTATGTGTTAGCCTCTGGGCAACTGCGTCCATCTGCGCTAATTGCATGCTGGCCAGCTCATCTGCTTCCGAGGTTGTCTTTTTCACAAGAACACCTGCGCCGACATTAACTAAAACATTTCCTGTGTTTTTTATTTCAGACTCGACAAAAGTGCCAAGCCCAAGAGATGAGTAGGATTTTGAATTAACTTTTGCGGATGATAATTTTGCAAGGCTGTTTTTCAGCCCAACAATTTCACCTGATTTTGCTTCAAGCGATTCAAGCTGTTTCTGCATTTCCTGAAGCTGGCCTGCTATCAGCTGTAAAATCATGTATTTTTCTTCAACTTCTTTTTGTTCTTCTTGTTTTGCCATGCTTGTTCCTAATTTGTATGAGTTAAAAACCTTACGCAGAGAATCCAAAGCCAAGGCTTTCGAAAGCTCTGGACATTTCATAACCAGAACTTGACGAGCCAATAATGAATCCATTTGAGTTTGCAATTATGCCTGAACTCACGAAAGGATTGCCCATGTTTACTGTGCCCAGCCCTATTTCAAAGCCAAAAAGCGTTTCGATCTTTTTTATATCGTCTTCTGAAATATTAGGAGAAAATAATCCGCCACGTGCTGTTACTGCGCCAAGTGAGCCGACAACAGACAGGCCTTCCAGCTCCATCTGCTCGAATTTTACTTTCGGGAAAGCTTTTTTTATCTGCTCAAAAGTTTTTTTATCATATATTTTTGAAACAACGCCCGCCTTATCATTCAAAATTATATTATTTCCGAAAGCAGTGTGTTCTGTTTTAATTATTTCAACTTCAACACCTATTTTTTTCAGTTTTTCCCGCAGGATTTTCAATTCAGAGTCATAAATTATTTCCGGCAGGATAACTTTTTCAGAATTGGCAGATGCAAATATGCCAATCAAATCTGTGCCGTACAGGCCTACCTGAATGACTGGGACTTTCAGGACGCTTTCGATTTCTTTTACTTCGTGTTCCCGCGCACTGCGCCCAATAAGGCAGAATTTGTCTGTCGCAACTCCGTGCAGGCCTACATTTGGGTCGCCATGAAAGTTTAATTTAAGAATTTGTTTGTCTGACATTTATTTCTTATTCATAGCCATTTCCTGTTCTTTTGTTGGCTTGGCATGCTCTTTAGCTTCTGCAAGTTTTTTCTGTTCTTCTTCTTTCTTTTTCTTAAACTCTTCTTCCTTCTTCGCTTTTTCTTCCTTCGCAGCCTTGGCAGATTCAGTTTTTTTCTTTTTTGATTCTTTTAATTTTGCTGCTTCTGCTTCTCTTTTTGCCCATGTTGGCAATTCGAAAAGTTCTACTTTCGCAATTTTCCTATCTTTTTCTGTGACAACATCAACTCTGATTTTTACTTTTCCGGGTGGGTTTTTTCCGCCGTGCGCCCAAATGTGCTCGTTCAGCCACTTGCTGATTTTTACTTCATCTGCTTTTGTGTGCTTGAGAACCTGCTGTGTAATAATATTCATTGCTTTCTTTGAACGGCGCCACATTGGAGCTATGAGAAATCTTTTCCGTAAGCCCAGTATCATTACTCTTTCTGCCATTTTATACTTTTATCCTGCTTTTTCTCCAGTTTCTTTTTACGTGAGTGATTCTTGAAGGGTGGACGTGCCTGCCCCTCTTCATTCCGTATATTTTTGGAATTACCCAGAAAGGCGCCCACTTAGTCTGCGAATTAGCTTTGCCGAGCCGCTTCTTCACTGCTGGATGTTTGTTCCGCGCCATCTTATCGAATAATATTAAACTCCTTTTTTGAACCTGAAGCCCTGTTGAGTATTTCTCTCAGCTGTTCTTCAGTTATCTGCCCTTGTATCTGGCCTGCCTGTGCAGCTTCGAACAAGCCGACTTCGATTTGCTCTGCCAGTTTTGGGTTTGCTAGTTTCACAGTTGCCAGCCTTTCCCGCGCATCTTTTGTCAGAAAGCGCTGCAGGACTGTTTTCTTTGCGCCTTCAAGCTGCTGATGTATGAAGTCCTGCTCAACTGCACCTTGCTGCGACTTCTGCAGTTCTGCTATTTTTTGCCTTCTGATGCTTTCCAAGTCAGTCATTTTGCCTGCTTAGCTATCTTTGCTGCAACTCTTTCGAGCAAGCCAGCCCCAGCAGGAGTCAGTATGCGCCCTTTGTGGACACCATCTTTCTTTTGCTTTAGCAGGCCAGCAGACTCAAGCTGCTGCAATATTTTCCTGTGAATGTTTCCTGATGCTCTTGTGAATCTTGCAGGCCTAAGTCCCCTGCTTTTTGCAGAGCCATAGACAGACCTTAATCTTGATACGCCAACCGGCTCCTTTGATTTGAAAACTGTCCTCAAAACAGATGCAGCCCTTATGAAAAACCAGTCTGGGTTTGCAGGAGGCCTCTCTTTGTTTGTGCCTGTTTTGACAAATATAGTCCACGCAGGCGCTTTTATCTTGCCCTTTAGTTCGGTGGCTAGGGATTTCACGAGTTCTGCTGGTTTGACGTCAAAAACTGAAGCCATTGTACTTGTTGAGCATAAAGATTGTTTAAAAAGCTTTTCAACTGTATATTTTTATGAAAGCGCAAGAAAATGAAACATTTTCGGCGCGCAGCCGAACTAGTTCGGCTAGCGTAGCTATAATAGGGGCAGGCATCACGGGACTATACCTCGCATGGAGGCTTTCTCTGGCAGGGCACAAGGTTACTGTTTTTGAGAAAAGGGCATTTATCGGCAAGCAGGTTTGTTCTGGCCTGATTTCTGAAAGGCTGTGGGATTTTGTTCCACCGAAACAAGAGCTTGTTGAGCATGTTCTCGAAGGTGCAAGAATTCACTTTCCAAAGAAAACGATCAAGGTGTTATTCAAGCAAAAGATGCTCGTAATGAATCATGCCAAGCTAGATAATTATGTCGCTGAGCTGGCCAGAAAGGCAGGTGCTGAGATTATTTTAGAGCACAACACAACCAAACTGCCGGAAGGATTTGACAGAATAATTGGCACAGATGGCGCGCTGTCTATTACGAGAAAACTTTTAGGCGTGGAAGAACCAACCATGCGAAGCGGACTCCAGCTTTTTATTGATGCAGAAGCGACTGGAAGCTTTGCAGATACATGGCCTACTCCAAATGGTTTTTTCTGGAGTGTCCCAAGATGGAACAAGATAGAATATGGAATAATGGAAGAGCCGAAGAAGGCAAGGCAATTATTAGATGAATTCTGCGAAAAGTTCAGTATTAAAGTTGAAGGACTGCAGGCCAGCCTTATTCCTTACGGCTTTTCTGTTCCTTCCGAAGGAAATGCCACGATATGCGGAGGAGATGCAGCAGGATTAACAAAATTCTGGAGTGGAGGCGGGGTTATCTGGGGGCTGACCTCTGCAAATATTTTATTAAAAACTTTCCCAGATTTTGATAAGTATCATTCGGAATTGAAAAAGTTCTTTGCGCCAATCAGATGGAAAACTAAAGTTGCAACGAAACTCGGATATTTTTTAGGAAACAACCTGCCTTGGATGTTGCCGAAAGAAAGGACTATTGATGCTGACTTTTTATTTTTGTAAAAATAAAATACTAAAATAAGCAATGACAAACGCAATCAGAAATAAAATAGTCGGCAAGAAAATATTATTTTTGTCTTTGATTGTTCCGCTGGAAATAATCGTGCTGATTAGCAAAATAATCAGTAAAACTTCTATCTTTTTTATGAAAACAGCTGAGATAATTCCGAAAAGGACTGCAAGCGGAAGGACTAATTTATCAAGTCTCTCCAGAGGTTTGAATTTGCAAATAATATAATCAACTTCCTCCTCGCACCAGCTGTAAAGTATAAAGCCTAATAAGTAATTAAGAGATAAAACAACTCCGATCAATATATCATTCAGCATGTTTTTCTGAATTAGAAGCGGTATTTAAACTTTAAGTTTAGGCCCGGGCAGGAATGGTCCAATCCTACTGGGTTTTCTTACCTACTTGTTTCGGCACCTGAATCCAATAGTACGCAGCCGCTCCAGATATCAAGTCTGCTGAAGTAAGATACTCGTCCAACAAGTTTTTCCTTGCGGAAGCCGTCAGCTTGTCAGTAAAGTCAGGTCTCGTCAGCGCCCTTAATACCTGAACGAACAACATGGGTTGCTGTTCTGCCCAGTCTGCCTCTGGTAAATTATAAGCAAGGGTTTATTTAAATCTATTGACTTAGCCAGCCACAATAAGCGTACTTGTCTTCTCAATTTCTTTTATTGCCCTGACCTTATCCAAAAGAAAGCTGTTCAGCTTCTGTATGTCTTCTGCCTGTATCTTGGCGATTAAGTCATATTCGCCGTACAGGATTTTTGCTTCCTTTATCTCGGGAAGTTTTTTCAGGGCTTCTACAACTGCTTTTTCAGAACCAGATTTGGTTGTTACTAATACGAAAGCACCAACTACCATTTTAACCAATCACTCCACTGCTATTAATGTCGAGGTCCGTTTCACGCCTTTTATTGGGCGTATTTTTTCAATTACGAAGTCCCCGAGATTTTCAATTGCCACAACGCGAATTCTTGCAATTATGTCGTATTCGCCGTAAATAGTGTCAGCTTCCTCGACACCAGATAATTTTCTCAAAGCCTTAGCCACTTCTTTCTCGCGGCCAGCCTCTGCAACTATCAGAATATATGCTAAGACCATGGATATGCTATGCAGTTAAAACTTATAAAGTTTGCCTATGCACTTTGGCTTTCAAAAATAATCTATTTGGAATAACAATAATATCATCCTTCTTGCCTTCCAGCACAACTTCAAGCAGGCCAGCAGACCGTACCTTGCCTTCTATGCCGGAAATTTTAATGATGTCTCCTTTTTTAAATTTCATTCCGCTGACAAAAATATATGCAAAAAGGTTTGCAGCAGAATCCCTCAGTTCGAGATAAGATGCAACCATAACTAATCCGATTATGACTGCAACAATTACCCCGATTACGAATTCAAATAGGCCAAGCCGTTTCAGCGCAAGGAAAAATGCCAGAACTAAAATTAGGTATTTGCTGATGCTTTGTATTAAAACAGTTGGGTTCTTTATGCCATGCTCTCCAAACCATTTGCGCAGGCCAGCTTTCTGAATCAGCAGGCCGAAGGCGCTTCCGACAAAATGCGCTGCAATTATGCCGGCTGAGATGATTACGCCTGCTGTCGCGGCTCTGAGAAAAAAAGGGTTTTCCAGGAATGTCTTTATGCTGAGAGCGGATAATTCAATCATAATTAAAGCTTAAAAACTT
>ERZ1292623.5196-Hain-H51-01um-R1-5196-length-10443-cov-7_pt1 | contig 10443 bp, 10 predicted proteins | sample MGYA00564398_ERZ1292623 | MGnify/ENA primary metagenome ERZ1292623 (study PRJEB36523, sample SAMEA6512633) | groundwater metagenome | collected 2019-01-07 | study: AquaDiva: Metagenomics assemblies of 32 groundwater samples
TTATTTAATCTTGATTTTCTCATTTTAATAAGCCGCGTCTGACGCGGTGAGCCGAAGGTGAGATTTGTCCTCCATGTTTTAGCATTCGCCTTCAGGTTTTATTCAAACACGGCTTATGCTGCAACATTTGTAGGATCTACGAAACTCACGACTTGCTCTTTATCCACCCGCCAAAGCTTGAGCCGACAGCAGGAATCGAACCTGCGACCTAGTGTTTACGAAACACTTGCTCTGCCCCTGAGCTATGTCGGCGATGGCGGACGGGCGAAAGAGCTACTCTACCGCTGAGTTACTTCGGCATATGTTATATTTTAAGGGATTTTAGAGCTTAAGACAAGCTTAGGAGATTTTTGGATGGCTTTTGTGCTTTTTTGCAATTTTTAATTGAAGCGCTGCTCTTCTTATATCATCCTGAAGCTGTTCATAGTTGATTTCTTTATCCTTTTCTTTTATTGCTTTTTCTGCTCTTTGTTTTGCTTCCTCTACTTTTGCTATTTCAATATCATTAGCATGCGCTGCATAATCAGCTAATATATTTACATGATTATTTGTAATTTCCAGAAATCCTCCCATAATTGCAAACGGTTCTAATTTATTATTTCTTTTTATAATCAATTCCCCCGGGGTAATTTTTGTAAATAAATCTATATGGTTTGGGAGTATAGAGATTTCTCCATTAATAGTTGGAATTGTTATTTCGTCTATTTCTTCTTTTAAAACTACTTTAACCGGGGTAATTATTTCTAAGATAAGTTTCATTATTTTGCATTCTTACTAACTTCATCTATTGTGCCTGTCATGTAAAATGCCTGTTCCGGAAGTTTATCGTGTTTTCCATCCAATATTTCTTTAAATCCCTTAACTGAATCCTGGATTTTTACGTATTTCCCGGGTGTTCCCGTAAAAACTTCGGCGACAAACATCGGCTGGCTTAAGAATCTTTGTATTTTCCTAGCTCTTGCGACAATTAACTTATCTTCCTCGGATAATTCGTCAATTCCTAAGATTGCGATAATATCCTGAAGGTCTTTATAGCGCTGTAAAACCTTTTGAACACTTCTTGCAACCTCGTAGTGATCTTTTCCGACCACATTCGGATCTAAAATTCTTGAGGTTGAATTAAGAGGATCAACAGCCGGGTAAATTCCCTGTTCCGCAATTGAACGCTCTAAGGTAACAGTTGCGTCTAAATGCGAGAATACGGTTACGGGTGCCGGGTCGGTATAATCGTCTGCGGGAACGTATACGGCCTGTACAGAGGTGATAGAACCATGTTTTGTAGATGTAATTCTTTCCTGTAGTTCTCCCATTTCGGAAGAAAGTGTTGGTTGGTATCCGACAGCCGAAGGCATTCTGCCAAGGAGGGCTGAAACCTCGCTTCCTGCCTGGGCAAAACGGAAAATATTATCTATAAATAATAGTACATCTTCGTGTTGTTTGTCCCTGAAATATTCAGCCATGGTAAGAGCTGTTAAAGCAACTCTTAATCTATTGGCAGGCGGTTCGTTCATTTGTCCGAATACCATAACGGTTTTATCTAAAACATTGGCTTCTTTCATTTCTAGCCACAAATCATTTCCTTCTCTGGTTCGCTCACCCACTCCTGCAAAAACAGAGTGACCTTTATGTTCCATAGCGATATTTCTTATCAGTTCTTTAACGATAACTGTTTTTCCAACCCCGGCGCCTCCGAATACGGCTATTTTTCCTCCCTTTGTAAAAGGAGCAATTAAATCAATAACTTTTATGCCTGTTTCAAGTATTTGAGGTTTGGTTTCCTGTTCAATAAGAAGGGGAGCGTTTTTATGGATTGGCTCTAGGATCACATCTTTATGGTTTCTGTCAAATTTTTCTCCGTCTATTGCTTCTCCCAACACATTAAATATTCTTCCTAAAGTCCTGTTCCCTACGGGAGTTTTAATAGGGGAGTATGTTCTTTTTACTTCCATTCCTCTTGATAATCCGTCTGTAGCGCCCATGGCAAGCGTTTTTACTTCGTTATCGCCAATAATAAGCGCGGTTTCTAATGTAAGCGTTTCATTCCTAGCTAATTCAACTAAAAGCGCTTCGTGAATAAGTGGAGTTCCTTCCTCAAATTTAACATCAACGACAGGTCCTTGGATTCTAATAATTATTCCGTTTTTTTGTTTAGTATTTAATTTTTTACTCATATGAAATTTGCGAACCCCCTCCCATATCTAATAATTCATTTGTAATTTTTTCTTGTCTTGTTTTGTTATATTCAAGTTGTAACTCCGAAACTATATCTAAAGCATTGTCTGTTGCGTTTTTCATTGCTATCATTCTTGCTGCTTGTTCCGAAGCGTAGCTTTCTAATAAACTTTGATATATTATCATCTCTAAGTAATGTTGTAAAAGATCAGGAATAAGCTCCTGAATGTTTGGTTCAAAAAGAGTTATAGAATTTTGAGTTTTTACTTCAGAATTAAGTTTTACAGGTAAAAGAGCGCTAAAATGTGGGATTTGGGTAAATACGCTGATAAATTTTGTAGAAAGAATATTAACTTCAGAGACTTTTTTCCCCAAAAAATATTCATTCACAATTTTTGCAAGTGGATAAACAGTATCAAACTCCGGAAGAGTTGAGCCAAAAGGAAAAGATGCAATAATTTCCTTATCAAGTAAAGACATTGCTACTTCCGACTTTTTGCCAATTGTTATATAGTAATTTTTTCCTTGTGTATTTTGGCGTAAAACTTCTCTGATTAAACTTGTTACGAGTCCCCCGGAAAGTCCTTTATCGGGAGAGATAATAATTAATAATTTTGCGTTAACAGTAGGAGTCTTCATATAATCGTGTAAATTATCTTTCTCAATTTTTTCTGTTAAATTTTTCGATAAAAAATCTAATTTTTCAATATAGGGCTTAGAAGATACAGCAGCATCTTGAGCTTTTTTAAGTTTTGAAGCTGAAATCATTTGCATTGCTTTTGTTGTTTTAGATACGTTTTTAGTTGTTTTTATTCTTCTTTTTAGCGTAAGTAATGTTGCCATATTATGAAAATATTTTTTTGAATTCTATAACTGTTTTTTCTATTTTTTTAATTAAATCTTCAGATGGTTTTTTCCCATCTGATAATTCATCTAAAATTTTTGCATATTTTCTTTTCATAAAATCATGATATTGATTTTCGAATTCCAAAACTTTCTCAACTAAAACATTATCCAAAGCACCGCTAGTGACAAGCCAGATACTTAAGTATTCTAAGCTTTCTGAAAGGGGGGAGTATTGAGGTTGCTTAATAATTTCTATTGTTCTTTTTCCTCTTTCAAGTTGCTTTGCTGTTGCTTCGTCCAATTCGCTTCCAAATTGCGCGAATGCAGCTAAATTGCTAAATTGCGCAAGTTCCAGTCTCATTTTTCCGGCAATGGATTTAATTGCAGAAGTTTGAGCAGCTCCTCCTACTCTTGAAACAGAATTTCCTGCGTCTATTGCAGGTCTATTACCGCTATAAAAAAGGTCAGATTGAAAAAATATCTGTCCATCTGTAATAGAAATTATATTTGTCGGAATATATGCAGATAAGTCGTTTGCTTGAGTTTCAACAATAGGAAGAGCTGTAATTGAACCGTCACCATTTTTTTTATTCATTCTAACTGCTCTTTCTAAAAGCCTTGAATGAAGATAAAATATATCTCCGGGGTAGGCTTCTCTTCCTGCCGGGCGCCTTAAAATAAGGGAAATTTGTCTGTATGCCCAGGCATGTTTTGTTAAATCATCGTATACCACTAAAACATCCTGTCCTTTTTCCATAAAATACTCCGCAATCGCAACTCCCGCGTATGGCGCAAGATATTGAAGTGAGGCCGGGTGAGAAGCGGAGGCAACAACTACGATTGTGTATTCTAAAGCTCCGGTTTCTTTGAGTTTTTCAATAACCTGGGCAATTGTGCTTTGTTTTTGTCCGATTGCAACATAAACGCATAGTACTTGTTTTTGTCCTTTTTGTTTTGCAACCTGCTTTTGGTTAATAATTGTGTCAATTGCGACAGCTGTTTTACCTATACCTCTGTCTCCGATAATAAGCTCTCTTTGTCCTCTGCCAATTGGTATCATTGCGTCAATAGCTTTAATTCCGGTTTTTAAAGGCGTATTAACTGGCTCTCTTTCTACAACGCCTGCGGCAATTCTTTCTAAAGGCATTTGTTTTCCTTTTTTAATTTTTTGTTTTCCATCCAATGGTACTCCCAATGGATTAACAACTCTTCCTAAAAGCTCTTCAGACGCTTCAATACTCAAAAGTATTCCTGTTGTTTTAACGCTGTCTCCCTCTTTAATATCAGAAGCCTCAGAAAGAAGGATAATAGAAACGCTGTCTTCGTCTAGATTGAGGATTACCCCTTTTGCGTTATTTTCAAAAGCAACTAATTCTCCCATCATTGCCTTGGAAAGGCCTGAAGCAACAATAACTCCGTCTGTATTCTTCTCAACAACGCCGACGTTTTTAAAAGAAGCATTGGTATTAAAATCTAATAATTTTTTTTCTAACTGTTTAATTATATCTTCTGAATTTTGCATATTATTGATTTATAAATGTTACTAAATTTTCTAATGTATTTTTAATGTTTGCTTCGTAAATTAAATCATTATCAATAATTTTAATTCCTCCGATTAGTGATTTATCTTCTTTAAATTGAATTGATTTTTCCGGGAATAACTTACTCATTTCTTTTTTTAAACTTTTCTTATCTGAAAATTTAGGAGCAACTAAAGTTACGGTTTTTATCTGTTCACTCGCTTTTATTAACTTAATATATGTTTTTAACTGCGTTCTGCTTAGTTTTTTAACAATCCTATTTACTAACTTAACATCTAAACTATCATTATTATAGCTTGCTTCTACTAATTTTCTAATTTGTTTTCTTGTCATATTTTATTTCTTAATATTTTTTAAAGTTTTTATAATAATTTGTTTTTGTTCCTTTTCTCCTAAAAATCCTTCTAAAGACTTTTTAAGCATATCTGAAGCTAATATGCTAATTTTTTCTGTTAATTTTTTTTCTACATCATTTGCATCCTGTTCTATTTGATTTCTTGCATCTATTAATAGTTTTTCTGTTTGTTTTTTTGTATTTTCATTAACTTCTGCTGCAGTTTCTAACGCCTGCTCTCTAGCATTTTCGGTAATTTTTTTTGCTTCTTCTTGAGCTTTTAGTAATATTTTCCTTTCCTGTTCTAAAGTTTTTTCAAGCGTAATTCTTGCTTCTTCCGCTTGTTTTAAACCTTTCGAAATTGTGTCCTCACGTTTCTTAAGCATTTCAAGAACAGGTTTATATAAAAACCTTTTTAACAAATAAAATATAATTAAAAAGTTTACAATTTGGGCAACCAGCATAACCGGATCAAACCCAAAGTTTTTTAATATTTCCATATTTTATCCTGTAAAAGCTAAAATTAAAGAATAAATTGCGATAGCTTCTGCAAATGCCATTCCCAAAAGCATTGCCGGTAATATTTTTCCTGATGCTTCAGGGTTTCTTCCTATAGCTTCCATAGCTTTTGCTCCGATAAAACCTACACCTAATGCAGGCCCTAATCCACCGATTGCAATAATTAGACCTCCTGAAATACTAAAGTCCATGCGTATTCACCTCCTTAGCTTCTTCGTGATGCGGCGTAGTTAAAATTGCCATAAATGCCATAGTTAACATCCCAAAAACTAGTGCCTGAATTAATCCTACAATTACTTCAAGCATTAAAAAAGGTAGCGGAAAAATAAAAGCAAAAATTGTTGAAACCGTACCTAAAACTATTTCTCCGGCAAAAATATTTCCAAATAAACGAAAAGATAATGAAACCACTTTTGTAATTTCAGAAACAATTTCCAAAAACCCGACAAACAAATATATCGGGTTTAAGGAGATAAATCTGCCAATATAATCTTTAATTCCAATAATGCTGATACTCATAATGTGCGTTGCAACTGCAGATACAAGAGCCAGTGCTAGGGTAACGTTAAAATCACTCGTCGCTGCCCTAAAAAAAGGAACTAATTTATGTTCCTCGTAAAACCCAATAGCTGTAATACCAGGAATAAGTCCTGTCCAATTTGCAATAAGTATAAATATAAAAAAACTCATAAAAAAAGGAAAAATTTTATCTGTATTTTTACCTGCGACCGACTCTGTAAGTTCATAAAATGTCTGTATGACCATTTCTAAAATATTTTGAAGAGTTCCCGGAATAAGAGAGATTTTTTTATTGAGTGCAACAATTAATCCTATTAAAAGGGTATCAACTAAAAGCGTTCCTAAAAAAGTATTGGTAACGCTAAAAAAGCCCAAACGAATAACAGGTTCTGCAGCGAATGAAACCATCGATAATTAATTTTAAGGGTAAAACTCTTTCAAGTCAAGCGGAAAAATTACCAAAAACCTGAATTTTTTCAGCAATGACAACGGGTTTATCGTTTTTTAAATCAATTTTTCCGGAAATTAGCACTACATTTTCTTTTATCAAAAAACCTTTATATTCATCAAATACCTTAGGAAAAACAACGCACTCAAGCGTAATTCCATTTTCGTTGGATATTAAAAGAAATGCCATTTCCTTTCCTGATTTTTTTGTAAAAATACGCCTTATATTCTCAATAATTCCTCCGATTACAACTCTTGTTTGTTCTGTTTCTTCTTCTAAAGATTCAATCGTATGGGAGATTTCACTTTTTAGTTTTATCAAATTATCCATTTGAGGATGAGCGGTTAAATAAAAACCTAAAAATTCTTTTTCAAAAGCAAGCTTTTCATTCTGCGAAAAATCTTCAAAATTAGTTAAAGTACTACCGGTTGGAGGATCGCTATTAAATGTTTCATCACCAAAAATACTAGTTTGACCCTTATTATCTTGTTTTTTCTTTCTGCTTACATTATCGATAATTTGAGGATAATTAATTAAGAGCTTTGCTCTATTTCCGAAATGGTCCATGGCACCTGCTTTAATAAGACTTTCCATAGTTTTTTTGTTAATTGTTCCTAAATCAACTCTTTTGCAAAAATCTTCGAAGGATTCGAATTTACCTTTAACCCTATTTTCAAGTATATTTTTAATTGCAGCATCGCCTACGTTTTTTATTGCAGACAATCCAAATCTGATTTTTGTATTGTCTTCGATGGCGAAATCATTATTAGATTTGTTTATATCGGGAGGTAAAACTTCTACTTTTAGCCTTTTACATTCAGCAACTGCTTGAGCAATTTTTTCATTCTTAGTAGGTCCTGTTGATCCTCTTGATTCTGCTGTAAGAAGCGCAGTCATAAACTCAACCGGAAAGTGAGCTTTCAGATAGGCTGTTCTAAAAGCAATTGTTGCATAACATGCCGCGTGAGCCTTACCAAATCCATATCCTGCAAACGGCTCAAACAGAATCCATAAACCTTGGGCTTTTTCTTTTGTCATTCCATTGGTAATACAACCCTGGACAAAATGGTCGTGTTCTTTTTTCATTTCAGCAGGAATTTTTTTTCCTACAGCCTTTCGAAGCTTATCAGCTTCTAACCACGAGTAGCCTGCAACATTTATCGCAGTTAATAAAAGATCGTCCTGGAAGGTTATTATGCCGTAAGACTGCTTTAAAACGTCTTCAAGCCTCTTATCTGGGTATTTGATAAGTTTTGGGTTATGTTTTCTTTTAATAAATTCCGGAATATTTGCCATGGGACCCGGTCTATATAAAGCAACCATTGCTTGTAAATCAAAAATTGTCGTTGGTTTTAGTTCTTTTATATACCTTCTCATGCCTGCTGATTCAAGCTGAAAAATTCCGGTTGTTTCGCCTGAAGCCAAAAGTTTATATGTATTTTCATCTTCAAATGAAATGTTCGAAAAATTAATTATTTTTTTTTGGTTCTCTTCTATAAACTTAAGCGCTTCCTGAATAATTGTAAGGTTTCTTAAGCCTAGGAAATCAATTTTTAAAAGACCTACACCGTCTTCTCCGATACTATACATGTCGTATTGGCTGATAATTTTATTTCCGTTTGATTCTCTTTGAAGCGGTGTATACTCGGTTATATCTTTATCTGCAATAACAACACCGGCCGCATGAACAGAAGCGTGTCTGGCAACACCTTCAACCTTTCTTGCCAAGTCAAGGATTTTTCTGGTGTCCTCTTCGGTTGTGTAGGCGATTTTTAACTCCGGACTTTGTTCTAAGGCCTTGTCTAGTGTCATTGCCTGGCCTTGCCAGCCTTGAGGAATCATTTTTGAAATTCTGTCAGGAATTGCATATGGATATGCTAATACCCGCCCGATATCCCTAACCGATCCTCTTGCTTCCATGGTTCCAAAGGTAATAATTTGGGCTACTTTATCCCGTCCGTATTTTTGAGTTACGTATTCGATTACTTCATCACGCCTGTTATCGGCAAAATCCAAATCTATATCAGGCGGGGAAGGGCGCATGGGATTTAAAAATCTTTCAAAAGGGAGCTTAAAAAATAAGGGGTCAATGTCTGAAATTCCCAAAGCGTAAGAAACTATTGAACCTGCATTGGAACCTCTTCCCGGCCCAACTGTTATTCCTTGAGATTTTGCCCAATTAACAAAATCAGCAACAATTAAAATATATGTTTCATAGCCTTTTTTAAGAATAATAGAAAGTTCATATTCGCTCCTTTTATTAATTTCATCTGTGATTATTTTGTATCTGTTTATTAAACCTTCGTCTACTTTTATTTTTATATATTCTGCCGGTGTAATTCCGCCGGGAACCTCAAAAATCGGCATTATCCATTTGCCAAGAGGTATTTCAACATTACACATATTAGCAATTTTTACGCTGTTTTCTATTGCTTCCGGTGTTTGAATAAAAAGCCCTGTCATTTCTTCGGAACTTTTTATATAAAAATCAGGGGATGAAATCATTGAAAGCTTTCTGTCTTTTTGATCAAGGGTTGTTTGCGTTTGAATGCATAAAAGCGCTTCCTGGGCATTAGCATCGTCGCTATTTACGTAATGATTATCATTTGTCGCAACTAAAGGAATTCCGAGTTTTTTAGAAAGTTCAATTAATTTTGTATTTAAGATTTCTTGTTCGGGAATGTTAACATGTTTTTGAAGTTCTATATAAAAATTATCCTGCCCAAATATTTCTGATAGCTCTAAAGCTCTTTTTTCCGCTGTTTCCTGCTGGTTTCTTATTAAAGGCTCTGATACAAAACCGTTTAAACAAGCACTTAAACAAATCAATCCTTCATGATGCTTTTTTAAAAGTTCCAAGTCGGTTCTTGGCTTATAATAGTAGCCTTCAAGCCCTGCGATTGAAATTATTTTCATTAAATTTTTGTATCCCTGGAAGTTTTTTACAAGTAAAATCAAATGGTTTGAATCTGAATCAACACCGGCCTCTTTATCATGACGGGTACGCTTACTAATGTAAATTTCAGCTCCGATTATTGGTTTTATTCCTTCTTCAATGCATGCTTTGTAGAAATTAATTGTTCCGTACATATTGCCGTGGTCTGTTATGGCAATTGCCTGCATATTTAGTTCCTTGGCGCGCCTAACCATGTCTTTAATTTTTGAAAGACCGTCAAGTAGGGAAAATTCGCTGTGATTATGAAGATGTACAAAATCCGCCATAGTTAAGGGGAAACAATAACTGTTTTGTTTCTTCCTCCTTCTTTTGCTTGATATAGACCCTTAGTATCAACTTTGTCAAAAAAAACTATTTTTGGATCTATTATTTTTCCCTCAGCGTCTCTTAGCTCGGGTTGTCGCTCTTGTCTATATATTCCTCCACCAATACTTACCGTAACGGGAATGTGAATATTTCGACTATCCTTGTTAACTGAATACGGGGAAGCACTGACTGCAATTCTTATTTTCTCAGAAACTTTTTCTAGGTCTTCTTCGCTATGCATCCCTGGCAATAGGACTACAAATTCTTCTCCACCATAGCGAAAGATTTGATCGTTTTGGGCTGTATCTGGTCTCGCTTGTCTTAAGTGCAAATTTAAATTTTGTGTAGTTTGGATTAAGACACTGTCACCCGTTGCATGGCCGTACGTGTCATTTACTACTTTAAAATGATCAATATCTACTATCATCATTCCAAATGGTGTACCGGCGTAAATAAGTTTATCAATCTCTTCAAAATAGGCTCCTTTATTTAAACGACCTGTCATTGGATCTTTTCTTCTTTTTTCATTTGCCCGTTCTGTAAGTTTTTCCCTTGCTACCATTGATCTTGCTATTAGCTCATCGTATTCATCCTGAGTCAAAATTCCATTTTCAACTTTTTCTCTTTGTGTTCTAACCCAGTCTTTAGTTGCAGAGATTTGCTCCTGTGACGTTAATGATCTTCTTTCAAAGCTTCTTCTTTCTACGGGGATAGGTTGTAATATTTCTGAAGAATTTGTTCCGTCTGTCATTTTAGTTTCGCGGTTAAAACCGCCTTAATTTTTTCTGCGTCAACTTTTTCT
>ERZ1292623.5197-Hain-H51-01um-R1-5197-length-10442-cov-6_pt1 | contig 10442 bp, 13 predicted proteins | sample MGYA00564398_ERZ1292623 | MGnify/ENA primary metagenome ERZ1292623 (study PRJEB36523, sample SAMEA6512633) | groundwater metagenome | collected 2019-01-07 | study: AquaDiva: Metagenomics assemblies of 32 groundwater samples
TGACTGGGGAACTCCCGAGAAATACGTCGGCGCTGTAAAACGTGTATTCGGTGGGAAAGTCGATCTCGATCCTTGCAGTTGTGGATTTGAGACTCCTTCTTAAGATAGGGTGCGTATTATGACTCAAGACGAAAAACAAATTCTAAAAGAACTAAAGAAAGATTTGGTGATTTTAAGGTTACAAATGAAAGTATTAACAGGGGGGGAGTTTAAGAAAAGGTTGGATAAAGTGTTGAAAGGAATGGAAGGATTGGTGGGAGAAAATGTGTAATATTAGTTATATGAGAGCGGTTATATGTTTGATTTGTTTGCATGTCTTTTTGCTTATTACGTTTGCTCAAAGCGTAGCGCAACATTTACAAGACATTTCTGTTACAATTAAATCGAACAATTCGGAGGGAAGTGGAGTTTTATTCACAAGAAAAGACTCTAAAGGAAACAATATTAATCTAGTTTGGACGGCGGGACATGTTGTTGATGGATTAAGAAGTACGCGAGAAGTTATTTCTTCCGACGGATCAAAAAAAACTATAGTAGAATTTCAGGATGCCAAGGTAATCAAACAAATATTGGAAGATGGTAGAATTATAGGAAGATTGGAATTAGATGCGGAAATTATTAAATTTAGTGATTCTGATAACGGACAAGATTTAGCTTTATTAAGATTAAGAAAGAAAAATTTTGTAGATTCAACTGTTGTTTTTTATCTTGACAAAAAAATTCCGGAATTAGGAACTGAATTATATCATGTCGGGTCTTTGTTGGGGAGCGTAGGAGCGAATTCAATGACCAGTGGGATTTATAGTCAACACGGCAGATTAATAAATAAGACAATCTTTGATCAAACAACCGTAATAGCTTTTCCAGGATCATCGGGCGGAGGGGTTTTCCAAAAAGATGGAAAATATTTAGCTATGCTCGTTCGCGGTAGCGGAGAGGCTTTTAACCTAGTAATTCCTATTAGAAGAATAGTAGAATGGGCTGATAAATTAAAGATTATGTGGGCTATTGATCCGTTGGTTGTTATGCCAACCGATGATGAGTTGAAATTAATGTCAATAGAAGACGCTGGGTTCGATTTCGATAAGAATAAGAAAGAAAAAAAGGGAGATAATAAGGAATTCCCCACGTTAATTAATAATATAGAAAGAAAATAAAATGAATAGATTATCATTTATTAAAAATTGGTTTGGCTTAGGGATATTCGCCGCTTTAATTACAAAAATCCGCGCGGATGAGCCTAAAAAGTGGGGATTAGTTCATACAGATTGTTTACCTTATGGATCTCCTGTTGACTGGGTTGTTATTGATAATGATACGGGCAAACAAATTGAGTTTGTTTTGTTTAAACGAAAAACCGACATTTTATATTCAATACGCTGATGATAGAACGGGATTGGTTGGTGGGTTGAAAGACGGTAAGTTTTCGTTATATGAGTCTTCTCAAAAGAAAAAGATGGAATATAGTTGTCATGTTCCTTTTAAAGAATATCGTAATATAACAATCAAATATCTAGGAAAATAAATATTCGTCCTGTTTATGGTGTTTTGTGTGTAATATAAGGCATATGCAACAAACACAAATTAGTGGGTTTTCTGATTATATTATTAATATTAGTGGTCAAATCTATAATAGATTTGGTTTAGAAATGAAAAACGAAAGGGATAGGGGAGGATATACGATAAAACTAACAAAATCAGGTGAAAATTACAAACGTAGAGTGAATAGATTGTTATATGAAAGTTTTATTGGTGAAATTCCGAGCGGGCGGTGCGTCTGTTATAAAGATAATAACTATTATAATATTGCATTAGATAATTTGTGTGTGATTAATAAGTTTTGTGCAACAACCAGAACCTTTACTGAAACCGATCAATTATCGGCTGTAAACGCCTATAAAAGCGGTTGGCATATAAAAGAAATAGGACGACAGTTACTACATACAAAACCGGACAATGTAAGTAGATTAATTAAGTTAAATAACGTTCCGGTTTCTTCAAAAAATTGTTATCGTACGTCTTATACTTTAAATCATAATTATTTTGAGACGGTAGATACTCCAGAAAAAGCTTACCTATTAGGATTATTATATGCTGATGGGTCTGTAGATAAAAACAGTAATCAAATTAATTTGATTAGTAATGATATTGAGTTGTTAGAATTCTTCAGAAATCAAGTGGATTGTAATAAAGAGTTTTATAAAAATCCTTCGCACAACAACGCTAAAACATTTTTCTTTTCTAGTGAAAGAATGAAAAAGGATTTAATAAAATTAGGATGTGTTCCAAGGAAAAGCTTAATTCTAAAGTTTCCGACTGAAAATCAGGTTCCTCCAAAATTACTACATCATTTCTTGCGTGGAGAGTTTGATGGAGACGGTTCGATTTATATTAACAATTCAAAAAATCAACAAGTAATGGTTTATTTTTGTGGAGCTTATGATTTCTGTGTTGGCGTGGATAATCAATTGAAAAAATTGGGTATCAAAGTTTGTAAAATGGAAAAAAACGTGAATATCTTCAGGGTTAGAGTTTCTAATTTTGAAGGACAATGTAAACTTAAGAACTTTCTTTATAAAGACTCGACTTTTTCACTTACAAGAAAGAGAGAAAGATTTGAACAATATATATAATTTATTTTATAAGATATATGGGATTATATAGTTACCAACATTCAGACGGGCGCATAATTGATATTTATCAAAGTATGCAAGGGAATCATGATGTCTGGATTGATGAAGATGGTAATGAATGGAAAAGGGTTTATAATAATGTTCCTCATGCCGTAGTTGATGGTCTTCTTACTATTGACCCCCGTTCACCCCAAGAATTTGTTAGAAAAACTGCCAAATCCAAGGGGAAGCTGGGAGATTTGTACGAAATCGCAGCCGAATTATCTGATAAACGTAAAGCCAAGGACGGAATTGACGGGGTTGAGAGGAAGAGTTGGTCTAAATATGAAAAATCCCGTCCTAACACAATACATCCGGGAAGAAAGAAACAATTACTTAAGGAAGCGGTGGGTAAAAGTAAACATTTTGAGTTAGAGTAGCTCTAACATTTTGAATTGGAATGATATCCCAATATACCCCATCCCTACACCTTCCCGTCTTTGTTTGAACAAATAATGCTTTTCCATTTCTTTTAAATACCATAAGAGATAACTTCAGGGTAAAATAGAGAGAAAGTTTACCGTCCGATATATCGGACAGAAAACTCAAAAATTTAAACAACGGAAGAAGTGTCTTCATGAATAAAGAAATCGTAACAAACTCGTTTGTTGAAAAATATAAAAATAAAAAAATCAATTGGGGATTTAATGGAATGGGGTATGTAGTATATAAACGCACTTACGCACGATTAAAAGAAAATAGTCAGACTGAAGAATGGCATGAAACCATCCAAAGATGTATTAACGGAGCGCAAAAAATTGGTGCAGATTACACTAAAGATGAAGCTGAGAAGTTATTTGATTATATTTTCAATTTTAAATGTACCTATCCCGGACGGATGCTATGGCAATTAGGAACGTCAGCCGTAGATAAATTTGGAGGAAATAGCCTTCTGAACTGTTGGTTTTGTTCAATTCAAAGAATCGAAGACTTTTGTTTTATCTTTGAAAACTTAATGTTGGGTGGGGGGGTGGGTTATTCGGTTCGTCGAGAAGACGTTTATCAATTACCTAAAGTAAAAAAGGATGTAAACGTTGTTCTAAAAAATACAAAAGACGCTGATTTTATTTGTCCTGATTCGCGAGAGGGGTGGGTTTCTTTATTGTTTAAACTTTTAGAATCCTTTTTTATAACCGGGAAAAGCTTTTCCTATTCGACAATTCTCGTAAGGGGTGCTGGCGAATTGATTAAAGGATTTGGAGGAACGGCATCGGGTCCAAAAATATTAGTAGATGGAATTACAAATATTTGTGATGTGTTAAATGGTAGAGAAGGAAAAAGAGTTAGAAGTGTGGATGTATTAGATATTTGTAATATTATAGGATCGATAGTAGTTAGTGGAAACGTGAGGCGTTCGGCTCAAATCTCTTTAGGTGATCCCGATGATATTCTTTTCCTTAAAGCAAAGAGATGGGATTTGGGTAATATACCTAATTGGCGAGCGATGTCAAATAATACAATTTATGCTGACAATTATGACCATATAATGGAAACTGTTTGGGACGGGTACGGTGGAAATGGCGAACCTTATGGGTTCTTTAATCTAGATTTGTCACAAAATTATGGACGGCTTGGAGAAAAAAAGAAAGATAATTGTGTTGGACTAAATCCATGCCAACCTTATTCTGCACCTATATTAACTAAAAATGGTATAACTAAGTTGGGATTACTTTCTATAGATGACGAAATATGGTCTGAATCAGGGTGGACCAGAATAGTAAATAAATGGTCTAATGGTATAAAAAAAGTATTTAAATATACAACTTCCGTCGGGACGTTTTATGGGACAGAAAATCATTCAATAATCTCGAATAGTGAAAAAATACAAGTTAATGAAGCTGAAACGATAGATTCTCTTTCTGGAGAATATAAGAATAGCATAGAGTTTAATATTGAAAATATAATGGATGGTCTTGTAATTGGAGACGGAACCGTTCATGAAGCTTCTAATAATTTAGTCACGCTTTGCATTGGAGAAAATGATGGAGATTACTTTAAAAGTGAAATTAAAAATTTAATATTAAAAGAAAGAAAGGGTGTTGGGCGTTATAATTACGAAATTGGTACGACTATAATTCCAGAAGAAATTCCGTTGACATTTAATCGTGATATACCGGATAGATTTTTTTATGGGGGTAGAAATAAAGTTTGTTCATTTTTGAGAGGGTTATATTCAGCTAATGGATCGGTTTGCGGTAATCGAGTAACGTTAAAAACGTCGTCGCCTAAGATTAGAGAAAAGGTTCAAATATTATTATCATCATTGGGAATACGATCCTATTTTACAATTAATAAAGCCCATAGCGTTGAATTCAGTAATGGACCATATATGTGTCGAGAGAGTTATGATGTGAATATCTCTATCGATAGGGAAAAATTTGTTTCAATAATAGGATTTATCCAAGAGTATAAAATTGAGAAACTGAACTTATTAATTGATAAGTTATATAAATCTAAATATAGTCGTACGAATAATATAAAAACGAGTTTTGAAATAAAAGAAATAGAATTTATATCGGAAGAAGAGGTATTTGATATAACAGTAGATAATGAACCCCACACGTATTGGACTGGAGGTTTGAACGTATCTAATTGTGGGGAAATTACGCTTTCTTCATACGAGAATTGCAATTTGTCTGAATTGTTTCTAAATAATATTAACTCCAAAGATGAACTAATTGATTGTGCTAAATTATTATATAAAACTCAAAAGGCGGTATCGGCTTTGAATTTTATACATGAGGAAACCAATAAAATAGTTCATAAAAATATGCGACTTGGGTTAGGGGTGACTGGAATTTGTCAATCACTTGAAAAGGTAGAATGGTTAGACGATTGTTATAAAGAATTAAAAAAATTTGATATAGAATGGAGTAAAAAGAAAAATTATCCCGAAAGTATTAAGTTAACAACAGTTAAACCCAGTGGTACGGTCAGCCTTCTCGGTAATGCAACGCCAGGAGTTCATCCGGCTTATGATAGATTCTATATAAGGCGAATTAGGATGGCGTCTAATGACAAGTTAGTTGATTTATGTAAACAAATTGGTTGTAATGTAGAATTTTTAATTAATTTTGACGGGAGTGTAAACCATGACACGGTTGTTGTTAGTTTCCCATGTAAAGTTGATGAAAAAACTATTATAGCTAATGAAATTAGCGCCGTACGCCAACTGGAATTGGTAAAGAAATTACAAACATTATGGTCAGATAATGCGGTATCAGCAACGGTTTATTATAAAAAAGAAGAATTACCGGAAATTAAATCGTGGTTAAAAGAAAATTATAAAACGTCAATTAAATCAATTAGTTTTCTTTTACATCAAGATCATGGGTTTGTGCAGGCTCCTTACGAATCCATTTCAAAAGATAAATATGACGAAATAAGTAAGAAGATAAAAGTAATTGATAATATATCATTTGTTGATGTTAATGGATTTGCTATAGAGGGATTAGAATGTGCGGGAGGGGTATGTCCTATTAAATAATAGTGTAATTACTTATATGCCAGACCATGATAAATTAACTAATATAGAGAAAAAAATATCCGAGTTGGAACCCCGAATAGATACGTTAGAGGAAAATTATAAAAGGGATGTAGAGACGATATTAGAATTATTAAGTAAAATAGAAAAGAAATTAACTGGCGCGGGGTTGGATAACGGTCATGATGTGGGGATAATTGTAGAAATAAGAGATTTAAAGAAAGAAAACGTCGCTCAGAAGGAAGAGGCAAAAGAATTCAAAAGAGCGCTTGGTTTAATAGAAAGAAAAATTGAAGTTTTTGATCGTTGGAAATGGTTTATAGGCATTTGTTTAATCGGTGCGGGATGGATATTAACACATTTACCAGACTTAATTCAGTGGGTCACGAAATGAAATGCCTCTCAATGATCAAGATTTAAAATATGTAGCAAAAAAACTTCTTCTGTCCCCGAAATTAGTTGAAAAACTAACGGAGTCCGAGAGGGATACTGATCTTATTCTTTCCCAAGCTTCAGTTAAAAATATAAAAAAACAGGACTCCCTTAAGATTACCGCCCTAACTTATCTTAAATTGGTAGTTTATAGATATTCTTTTGATACTACTTTCGATATAGATGATAAATTGTATATTGCTAAATGTCTTTTCTATAATTACTTAAATATTAAAAAAGGTTTAGACTATCAGTTAATAACGGATAAAACTGGACCATCAGAAAAGAAAAGTCAATACTATCTTGTTTTGGCGGGATTATATTATGAAGAAACGGCTAAGGAGTTCTTTTACCCAGGTTACCAAATGTTTATAGAAGACGGGTTTCGAACAAGACCGGAATTATATTGTTTATCAAAGCATATAGAAGAATGGGTATCTATTCTGAGGGAAATTAATAGAAAGGGTTGGATAAATCCTATAGGAAAAAGATGTTTATTAAATAAAAACGATCCTAAATTATTGTTGTTAAAAAACTAATTTCATATTTCTACTTCAAGCCTATGATAATATTTTTGTAGAAGATATTAATGCGAACTCAATGATTCAAAAACGATGGTGTTCAAAACAGATTTGTGATGCGGCGTGGGGAACCTTTCTAAACGCTCTGACTTACAAGGCAGAATGGGCTGGTAAGACAGCGATTAAGATAAATCCCGCTTATACATCTCAAACATGTAGTAAATGCGGAAGCCGTACTTTGCATGAGCTTAAAGATAGGGTATTCTCATGTTCGTCGTGCCGTTTCACGATGGACCGGGACGCAAATGCAGCTAAAAACATTTTAACTCTGGGATTACAGAGTTTATGTCAAGCGAAAGCTTGACGTTAGAAGCTCCCGAATTTATTCGGGGGAGTAGTCACATTACGAGAAATAAAGAAGAAACAATGGTTAAATGAGATGCAAACAAGCCATAAGAAAAAACAACTTCTTCTTACCTGCTAAAATAAAAATAGTGTAATCCATTATGAATGAAAAAATTAATTATACTATCTATTCTTCTTCTTGGTGTTGGGTGTAGTAACCCCCTCAAGAGCTTCTGGCGCGCATCGAAAAAGGTAGATGTCACTGAGCAAAAAATAGATAAAAATAAAAACGAGATTATTAAAAAAGCCCAAGGAACGGCTTGGGCGGTAGATTATACGTTATCGTTAAAGCCAGACCCTGACCGATATACAATAACCGCTCAGAGCTTAAACCAAAGGACAGAAACCGTTCTTGGCGCGCCTGACCTATCAGTAATTAAAGAATACCAAAAGATTGTAGATGGGCTGGTTTCTACTAATGAAACATTAAGGAAAGAGGCGAAGGGATGGTTAGACAAGAGGGATAGTGAGATTATAAGGCTACAGAAAGAAAAAGATCAATTAGAGATTAAATTATTAGATGTTGAGGCGCAAAAAGATGAAATAAGCGCTTCTAATTCTGTCTTGGCGGATAAATGGGTTAAGTTATGGAGATGGATTAAGATAGTGTTCTGGGTGGTTATAATAGGGGTTGGATTAGCAATACTATCACAGATATTAAGTGTTGCGCTACCACAGCCCTATGGAAGTATCTTTGGTATAATGGCACTTGTGTTTGGAACAGTTGGTCGTTTTATCTTTAAGTTAATTCCTTCTAGTCAAAAATATGCTGCCGTAGTATCTGAGAAGGATCATAGTTTATCAGAAAATACTCTATCCCAATTAGTTCAAGCATTACAAAAAGCGCGGAATAAAGAAATAACTCAAGAAGATGTCGCCCCAAACAATGATTCTATAAAATTAGCTGAACTATTGGATCCAATATTAAAGGAAACTTTAGATGAATTCGCACGAAAAAAAGTTATTCAAAAGAAAATAGAATTAAATCACGTTTAACCCCCAAAAGAAAATAAATTATGCAAGAATGTACCCTCGAAACTAACGGGTTCCCTGATAAGAAAGCTGGGGAAAGTAATGAAAAAACTAATAAACAAAAAAAGGCAAGAATTGTCAAGACGGAAACCGAGGAGATAATTAGGATATTAAAGAAAATTGATAATTGTTGTGGAGAGGCGATTGTTTATGATTAATCTTTGGTCAAATCTGCCATTAAATCCGCCATTGTTAGTTGATAATGTGGTTTGGGACGATCTTTTGGTTTCTGGATTATATACATCTGTTCCGACGGGCGCGATTGAAGGATTTATTCCTACATTGTTTTCAACTTATCCAACTGGAAAAGCAATGCTTTATATAATGGAAATAGTTAGAAAGCATTTATATAATAAAGTATTATTACAAGTAAATTCTGAGATATTACAAGAACTAAAACAAATGAATTCTTTTATTCAAACGGGTGTAATAAGAACGGATAAAGGAAGTATATAAAATAAATAAGCTTTCCCGTCAATACGTCGCCAGAAAGACTGGCATTTGTTGTCATTAAAACCGTTTGGCGGGATTTTTGTTATAAAAAATCGTTTGTTTTGTTTAAAATGTAAAATTGGGTGTAATTAAAAACAGAAGAAGAACAACAAACAAAAAGATAATATATGCCAAATTATGGAATAACAGCCCCAATACAAGCATCCGGATTTCCTCACAAGACCGCTTTAATGTGTTATGATTCAGGTATTAGCGGATTTCGTAGTTTAGATATTACAAAATTAGAATGGTTACTAGAAGATATACGTATCAATACTGATTCTATTGAAATAAATGTCAGTGGTATCAATGTGGACATAGTAGATCCTACTGGTGCTGGATTGCTCCAGTCTGGAGTTACATTATTACAGGATATTAGTGGAAGATTATTGTTTCAAAATTCCGGCACTAGAGATACAAATAGACTTACTATAGATTTATTTGATACGTCCTCTCGTCTTTCGGGCATCTCTGGATCGTTAGTTAGAACCGAAATTGCTACTTTCGATACGTCCTCTCGTCTTTCGGGCATCTCTGGATCGTTAGTTAGAACCGAAATTGCTACTTTCGATACGTCCTCTCGTTTGAGTGGTATTAGCGGATCTCTTGTTTTGTTAGAAACCGCTTTGTTTGATACTTCATTAAGAGTTTCTGGTTTATCTGGTAAGTTAGGTGAAGTCACGGGTTTGCTTTTAACAAATAATATAAATGCTAATGATATTTCAAATAGAATTAGTGGCTTGTCAGGAAAACTAAGTGAGGTAACCGGCTTATTGTTGACAGCGAATATTGATGGTTTTGATAACACCCAAAGGTTAAGTGGTATCTCCGGCTTATTGAATCGGGTGACTGGAAAGCTTTCCAATATTTATGAATATTTTCAAACAGGAGTCAATACGACAAGGCAAGGTACGGGAAGTTCAATTATTGTAACGGCAGTAAATTCTACCGGCACTTTTAGATTGGTTAGTTATTTTGCCAAAAAAGCAATATTTGTAAATCATAGAGATCCAGCCTACAGAGTATATAAAAATAATGAAACTGGTTTAGATTATCTTAGATATCTTCCTTGTATGTCGGGCGGATGGGCGGGAAGAACCGAAGTAGAAGGAATTACTGATCTTAATGAAATTGCAATACAAACAGATAATACCGCTACATCAAATTTAAGTGGAGTTTGTATAGCGTATTTTTAAAAAAGGTGTAATATACATCAAGGTAAGAATTCTTAAATTCTCGCCCTAAAAAAAGTAAGCCGTCAAAAGCCGAAACAAATCTCGTCAGAGGATGGCGGAATTCTTCCTGAAAAAACTAAAAGACGAGATTCTTTCTTTTTAAAAATTCTATTCATTAAATAATATAAATCGCCAAATCTTTAATATAACTTTAAAATAATAAAGATTG
>ERZ1292623.1761-Hain-H51-01um-R1-1761-length-20317-cov-7_pt3 | contig 10439 bp, 8 predicted proteins | sample MGYA00564398_ERZ1292623 | MGnify/ENA primary metagenome ERZ1292623 (study PRJEB36523, sample SAMEA6512633) | groundwater metagenome | collected 2019-01-07 | study: AquaDiva: Metagenomics assemblies of 32 groundwater samples
ACAAAGCAACGTTCATTGTTGGACTGACCATCTGCAGGAAGCACAAAGAAACCCGGCCGTTCCGGTTGGTAACCCTGCGTGATTCCCACTATTACCTCGCCGTCCTTGAAAACCACGCGGATCTTGCGACCCGGCGCCGGTTTAGACAGGTCAAACTGCTTCACTTCTTTTTATGTATAGCGCCTTATGCGTTTTTTGCAATATCAACACTCAATATTAGGAGTTTACCAACATCATGAAATAGGCCATATTGGTATAACTCCATGTCTTTATACCTCTTGACACCACAAGCCCTTTTTGTTAATGTAAAGTAAGAAAATACGGAGATTTTTTTGAAAGAGATAAGGTTTGAAGAGGCGGTTAAGAGGCTTGAGGAGATTGTGAATAAACTTGAGGCAGGAGATTTGTCTCTTGATGATTCCATTAAGCTGTTTGAAGAGGGTGTCAGGCTTTATCAGGTCTGTATAAAAAGGCTTGATGAGGCAGAAAAAAAGGTGGAAATTTTATTAAAGGATAAGAATGGCAATAAAATACTTAAGTCCTTTCAGATGGAGAATGCAGAAGAGGTTTGATGGTAGTTTTGGATTTAAAGGAGCATTTAAAAGAAAAGAAAAGATTGGTTGATAAGTTTCTTGATGACTATCTTCCAAAGGCTGATGTCCATCCCATTGCCCTTCACGAGGCAATCCGTTACAGCCTTTTTGCAGGTGGAAAAAGGGTAAGGCCTATTTTGTGTATTGCCTCCTGCGAGGCAGTTGGCGGCGATATTGATACAGTGCTGCCAGTTGCATCTGCCATTGAGCTTATCCATACATATTCACTTATACACGATGACCTTCCTGCAATGGATAATGATGATTATCGCAGGGGAAGGCCTACAAATCATAAGATGTATGGCGAGGCAATCGCCATTCTTGCAGGGGATGCTCTTCTTACGCTTGCGTTTGATCTGCTCTCTGACAAGGGATTAAGCAAAAGGATAGATTCAGATTCCTTGCTTTCTATCATAAAGACACTTGCCTCAGCATCAGGAAGCACAGGCATGGTAGGAGGCCAGGCTGCAGATATTCAGGCGTCTGGCAAGGAGCTCAATCTTCCTGAGGTTGAGTATATACATATACATAAGACAGGCGCATTAATCAGGGCTTCTGTTTGTATTGGCGCTATTGCAGGCAATGCATCAAATGACGAGCTTCATGCCTTAACAAGATACGGCGAGTGCATTGGCCTTGCCTTTCAGATTGCTGATGATATCCTTGATATTGAGGGCAGCAGGGATGAGATTGGAAAAGATGTTGGGAGCGATATTGCAAAGGAAAAGGTGACATATCCATCTGTTATCGGAATCAGCGAATCAAAGAAGCTGGCAAATGGATTAATTGACAAGTCAATTGAGGCAATTTCCAATCTTGGCGATAAGGCAGAGCCTTTGAGGGAAATTGCAAGGTATATAGTAGAGAGGAAGAGTTAGCATTATGAATTTGTTAGAAAAAATAGATTCTCCTGTGGATTTAAAAAAGATAGATAGAAACGACCTACCGCTCCTTGCAGATGAAATTAGGGAGACAATTATTGATGTTGTCTCTAAAAACGGCGGTCATCTTGCATCCAATCTCGGTTCAGTAGAGCTTTCTATTGCAATTCATTATATCTTTAATGCACCCTATGACCAAGTTATCTGGGATGTTGGTCATCAGGCATATACGCATAAAATACTAACAGGCAGGAGAGAGGCCTTTCATACACTCAGGCAGTTTAACGGAATAAGCGGATTTCCAAGAAGGGAGGAGAGCAGATACGATGTCTTTAATGTTGGCCACAGCGGCACATCCATATCTGCTGCACTTGGAAAGGCAGTTGCAAGGGATTTTCTTGGTGAGAATTATAAAGTGATTGCAGTAATAGGCGACGGTTCAATGACAGCAGGCCTTGCATTTGAGGCATTGAATCAGGCAGGGCATTTGAAAAAGGATATCATTGTTATCCTGAATGATAATGAGATGTCTATATCAAGGAATGTCGGCGCCTTATCTGCATATCTCAATCGCATTATGACAGGCCAGTTTTATACGAGGGTGAAAAAGGAGACAGAGCATATCTTAAAAAATATACCTAAGATTGGCGAGTCCATGTTGAAAGCAGCAAAGGTGGCAGAAGAATCTGTTAAGGGTCTGATTGCGCCAGGGATGCTCTTTGAAGAGATGGGCTTTAATTATGTCGGTCCTATTGACGGCCACCGCATAGATCACCTAATAAACACCTTTGAGAACATCAAGAAGCTGTCAGAGCCGATATTAATACATGTTGTAACAAAGAAGGGCAAGGGTTATAAATTTGCAGAAGATGACCCTGCATTCTTCCATGGTCCTCCGCCATTTTATATAGAAACAGGAGAGGCAAGAAAGAAGAGTTCTGTTCCTTCTTATACAAAGATATTCGGTGATACAATAATAAAGATTGCAAGAGAGGATAAAAAAGTAATTGCCATATCTGCAGCAATGCCTGAAGGCACAGGCCTGGACAGATTTGCAAAAGAATTCCCAGACAGATTTTATGACGTTGGCATTGCAGAGCAGCATGGCGTAACCTTTGCAGCAGGACTTTCAACAAAGGGATTTAAGCCTGTTGTTGCAATATATTCTACATTCCTGCAGCGCGCCTATGACCAAATTGTCCATGATGTATGCCTTCAGAATTTGCCTATTGTCTTTGCAATGGACAGGGCAGGCATTGTTGGCGAGGATGGGCCTACGCATCACGGAGCTTTTGATATTGCTTATCTCAGGCATATTCCGAATATGGTGATAATGGCGACTAAGGATGAGAATGAGCTTCAGCACATGCTCTATACAGCAGTAAACCATAACGGTCCGATTGCCATCCGCTATCCGAGGGGAGAGGGCATGGGTGTCTCTCTGGATAGAGATTTAAAAAGGATTGAGATAGGAAAGGGCGAGATTATATTAGATGGCGATGATGTGGCAATTATTGCTATTGGAAATACAGTGTATCCTGCCCTTGATGCTGCATCAAGACTGAGGGAGGAGGGCGTCTCGGTTGCTGTTATGAACGCCAGATTTGTAAAGCCCCTTGATAAAGAATTGATTGTGGGTATAGCAGGGAGGGTGAAGGGGATTATAACTATTGAGGAACATTCTTTGTCAGGCGGCTTTGGAAGTGCAGTGCTTGAGCTTCTTTCAGATGAGGATATTAAAATAAAGGTAAAGAGGCTCGGTCTTCCTGATAAATACATTGAACATGGGACGCAGAAGATTTTAAGGCAGAAATATGGAATTGATAGTGATGGGATTTATCAAAGCGTAAAAGAGATATTGTCAGGGGTTTGTGATAATACAAATGCATTTAATAGGGTGATATAGTTCACCCTCCCCCTTGCCCCCTCCCATCAAGGGAGGGGGAATCTTCTAAATCCCCTCTCCCCTCGTGGGAGAGGGTTAGGGTGAGGGGGATAATGAATGGTAAAAAGCCCAAAGGTTCGCATAGATAAATTCCTATTTGATACAGGCTTTGCTGCAACTATAGAATCCAGCCGTGCATTGATTATGGCAGGCAAGGTTTTGGTCAACGGCCAGAAGATAGATAAAGCAGGCGCATTGATAGATGCAGACGCTGACATCAGAATTGTTGGCGAGGAAATAAAATATGTAAGCAGGGGCGGAATAAAGCTTGAGAAGGCGATCTTAGAATTTAAGGTAGATGTAAAAGATAAGGTCTGTCTTGATATCGGCGCATCAACAGGCGGTTTTACAGACTGCCTTCTTCAATCAGGCGCAAAAAAGGTATATGCTCTTGATGTTGGCTATGGCCTGCTTGCATGGAAGCTTAGAAATGATCCGAGGATTGTAAATATAGAAAAGACAAATATCCGCTACTTAGATAAATCCCTTATAAAAGAGAAGGCAGATATAATAACCATTGATGCTTCTTTCATCTCCCTTACAAAGGTTATTCCAGTTATTATAGATTTATTAAAGCCGCGGGGCATCGTCATTGCCCTAATAAAGCCGCAGTTTGAGCTTAAAAGATGGGATGTCGGAAATGGCGGGATTGTAAAGGATGAGGCTATGCATATGGAGGCAGTAGATAAGATTAAAGATTTTACAATAACTCTTGGACTTGAAATTAAAGGTGTGATAGAATCCCCTATCTTGGGACAGAAAGGGAACAGGGAGTTTTTTATTTGTCTTGGTAAAACAGGTTGATTGAGTTTATTAGGTTGATAGATTGTGGTAGAAACGATAGCCTCAGGCTTTAGCCTGCGGATAAGCTTGCAAAATGTTCCTAAATGTCATTCCCGCATGTTTTTAGCGGGAATCCAGTTCTTGTAAATTCAAGAGATTCTGGATTCCTGCTTTCGCAGGAATGACAAAAAATACAGCATCAAATTGATATGAGAAGAAAATCCAATACAAAATCCGCAATTCGCAACACTAACACCCATCTCTACGCTGTCATAATGGCTGGCGGCTCTGGCACAAGGTTCTGGCCGTTGAGCAGGCAGATGTCGCCAAAGCAGTTGTTGAGAATAGACAGCGACGACTCCCTTATCCAGCAGACTGTCAAACGGATTAATCCCCTTATTCCATTAGACAAGATTCACATAGTGACCAATGAAAACCACTATCTTGAAATGAAGATGCAGCTTTCATCCCTTGGAGACAATAGTGGGGTCAAGGGTCAAGGGTCAGGGGTCAATTTTATACTTGAACCAGAAGGAAGAAACACAGCAGCAGCCATCGGCCTTGCAGCGATAAGCCTTTATAAAAAAGACCCTAACTCATTGATGCTTGTAATGCCGGCAGACCATATAATAAAAAAGTCCGAGAGATTCCTGAATATTGTAAAACATGCTGCTGAGATTGCAAAGAGCGGATATCTTGTTACATTTGGTATAAAGCCGAACAGGCCTGAGACAGGCTATGGATACATACAGGCTCAAGGCTCAAGGCTCAAGGCTAAAGGATATTCTAATGTAGAAAAGTTTACTGAAAAACCTGATTTGGAGACTGCGAAACGATATTTAAAAGAAGGCGACTATTACTGGAACAGCGGAATCTTTTTATGGAAGAGCAGTGTAATCTTAAATGAGATTAAAAGCTATCTGCCAGATTTATATAAAAATCTGATGGATGTTAAAAAGGCTGTTGGCGGCAATGGACTTGATGCTGCTGTCAGATCAGCCTATTCCAGGATAAAGCCCATTTCCATTGATTACGGCATACTGGAAAAATCAAAAAAGGTCGCTGTTATACCTGCTGATATAGACTGGTGCGATGTTGGAAGCTGGAGCTCACTTGATGAGGTGGTTGAAAAGGATAAAGACGGAAATATCAAGATGGGCAATGTAATTGATATTGGCAGCGGCAATTCTATTCTTTATGGGGGCAAAAGGGTCCTCGCAACCATTGGTCTTAAAGACTTAGTTGTTGTTGACACAGATGATGCAACCCTTGTCTGCAAAAAGACAGACGCGCAGAAGGTCGGAAAGATTGTTGATGAACTAAAGAGGAGAGGTTCTGAGGTGCATCTTACGCACAGGACTGTTCACAGGCCGTGGGGCGCATACACTGTGTTAGAGACAGGGGATAGGTTCAAGATAAAAAGGATAGAGGTAAAGCCTAAGGCAAAGCTGAGCCTGCAGATGCATCACCACAGGAGCGAGCACTGGGTGGTTGTATCAGGAACAGCGAGAGTTACAAATGGCGACAAGGTATATAATGTTCATATTAATGAGAGCACATATATCCCGCCTTCAACAAGACACAGGTTGGAAAATCCCGGCATTGTCCCACTTCATATAATAGAAGTACAGAGCGGGGAATATCTTGAAGAGGATGATATTGTGCGTATTGATGATGATTACGAAAGGGTGAAAAAGTTAAAGGGTTAATGTGTGAATGAGTGGATGGGTGAATGAGTTGGTGGATGAGGAGTTGATTGATGATTTCAGCAGGTATTTTTAGAGAATATGATGTAAGAGGGGTCTTTGGCAAAGACCTTACATTAGAGACAGCGGAGCTTATAGGCAAAGGCTTTGGCGCATATTCAAAAGAAAAGGGTGTAAAAAAGATTACGCTCGGCAGGGATGTGCGGCTTTCATCTGACGCCCTGCACGACAGCATAATAAAAGGGCTTACAGAGGCTGGGCTGGAAATAATTGATGTCGGCGTTTGTCCAACGCCTTTATTGTATTTTTCCATCCATCATTTAAAGGCTGACGGCGGCGTTATGATTACAGGCAGCCATAATCCTCCTGAATTTAACGGCTTTAAGCTTGCCATTGGAAAAGAGACTATTTATGGTGATAAGATACAGGAAGTAAGAAAGATAATTGAAGATGGAAAGTTTGAAAAAGGCAAAGGGACTGTATCTGATTATGATATAGTTCAGGATTATCTGGATTATTTGAAAAATAATTTCAGCGGCTTTAAAAAATCTAAGAGACCATTAAAGATAGTTGTTGACTGCGGCAATGGGACAGCAGGCATTGCTGCGCCAGTAATCTTAAAATCGCTCGGCTGCGATGTGACAGAGCTCTTCTGCGATTCAGATGGCAATTTTCCAAATCACCATCCTGACCCGACTATCCCCAAAAACCTTGATGCATTAATCAAAAAGGTAAAAGAGGCAAAGGCGGATTTTGGAGCTGCATACGACGGCGATGCAGACAGGATTGGCGTTGTAGATGAGAATGGCGAGATAATCTGGGGCGATAAGCTTATGATTATATTTTCAAGGGATATATTAAAAAAGAAACCCGGCGCAACATTTATCTCAGAGGTTAAATCCTCACAGACCATGTATGATGATATTACTAAAAACGGCGGAAATGCAATAATGTGGAAGACAGGACATTCTTTGATAAAGGCAAAGATGAAGGAGGCAGGCGCGCTGCTTGCAGGGGAGATGAGCGGGCATATCTTTTTTGCTGACAGATACCTCGGCTATGATGATGCAATATACGCCACATGCAGGCTTGCAGAGATATTGGCAGAGAGCAATAAAAAGACTTCTGAATTATTATCAGATGTGCCAAAGACCTATTCTACGCCAGAGATAAGAATAGACTGCCCAGATGAAAAAAAGTTTCAGATAGTTGAGGCAGCAAAGGAGAGATTCAGAAAGGAATATAAGATTATTGATGTGGATGGCGTGAGGATTCTGTTTAATGACGGCTGGGGCCTTATCAGGGCATCAAATACACAGCCTGTGCTTGTTATGCGCTTTGAGGCTAATTCAGAAAAGAGATTAAAAGAGATAAAGGATTTTGTAGAGGCAGAGCTAAATAAATGCCAAACCTTGTTGCAATAATTCCTGCCCGTGGAGGCTCAAAGGGCATTAATAAAAAGAATATCCAGCCTCTGATGGGGAAACCTTTAATAAGCTTTTCTATAGAATCAGCATTGGAGTCTTCTTATGTGCAGGATATCTTTGTTTCAACAGACTCTGATGAGATTAAAGGGATTGCAAAAGGATATAATAAGGTTAAGGTAATAAACAGACCTGCAGATTTGGCATTGGATACTACGCCGACAGAGCCTGTGCTGATTCATGCCCTTGATTGCATTAAAAAGGATTACAACAGCCTTCCTGATTATGTTATACTCTTACAGCCGACATCTCCATACAGAAAGAAGGGCACAATTGATAAATGCATAGAGAAGATTTTAGAGACTAAGGCAGATTCTCTTTTAACAGTATGCGAGAACCACAGTTTTTTCTGGAAATATATAAATGGCGAGGCTGTTGCATTATATGATTATAAGAATCGTCCAAGAAGGCAGGATATAAAATCAGAAGACAAATGGTACAGGGAGAACGGCTCGGTTTACATAACAAAGACTAATCATTTATTAAAAGAAAAAAACCGCCTCGGCGGCAAGATTGAGATGTTTATAATGAGTGAAGAAGAATCAATAGAAATAGATTCATTATACGAGCTTCAGTTGCTTGATATAATCCTGTCTGCCGACAGGCAGGAATGAGAAAAGATGGATACAAAGGTTAAGACAATTAAGATTGGCAGCCGTATTATTGGAGAAGGGCATCCCTGTTTTATAATTGCCGAGATAGGGGTCAATCACAACGGCAGCATGAAGACTGCCAAAAAACTTATTGATATGGCAGTAGAGGCAGGCGCTGACTGTGTCAAATTCCAGATGAGGAATCTGGATGCGCTTTATAAAAAAGACGCTCTTGAAAATACAATAGGCGAAGACCTCTCTGTTCAATATACAATCTCCCTTTTAAGAAAGTTTCATCTCACAACTGAGCAGATGAAGGAGCTGTCTGAATATTCTGCGCAAAAGGGCATAATGTTTATGTGCACCCCATGGGATAAGCCGAGCGTTGATGAGCTTGAAAGGATAAATGTCCCTGCTTATAAGGCAGCGTCTGCTGATATGACAAATCTTGACCTTCTTGACTATATTGCAAAGACAGGCAAGCCTATAATGGTTTCAACAGGCATGTCAACTATAAGCGAGATTGAAAAGACAGTGGATTTTTTAAAGGAGAGGAATGTAGACTTTGCCCTTCTTCACTGCAACAGCACATATCCTGCGCCATTCAAGGATATAAATCTGAGATTTATGGTTGAACTAAAGAAATACAGCGTGCCAGTTGGATATTCAGGCCATGAAAGGGGCATTGCTGTTTCTGCTGCTGCAGTAGCATTGGGCGCATGTATAATTGAAAAGCATTTTACATTAGACAGGACAATGGAAGGACCTGACCATGCAGCGAGCCTTGAATTCTCAGGCCTGCAAAAGCTGATAAGGGATATAAGAAATATTGAACATGCAATGGGCACGAATCACAGGTGGCTTACGCAGGGCGAGAAGCTGAACAGGGAGAATCTTGCAAAGAGCCTTGTTGCTTCAGTTGATATTAAAAAGGGCGAAACGATAACTGCTGAAAAGATAACAGTCAAAAGTCCGGGCAGGGGGATTTCGCCTCAGAGGATCAATGAATTGACGGGCAAGAAGGCTAACAGGGATATCAAGGCAGACGACTATTTTATAGAATCTGATTTAACAGATAACGCAGGATATTTTCATAAATACGAATTTAAAAGAAAATGGGGGCTTGTGGTAAGGTATTTTGATATTGACGATGTTATAAGAAAAAGCTCGCCGCATTTTTTTGAGTTTCATCTAAGCTATGATGATGTAGAGCATGATTTTAAGATCAAGGATTACAAACAGGACATTATTGTCCATGCGCCTGAGCTTTTCAGAAATGACAATCTCCTTGATCTGTGCACTTCAAACGAGGAGAAGAGGAGGCTCTCAATAAATAATCTTCAAAAGGTTATAGATGTAACACATAAACTAAAAAAACATTTTTCTGCTAAAGATAAGGTCTATATAGTCGCCCATGTCGGCGGTTTTAGCATGGATGAGCCGATATCTGATAAAAGAGGTTTTTATGAAAACCTTGAAAAATCCCTTAAAGAATTAAAAGAGGGCGATACAGAGATTATTATAGAAAACATGCCTCCGCTTCCATGGCTCTTTGGAGGCCAGAGGCATCATAATATTTTTGTTTCGCCTGATGAGATTGCAGAATTTTGCGAGAAGAGCAAAAGAAAAATCTGCTTTGATTCATCCCATGCTGTTCTTGCATGCAATCACCTGAATATCTCATTTTCTGAATTTATCAAAAAGGTGAAGCCATACATAGCCCATCTTCATATATCAGACGGCGCAGGCGTGGACGGCGAGGGACTGCAGATAGGCGAAGGCGAAATTGATTTTATCGGGCTTTTTGATATATTAAACGGATGTAATGCCGCCTTTGTCCCTGAGATATGGCAGGGACACAAGTTTGGCGGAGAGGGTTTCTGGCTTGCATTGGAGAGGCTGGCAAAATATAATATTTAAATTGCTTAAATCTGATTGCTCAGATTAAAATCAGTTGTCTTTACAATGAATCTTAAAGATAAAAAAATACTTGTTACAGGCGCAGACGGTTTTATCGGCAGCCACCTTGTTGAGGCCCTTTTAAACGAGGGCTGCAGCGTTAAGGCATTTGTCTTTTATAACTCCTTTAATTCATGGGGATGGCTTGATACACTGTCTAAAGAAAAATTAAAGGATGTAGAGGTATTCTCAGGCGATGTAAGGGATGCAAATGGAGTAAGGACCGCAGCCAAGGGCATAGATGTTATCTTTCATCTTGCAGCGCTGATTGGTATACCCTTTTCCTATCATTCCCCTGACTCGTATATAGATACAAATATAAAGGGTACACTGAACATCCTTCAGGCATCAAGAGACCTGAATATAGAGAGGGTTGTAGTCACATCAACATCCGAGGTATATGGAACTGCCCAGTATGTCCCTATAGATGAAAAACACCCGTTTCAGGGACAGTCTCCTTATTCAGCATCCAAGATAGGCGCTGATAGGATTGCT
>ERZ1292623.561-Hain-H51-01um-R1-561-length-39896-cov-18_pt1 | contig 10439 bp, 15 predicted proteins | sample MGYA00564398_ERZ1292623 | MGnify/ENA primary metagenome ERZ1292623 (study PRJEB36523, sample SAMEA6512633) | groundwater metagenome | collected 2019-01-07 | study: AquaDiva: Metagenomics assemblies of 32 groundwater samples
TCGAGCCTCACGGCCCACCGCCTTCTGGTGGTGGCTGACCCTGGCGTTCAGCGCGATAGTGTTTCACCTGTTCCTCGCTTTCAGCCGTCGCCGTAGCCGGAGCCGGAGCCGTAGCCGGAGCCGTAGCCGGAGCCGGAGCCGGAGCCGGAGCCGTAGCCGGAGCCGTAGCCGGAGCCGGAGCCGGAGCCGGAGCCGGAGCCGGAGCCGTAGCCGGAGCCGGAGCCGGAGCCGGAGCCCGACGGAGCGACTTCGCGCTCCGTCGGGTGAAGGACGTTCACGCGCGCCATTCCGCGCACCCCTGAATCATCTGCGCCCCAGCCGGCTGGCAGTAGATGATCTCGCAAGCGTCGAGCACAATGTGCTTTGTGATCTTCGCGCCGAACTTGCACTCCGCCGGAAACTTGGCGCCGTAGACCGCGAGCTCGCTCAGGCTGGCGGCACCCTTCCAGTGCCAAATCCGCCGCGCGTTGCGTAATTCGATGCGTTGCCCCTTCTCGCTGACCAGCTCGCCGGCATGCACGCCGGCCTGGGTTGCGCGAACGATGACGTACGGCTTGCTGCTACTGGACTTCTTCGTGATCTTCTTCGTTGCCATATTGTTCTCCTTCACCAGTCAATTTCCTCGCCACCGAGAGTGATCCCCTCGGTCCGGTCGTCGTCGCTCCACCAGGGCGGCAAGTAACTCGCCACGCTGCCGAGCTCAGGCGCCATGCCGGGCCAGTGCCGGTCACGTTCGTGTTCGGCGAGCTGCACCAGCAGGCGCTCGATCTCGCGGTCGGCCGCGTCGAGCAGGTCGTGCTCACACACGTCCGCGCGCACGTCGAAGGGAGAGGTCTTCTCGACCGCGATCAGGTAAACGTCGTCGGGCCGGTGACCAAATTCCTGCTCGTAGCCGTAGCGGTACCAGGCAAGCTGGTGCACGTAGCCCAGGCTGGCCACCGACGTACCCCAGGGTCGCGGGTGCGGGTCCTTCGTGGTCTTGATGTCCCCGAACATCCGGGCGCCGCGAAAGTCGAGCTGACACTTGCAGGCGATCCCCGAGCGCTGAAACGTGATGACCCTCTCGCGCTCGCTGGCCCGGTCGATGATGGCCGAGGCAACCGGGTGCTTGCGGATCGCCCCGGCCATGCGCTCGCACAGGTCCAGATCCTTCTCGGTGACGATGATGTCCGCCGCGTGATCGGCCTGGAAGTCCTTCCACGCGCTCGAGCGAGGGTCCCTGCGCATGGTTGCAGCCACCACCATGGGCACGTTCGGCCCGGCGAGCAGCAGCGCGTGCACAGCCGTGCCCAGCTCGAAGTGCTTGGCGGGACCGTCCACCTGCTCATGGAACGCCTTGGCCGACCGCCGTAATTTCGACAGCTTCGTCCAGCGCAGGCCGGGCAGATCGTTGTAGTCGACCGGAGCGTTCATTCGGCAGCTCCCTCGACGATCGCCTCGCCACGCACCATGCCATCCTCGATCACGATGGCCGAGGCGTCGCGGTCGCCCACGCGCTCGACCCAGAGCTGCAGCGAGTGCTCCGCCGCGAGCTCGGCGAGCTGGCGCATTCCATCCTCATCGAGCACAGACCCGTCGCGCAGCAGCATGACCCGGAGCCTGGGGTGCAGGGCCGCGCCAATCGCCACAGATAGTCGCAGCTTCTCCGCCTGGCTGGCCTGTTGCAACGGCGCCCCGTTCAGCGTGGGACCGTCCACCCCGAAGCCCAGGCCCTCGACAGGGAATTTCGCACTCGCCAGGAGCTCGGTCTTCCGGTCGTCGATTGCCTCAATCTGAGCCGACAACTTGTCAGCAAGCTGATCGGCGGCGCGGACCTCATCCTCGAGCCGCTTGCGTTCGAGGGCCGCGCGCACCTTGCGGTTCGTGGCCTCCATGCTCGCCAGCCGTGCCTTGGGTTCGTCGAGGTCGGGGTCGACCAGGGCGGCTACCTCCAGGCACTTGCGTTGGATGGTCGCCTCGGTCTTGTCTCGGCGCTCCGCCACGGACTCGCGGTCCGTCTTGGCCTCGGCCAGCGTCGCCTCGATGGCGGCAATCTGCTTGTCCAGCGCGACCAGATCGCTTCCGAGTCCGCGGTGCTCACGTTCGAGCTCTTCGACGAAGGCGCGGGCCTTGGCATTGTCCGCCCGCGCGGCTTGGTACTTCTCGATCTCTGCCAGGATGTCCGCCGCGCTCTGTTCCTTCGCGGGTACTCCGGCTTCGAGCGCGGGCATCGCGTCGAGCCGCGCCTCCAACCCTTTCAGTTCACGCTTGGCGTCGGTGCGACTGGCGAAAGAGGTGGCCCGCTGGGCGTCGAGCTCGGCGAAGTCCAGGCCGAGCACGCGCTTCAGGACGGAGTCCTGCTCTTTCTCTGGCATCCGCGCGAACGCAATCGGGTCGAACGCGATGCTCGAGCACAGCCCATCGAGCAGTGCCTGGGGGCTCTTCTGGGGCGTACCATCGGCAGCAGTAACGGTCAGGGTGGTGCCCTTGGTGGTGAAGTTCCGCTCGACCACGAGCTCGCCCAGATCCAGCACCACGCGCCCCTTGCGCGCGCCGTGGCGGATCGGGTCGGGTGGGATCGTCGCACCGCCGCCCAGCGCCATCTCGATGGCGTCCAACGTGGAGCTTTTGCCCTGCGCGTTTTTGCCTCCCACGATCACCATGGCGCCGTCCGGCCGGATGGTCACAGCGTGCAAGCGCTTCACGTTCTCGGCGCGTAGCTCCACGATATGGAGCGGCTTTTCTTCCTTCGTGGTCATCATCGTCCCTTTCGGTGATCTTTGGCTTGTGGGCACGTCGCCAAGTGCGACACGAAGAGCGGTTCTGTTCGGCGGGTCACGTGCTCGAGCGGGCCAATGACGATGGCGACGCCGCGCTCGAGCACCACGTTCCCGTCGTCCCGCGGCTCGGCATCGAGCGGCATCGGTTTGCCCTTCGCCGTCTTCGCCCAGAGGATTGGGGCTCCGCACGTGGAGCAGCGAGCGCTCATCAACTGAGCCCTTCGCGGCGGAAGTCAGGCACGGGGCGCGGCCCGTCGAGGGCCACCCACAGGTGCAGCACGTACGGGTGGCAGTTCACGTACTCGGCGGCGGGCGGCAGCACCTGCAGCGCCAGAGCATCACGACCGCAGAACAGATCCTTGACCGTGCGCAGGTCTTCCCAGCTCGGAAGAGCCTGGGGGCGCGAACAAGAGACGTGGAGCCAGAGCTTTCGGCTGTAGCCGGCGACTTCTGACAGAACTAACAACCCGTCGAAGTGCCGGTACACCCGGGCGTTCTCGTAGTCCTCGCGCAGCTCCCACCCCGCCGGGAGCACCCGCGGGGTGTGGTGGTCCATGAACCGCCGGATCTTCGCGGCGCTCATGTGCTGGCGTCCTCGCTCGCGTAGCGGAGCAGCGCCTCGACGGCCGGCTCGATACGCGCCGCTTCAACCACCACCGACCGGCGCCTGGTTCGTGCCTCGACGAACACCCTCCACCGCCCACCCCTCATTAAGGACCGACAGGTGGGAGGGGCTTGAAGTTCACCGCGCAGCACCGCGGCTCGGACCTGGCTGGCGAGCAGTCCCGTTGCGCTCATGGTCTATGCCTATAAGCGTGGTTATGGCGTTCGTCAAGAAAAAGGTACTCAGCTCGGGGCGCGCGAATCGCTCACGTCGCATCCGCGTGCCGAGTCTCGCTCTGACTCATGCCGCGCGCCAGCTCCTGGCGCATGAGCAGATGCAGATACCACCCGATCTTCGGCGCGATCGTCTCCGGGCACGTGAGCATCGTCGATTTGCCCACGAACCTTGGCAAGCGGACGGAGCGCGGTCATAGCACAGACTGCCCTATATGCAGAACTGGACACTGTGGTCCATCGGATCTACAGTGGATTTATGGCACCGCAGCGGACCCCAAAACGCCGCAAGCCGAAGGCTACCTGTAAGACGCACCCGCTGCGCATCCGCCTGAGTGACGAACAGCATGCGCTGTTCCAGGCCGCAGCCGACGCGGCTGGGTTGGACTTGAGCAATTGGGTGCGCAACGTCGCGACTGTTGCCGCGAAGCGACCGAACAAGTGAGCAGCCAGTAACTTATGGACAACCGGAGGACGATTACGTGAACAACACCCCGGAGCTTGTGACCAAGTCGAAAGCGCGGGTACGGAGCGCGAATGTGTTGAGCTGCCGTGCCGCACGGACAGATCGGCAACGCAGTGCCGCCGCCGCTTGCTGAAGCTGTAGGGAAGCAAATCCGGCGTAGCCTTTTGGCTGCCGACGACCGCGGTCCAACGACTCCATGACCGTTCAAGCATCGGGGAAGGGAGCTTCCGGCCGGATCTCAAACTGACCCACTACCGCGGGAGCACCTAGCTTGATCTTTGCCATAAGCTCAATTATAGGCATGACATGGCGCGAAACCACCGCACGGGTGCTCAGCGGCTGCGGGCGTGGCTGGAAGACCACGATGTTACTCAGGTCGCGTTCGCGAAGACGATCGGGGTGAGCGCCGTCTCGGTGTACCTGTACGTGAGCGGTCGATCCGCACCTGGCGAGGCGGTCAAGCTGGCTATCCAGCGGGCCACACAGGGGAAAATCCCGGTCGGCTGCTGGCCTGTCTACGACGCGCGGCGACGGCCCGCGGCGAACGAGTAGTGTCATGCGCCCCTCATCGGCCCATGTCCTAGACGGTTGCGCGCTTTCGCGCATTCCCTGCGTACTACTGACAGCCGTTCCAGGCTTCTACCGGGAAGCAGAGCCACGCGCCAGCTTGCCGCCACCGCCGGTGGGCGCGGTCACCTGGCTGGTGTCGTGGCTGGACGGGAATCTGCGCCGCACGGTTCAGCGCGTTGCTCAAACCGCGCACCAAGCCTGGCAGCGGGTACCGAACGCGCCGCACTACTCGCAATGTCGCGTGCGCCTGTGGGGTGCCCGGTGATCTCGCCATTCGCTCCAACGGGCAAGGCGCTCGAGCGCCAGGAGTCCGCGCGGCGGCGACTCTTGGGACAACTATGCGCATGTGGATGCGGCGCTCGTGTGCAGGCGCGGCACCGCAACGGCAATCTGCCGCTGTACGCCACGCGCGCCTGCCAACGCCTCGCGAAGAAGCTCCGCCTGGCACTGCGGGAGGACGCCGCGTGAGTCAGCTAGCACTGACCCAGGGCGTCTCCGACTTCGGTGGCGAACACGACTTCTGGGAGACGCCGGCGTATGCCGTCGAGGCGATCCTTCCACTGCTCCCGCCCGCCCTTCAGGACGATGGAGTGGAAACGCGCTGGCACCTGATCGAGCCGTGCGCGGGGCGCGGTGCGATTATCGACGTGGCGTTCGTCGCGCTGGCTCCATGCGCGCTGACCGCCTTCGAGATTGATCCGCGCCGGCACGGCGAGCTCGTCGACCGGTGGGGGCACACGGGCGCGCTGCACTGCCACGACTTCCTTCAGGCGACACGCGATGACTGCCGCGTCGGGCTCGGCCCCTCGCTGTGGATTACTAACCCGCCTTACTCCAAGCCGCGCGAAGGCATCGGCGTTGACATCCTTGAGCACGCGCTCGAGCTGTCCGGCCCCGCTGACTGCGTTGCTTTCCTCATGCAGACCGATGTCTGCACCGGCGTTGGCACGTGTGAACGCATCCACGAGCGCTACCCCGGGAGCTTCCACCCGTTGAAGCGCCGCCCGTCGTTCAGCGGCAACGGCAAGAGCGGCACGCGCCCCTTCGGCTGGTTCGTCTTCGACCGGCGCACACCGACACGCACTTTTCGTCCCCTTCAAGTCTGAAACAGGAGTCCAGCAATGATCGACACGAATCCCAACGACGAAGGCCCGCGCGCATTCGCCCGGTTCATCTCCGAGCTGAATGACGGCGACGCCCACGTGGAGCTGTCGGCCGAGCTGCGGCGCCTGTGCCTGCTGCTCGACCAGCGCGCCGCCGGCGGAAAGGCCAAAGGCGAACTCGACCTCAAGCTCAAGTTTGAAATCGAGCGCGGCATCATTCAGGCGCGCTACGAGATCAAGCTCAAGGAGCCCGACAAGAAGCGCGCGGGTGACGTCTTCTTCCTGACCAAGGGGAAGAACCTGACGCGCGAGAAGCCGAAGCAGCTCGGTTTGCCACTCCGTGAGGTCAAGAGCGAGATTGCCGAGCCGGTCGACGTCGGTGGAGGTGCGCTGTGAGCCTCGAGGACATCTCCACGGAGATTGGCGCGGCAGTCGAGACGGCGCGCACGGCCTTCGAGCCCAAGCTGCTCGACGTCATCCAGGACCCCGCCAGCGAGCTGCCTGCGGCGCCTGTGCTTCTGATCCCCGAAGGCATGACCGCCCAGTCGGTCAAGGTCTTTGTGGATGAGTGGCGCACCGAGCCCGAACGGCGAAAGGGCGTGGCCGTCGTCACGACGCTCGACAGCTTTGTGGCGCTCGTAAACCGGTTCAAGGACGCGGGCTCTGCCGTGTTCTGCGACTCGGAGCCGTCCTCACCCAAGCTGATCGGCGTGCTGAACTACCACCCGCCACAGAACGCCGCGCCCCGCTACAACGACCACCGGGTGCTCTATCGCTTCCCGGTCGCCGAAGAGTGGATGACATGGACGGGGTCCGATGGGAATTCCTACCCACAGGCGGACTTCGCCGCATTCATCGAGGCACACATCGCGGACGTGGCCGACCCGTCCCAGGCGGGCGACTCGGTCAAGGAGCTCTGCAAGACGCTTGGGGTTGAGCTCGCTTCGCCGGCGCGCTTGATGGCTCTGTCGCGCGGGCTGGCTGTCAACGTGGGTGCGAAGGTCGCCCAGGCCGTGAACCTGACAACGGGAGAGGCCTCGATCCGCTTCGAGACCGAGCACTCGGGCCCCGACGGCGCACCGCTCAAAATCCCAGGTGCATTCCTGCTCGCGCTGCCCGTGTTCCGTTCGGGCGAGCGTTACCAGGTGGCCGCGCGCTTGCGCTATCGCGTGCTCGGCGGCGCGATCGTCTGGTCGTTCTCTCTGCACCGGACGGACATCGTCTTCGACCACGCTATCGGTGAGGCTGCGAAGAAGGCTCAGACGGGCACGGACCTGCCGCTGTACTTCGGCACCCCGGAGGTCTGACCGTGATCGTTGGGGTCGACCTGACCATCACCGGCACGCTGGGCATGTGCGCGCTGCCGCTCGGGTGGGATCTCGAGTGGCGGCGCGTGCACGTCGAGGCCTGGACACCAGCCGAACCCACGCGCGGGCTCCGGCTGCGCCAGGCAGGTGAGCGTGTGGCTGACTTCGTGCGCCGACATGACGCGCAGGCCGTCTACACCGAGATGATTCCCACGCATGCCTTCAACGCTACCAAGCTCGCGCTGGTCGCGGGTGCGGTCTTTGCCGAGGTGTCGCGTTGCCTGGGGCTCGAGGTGGTGGACGTCCCGATTTCCACCGCGCGCAAGCTCTGCTTCGGCGCCGTGCCCAAGGGTGCGAAGAAGGCCGACTATCACGCGCAACTGCTCCGCATGGGTGCGCCGGCGTGGTGGGGACCTGACGAGCGAGACGCATTCGTGATCGCCAACTGGGGAGCGAACGAATCAGGCGGATGTTCGATCGCCATGCCGCCAAAGAGGGACAAGTGAAGCCTTACTGGTACGTCTGCCCAGACTGCGAGTTCCTGGTGCAAATAGGGCAACGTCTGGACGGCTATCCCGACCTGGCGATGACGGAGCTATGAAACGAGAGGCACTCCATGGACGAAGTCTCGACCAACTCGTTGACGTCATCGTGAACGAAGTCCGCGCGGCCGGCCTCTCTCGGGTCGACGTGCGCGACTTTCCAACCCCTTCCGATCACCGCGCCGAGCGTGAAGTGCTTGCAGCCGTGCTCGAGGGCCACATCCGGCCGAGCGAGATGCCTGGGCTCGACGTCGTGTACTTCGACCTACCGCTTCACGTAACAGCATGGGCTGCCGCCATGTCCGTCGAGGGCTCGGGGGGCGTGCCCGATCTCGACTCCATGGTGCGACTGCTCGAGCGTGCCCAGGCCGGTGCGTGCGTGCGTGAACGACTCGAGACCCTGCGCGACACGACACCGGCCGCGTTGCCCAAGCGGTGCCACCTGCTCGCCGAACGGCTGATCCGGCTGGCGAAGGCCCGTCAGATCGTCCTGGCGTGCGACCGCGTCAGCCTGGCGCTTCGGTGCGGCGAGATGGGCGCGGACGAGGCACGCGCACTCTTGGAGGGCATTGAGCCGTGAGCTTGGGCAAGCTGAAGCGCAAGCTGGGGCGCCTACAAGCCAGCAACAGGATAAAGGCTCACGCTCAACGCGAAGCCGCCGAAGCCATCGAGAGAGGGCGCTCTACATGGCTCGCGGTGTCATCGTTCCGACCTTCGACGAGCGAAGAGATCGCCCGACGCTTCGCCACGGGATAATGATGCCCGCCCCGGACCTGCGACCCATCGCCGGTGGCAAGCCGCCACTGCCCCCGAGGCCCAACCCCTTCGGGTGGCTGTCGTGGGCCGACCTGACCGCCGGCGCGTTGCCGCCCGTGCCGTGGGCGGTGCCGAAGCTCGAGCTCGGGCCGGGCCGGCCGTGCGGGCTGTGGGGCTACGCGGGTTCGGGCAAGACCTGGGTGATCCAGGCCATCGCCCTGGCGGTCGCGTCGGGCGAGAAGCTCTTCGGCACCATCGACGTGACACGCGGCAAGGTGAAGCACATCTCCCACGAGCTCGGAAAGCGCGCCTTGTCCGAGCGCTACCGCCGGCTCGCGAACGGCCACCTGATCGATCCCGCGGAGGTCGAAGGCAATCTCACCGTCGCACCGTACCCGCGCATCTACCTCAATTCCCGCGGCGCAGAGGATGCCTACCTGCGCGAGCTCGAGGGCGTGACCCTGTGCGCGATCGACTCGCTCAGGCGCGCTATCCCCGGGGCCGACGAGAACGACAGCAGCTGCTCCAACTTCTTGGACCTGCTGGCGCGTGCCAGCGACAAGACCGGGTGCACCGTCGTGCTGCTCCACCACGAGGGCAAGAGCGCGGTGAATCCCAAGGGGCCGGCGAACCCCGACAAGCGCGGCACGGGGCGCGGCTCGAGCGCAATCGAGGACGCGTCCGGGTGCATCCTGCGCGTGGAGGGTTCGGGCAAGGGTCCGCGTTGCATCCGGCAGACGCGCGCCCACGATGATGGCGAGGGCGAGGTCGGCGAGCTGTGGATCGATCTGCAGGCCCGTTGCATCGAGACGCCGTATTACGAAGCGAGCAAGCCACCGGTCCAGATCGTGCTCCTGGACGACGCCGCCCGGCAGACGCGCGAGCGAACGCAGCGCCGGAGCTTCAACCGGGAGATCCATGCCCGGCGCTGTGGCGAAATCGTCGCGGCCATCGAGGCGGGCGCGACTACGGTCCGGGCTGTCCGTCGCGACGTGAGCGATTCCCGCGCGCACCGTGAGGCCCTCACCGAGCTCATCGAGGCGGGCGTCGTCGAGCAGGGAGGGAGCCGAGGTGTGGGCTCGGTGCTCGGCCTGGGCGCGGTCACGCTCGAGGACTACCTGACCCCGGCCAAGGAGCCCGCGCCACCGGACGGGTGGGAGGAGGACTTCGATGGCTGAGCTCCTTCGTGCGCTCCGTGCCAAGGGTCACCAGATCGAGCTCGGCGAAGGGCTCGAGGTGGTCGTCACCCTGGCGGCCGGCGCGGACGCCACCAAGGCCCGCTCCTGGTGCCTCGATCACGAGCAGGTGCTCAGGCGCGAGCTCGTGGCCGAGACGCAGGCAGCGGCCGGCCTGGGCCGCGTGCGCGAGGTTTGGGAGGGCTCCAAGGTGGCCGAGGTGCGGGGGCCCAACGGGGAGCCCGTCAAGGGCGCCGTGAGGGTGGTCGAATGCAGTGGGTAGTCCGGCTGCGTGGCGGCCCGGCGGATGAAGAGGGCGTCAGGGTCGAAGCGTCGTCCCCCGTGAAGGCGTGGAAGGCAGCCGGGCTCACGGACGCGTCCGGGCGTGTGCTGCCCTTCGGCGCCGTGCGCTGTCGGATGGCCTCGAGCGAGCACGCCCGGCGCTCGGGCTACAAGTTCTCGGTCCTGAGCGCCGCCGGGGTCGTGCTGGGCTACGCGCCGTGCGCCAAGGAGGCATGGAAGCTCGCTGACGCTTGCGGTGCGGGCGCGCACGTCACGCTCGACGGCAAGGCGGTGAAGCCGTGAAGCTCAGGTGCTCGCGCTGCGGCAAGAAGCAGATCCCGTCGTTCTTCTACGCGAACCGCAAGGTGGCGCGCGGTCGCTCGTACTTCTGCAAGAAGTGCGACACGGCGTCACGTCGACCACGCACGAAACCGACCCGGGTCATTTGTCGCTCATGCTTCGGGCTGCCCCACCGCGTGCTCGGTCCGCGTTGTCGGACGTGCGGCATCGTGTATTCAGACGGCTAGCCGGAAAATACTCGCGAGCGCTTTTTTCCGCCGCGAGCTCGCCCACGCTTTCTGCGCGCCACCGGGGTGTGGAGCCAGAAGTTCCCCCGGATTTGGTGACGTGCGCGCGGTCGCG
>ERZ1292623.3688-Hain-H51-01um-R1-3688-length-12924-cov-6_pt1 | contig 10438 bp, 9 predicted proteins | sample MGYA00564398_ERZ1292623 | MGnify/ENA primary metagenome ERZ1292623 (study PRJEB36523, sample SAMEA6512633) | groundwater metagenome | collected 2019-01-07 | study: AquaDiva: Metagenomics assemblies of 32 groundwater samples
GAGCTGCCTTTGAAAAAACTACTCGTCGCTGGTTATGAAAAAGTATTTGAGATCGGCCGCATCTTCCGCAACGAAGGCATCGACAAGGACCACTTGCAGGATTACACCCAAATCGAGTTTTATTGGGCCTACCACGACTATCGCGACCTCATGGTGTTTCTCGAGCGTATTTATAAAGAGGTCATCAAAAAGACGACCGGCGGTCTCACAAGCACCTATGAAGGCCAGAAGATAAATTGGGGCAAGAAATGGGCGAAGGTGGACTACGTTGATGTTTTTAAAAAGGGGAGCGACCTCGATCCATTATCAGCCACGGATGCGGAACTCTTCGCGAAGGCCGAAGCGCTCGGCTTGCATCCAGAGAAAGGCCTCGGCCGCGGACGGCTCATCGACCTCATCTTCAAAAAAACCGCGCGGCCGAAGCTCGTAGAGCCCTGTTTTCTCATCGACCCGCCGGTCGAGATCGAGCCCTTGGCGAAGCGCAGTCCTAAAGACCCGCGCCGGGTGGAGCGCCTGCAGATCGTTGCCGCGGGCACGGAGCTTGGTAAGGGATTTTCGGAGCTCAATGACCCCGTCGATCAGCGCGCTCGTTTTGAGGAGCAAATGCGCCTCCGCGCGGCGGGGGATAAGGAGGCCCAGCAACTGGATGAAGATTACGTTGAGGCCCTTGAGTACGGCATGCCGCCCGCGGCGGGATTCGGCATCTCCGAGCGACTCTTCGCCGTCCTCATGGATAAGCCAGTGCGGGAGACGGTGTTCTTTCCGCTGATGAGGAAAGCCAGCTAACTAGTCACTAGTGACTAGCGACCCATGAGGAAAGTAATGATCTTCGGTACTTTCGACGGCGTCCACGACGGACACCGGCATTTGTTTGCCGAAGCGAAGCGTCACGGCGACCACTTGATCGCCGTCGTCGCTCCCGACGAAGTGGTGCATGATCTGAAGGGACACTCGCCCGACATGCATGCCGAAGATCGCATCGAACACCTGACGCGCGAATCTCACGTCGATGAGGCGGTTTTGGGCGATGCGGAGTCCGGCACTTGGCAAGTGATCCGCCGCCACCGGCCGCATGTCGTCGTCGTCGGCTACGATCAGAATGAACTTCGGGCCGAACTTGAAGCGCGCCTCGGCGAATTTCCCTGGTTCCTCGAGGTGCACGCGGCTACGGCGCACAAGCCGGAGAGCCATCACACAGCCGTTTTGCGGAAGAAGAAGTTGAGCGACCAGGCTTTTCCCCGGCCGGGAGACGTGTCCTAGAGCTTGCGCGCGTTCTCGGCCACGAACTTCGGTTCGTTGTCCCGCCAGGACATGCGGCCCTCGACGAGAAGCGCGTTGCCGTCAACCCAGAGGTCGGCGGTTTTTTGTAAGACGCTGTTAAAGACGATGACTTCGATGGATTGCGGCGAAAAGTCCTCCATGGTCGCAAAAAGCATCGGCTGGCCGCCTTTGGTGACTATCTTCTTCACCGTTGTCACGCAGCCGGCGATGCGCACGCCGAGCTTTTCGTTTTTAATTTCCGCGCACTGGGCAATGGGTCGGCACTTAGCGGCCTCGATGGCCCCCTTGTGTATGTTCAGGGGGTGGTCGGAAAGATAAAAGCCGAGCAGTTCTTTTTCCCAGGCCAAACGCTCCGCCGAGGTGGCGGGCTCGGCTGGTTTCAGCTTGAGCGAAGTCGCGGGGAGCGAGGCGCCGAAGAGCGAGTTGCCCGCTTGCGCCCCCGCGCCCGTTTTTCTCGCGACCATGGCGAATTTCAAAATATCGTCCATATTCTGGAGGATGTCGTTGCGGTCGATGCCGAACGAATCGAAGGCGCCGGCCTTGGCGAGTGATTCGATGGATTTTTTGTTGAGGTCTTTGTGCTGGATGCGTGCGACGACATCGGCGAAGTCGCGGAATGGCCCGCGGGCGATGCGCTCATCGATGATGGTGCGCGTGATGGCCTCGCCGACGTTCTTGATGGCGAGAAGACCAAAGCGGATCCGCTGTCCCGTAGTTCCTGCTTCTACCTCGGGCGCGAAGTCGACGCCGCTCTTATTGATGTCCGGCGGGAGGATTTCGATATCGGTCTGTTTCGCTTCGGCGACGAGGAAGGCGATGCGTTCCACATCCCCGGAGTCGGCATTCAGCAAACTCGCCATGTACTCTTCCGGATAGTTGGCCTTGAGGTAGGCGGTGCGGTAGCCGATCAAGGCGTAACAGGCGGCGTGGCTCTTGTTGAAGCCGTAGCGAGCGAAAGGCGGGAAGAGCTCCCAAATAGCTGAGGCCGTGCGGGGGTCGATGCCGTTCTTGATCATTCCGTTCGTAAGCTTTTCCTTCTGTTCATCGAGCAGTTCTTTAATTTTCTTGCCGATGGCCTTGCGCAGAGTGTCGGCTTCGGGGAGCGTGTAGCCGCCGAGGTCGCGGGCGATCTGCATCATCTGCTCTTGGTAGACGCCGATGCCGTAGGTGTTCGCGAGGATCGGTTCGAGCTTGGGGTGGAGATAGGTAATTTTTTCCTCGCCGTGCTTGCGCTTGATGTAGGAGGGGATAAGGTCCATCGGACCCGGGCGGAACAAGGCCACGAGCGCGATGAGGTCTTCAAGATGTTCTGGCTCGATATCTTTCATGTAGCGTCGCATGCCGCTCGACTCGAACTGGAAGACGCCCGTCGTGTTGCCCGCCCGGAGAAGGTCAAAAGTTTTCTGGTCGTCGAGCGGAATGTCTTCTATCTTCAGGTCCACGCCGCGGAGGTCGCGGATGAGGCGAAGCGCGTCTTCGATGATGGTGAGGTTCTTGAGGCCGAGGAAGTCGATTTTGAGGAGGCCGAGGTCTTCGACCGAGTGCATTTCAAATTGAGTGATGACGTTGTCCTTGTCCTGTGGCGCGAGCTGGAGCGGTAGGTATTCGGTGAGGGGAAGCTCGGAAATCACCGTGCCGCAGGCGTGGACGGAGGCGTGGCGGGCAACGCCCTCAAGGTGTTCGGCGGTCGTGAGGAGGCGTTTGGCGTCGGCGTTGGTCTCGTACAATTCCCTTAGTTCCGGCACGGTCTTGATGGCCTCGGCGAGGTCGACGTTGAAGGGGATGAGCTTCGCGAGTTGGTCGCAAAACCCATAGGCAAATCCCATGGCTCGGCCGGCATCGCGGATGGCGGCCCGGGCGGCCATTGTTCCGAAGGTGATGATCTGGGCGACGTGGTCCTTGCCGTATTTTTCGCGCGCGTAAGCCAGCACCTCGTCGCGTCGCCGGTCGGCGAAGTCGATATCGATATCCGGCATTTCGTTGCGCTGGGGGTTCAAGAAACGCTCGAAAAGAAGATTGTATTCAAGGGGGTTGATATCGGTGATGCGCAGGATGTAGGAAATCAAGCTTCCGGCGGCCGAGCCGCGGCCCGGGCCGACGGCGATGCCGTGGTCTTTGGCCCAGTTAACAAGATCGGCCACGATGAGGAAGTAATCGGCAAAACCGGTCTTTTGGATGACGTCGAGTTCGTATTCGAAACGCTCTTTGACAGTAGGAGTGAGTTTCGCGCCGGGGAATCTTTCGGGGAGGCGCTCTTCGGCCAGTTCGCGGAGGTATTCGTTCTTCTCTTTTCCGGGTGGCTTGGGGAAGTTGGGGAGATGGATTTTTTTAAGTTCCAGTGTCAGGTTGCATCGCGCCGCGATCTTCACGGTATTCTCCACGGCCTCGGGCACGTCCTTGAACTTTTCGGCCATCTCTTCGGATGAGGTCACCGAATAATCGTCGTCTTTCAAGGTCAGGCGATCAGTGTCGCTCAGGTTTCGGCCCGTTTGGACGGCGAGGAGGACGTCGTGATACTCGTTGTCCTCTGGCTTCGCGTAGTGGATATCTTGAGTGGCGACGAGCGGCAGGCCGGTTTCTTTGGCAAGCTTAATGACAAGGGCGCGGAGTGTTACGGCTTCTGGCGTGTTGGGGTGGTCGCCGAGCTCAAGATAAAAATTACCCTTGCCAAGAATTTCTTCGTATTCAAAAGCGATCTTTTGCGCTTTTTCAAAACCGTCCGGTTCCATGAGCGCCCGGTTCACCTCGCCGCCCAGGCAGGCCGAAAGGCCGATGAGCCCCTCGGCGTGCTCGCGGAGAAGCTCTTTGTCGATGCGTGGTTTGTAGTAATACCCCTCAAGGAAGGCCTTGGTCGAGAGCTTCATCAGGTTTTTCCAGCCAGCTTCGTTTTCGGCGAGGAGGACGAGGTGGTAGTAGCGTTCCTCGGATTCCTTGCTGAAGCGGTCCCGCGGGGCAACGTAGGTTTCGATGCCGAGAATGGGCTTCACGCCGGCCTTCTGGGCCTTCTTATAGAACTCAATGGCGCCGTAGAGCACGCCGTGGTCGGTCAAGGCCATGGCGTCCATGCCGTGTTCCTTGGCGCGGGCGAGAAGATCGTCGATCTTCGCCAGGCCATCGAGGAGGGAGTAGTGGCTGTGCGTGTGGAGGTGGACGAACTTGCCCATGGGAATTATCTCCATTGTACTCGGATTTGATAATGAAGGAAACGTTCACCCCGTTACAGCCAGAAAAGCGGAGTACTTCCAAAAAAGAATAAGACAGGGGTGATTTTGGCCTAATTTTTCTCCGAATTTATTTTTTTATCGGCCTGTAGCGGGGTTTACAAGGGGGCCGCTTTTTTGTATGGTGGTGGGGTATTTGCCACCTTAGCTCAGTTGGTAGAGCAACACTTTTGTAAAGTGAAGGTCCCCGGTTCGAGTCCGGGAGGTGGCTCAAAGACACATGGATGATCTTAAAACGACATACGATAAAATTGCTGTGGACTGGCAGAAAGACCACGAAGAAGATACGTGGTGGGTAGAGGGTACTGATAAATTCGCCTCACTTATGCCGCCCCAGGGAAGTGTTTTAGACGTTGGCTGTGGAGCGGGCGTGAAGGCGGAATATCTGGCAAAAAAGGGCCTTCAGGTGACTGGCATCGATTTTTCCGAGAAGATGATCGAACTGGCGAGCCGGCGCGTGCCTTCGGGGAAATTCTCGGTGATGGATATGAAAAACATGACCGAGCTGCGGAATGATTTTGACGGGGTTTTCGCTCAAGCCGTTCTACTTCATGTTCCCAAAAAAGAAGTCATGGATGTTCTTCGCGCTCTCACGAAAAAGCTTCGTCCTGGCGGGCATCTGTACGTCGCCGTTAAAGAGATGCGTCTGGGCGATAGGGAAGAAGGAATCGTTACTGAAAACGATTATGGATACGAATACTCAAGATTTTTTAGCTACTTCACACCCGAGGAGCTTAGAAATAATCTTGAAGGGCTTGGAATGAATATTTGCTATGAAAGCGTGACGTCATCCGGCAAGAGGAGCTGGTTGCAAATCATTGGACGGGCTTGAAAAATACCCCGTAACCATGTAGTTTTATGGGGCCGCCGTTGTAGCTCAGCTGGTAGAGCAACTCCATGGTGGGCCGCAGAAGCCCCGCCCATCTCGAGGGAAACCCCGGGATGAATCCCGAATTACGGTTAACGGCCGATGCCCGGCTAAGACCGTGGCGAATGTCGGAGCTGGTCCATTGGACAAGCTCGAGGACAAGCCCGAACGACTGACAAGGGAAGCTACGTCCGCGCGATGCGGATACGCCGAAGATACAGTCTAGCCCTCCGGAAGGCAGAAAGAGACCGGAGGTGGAAGCGAAGGAGTAGGTCGCCGGTTCAATTCCGGCCAACGGCTCACGAATTTTTCCCAAGAGCAGCCGCCCATTTCAAGGGCGGCTTGCGATTGGCAGAAAAATTCAGTGCCCCGCCAAGGGCGGGGCATAAGAATTGCGAACTCGCTCCGCTCGTGCAATTCTAGACGTGCCCCTTTGGCGGGGCTACCATAATGATGTATGGCGTATTGCGTTTATATTTTGCGTTCGCAGCGAACAGGGTTTTACTATATTGGTTACACCAACAATCTTCAGCGGCGCTTGCGCGAACACAACGCTGGCATGACAAAATCCTTGTTTCGTCATATACCCCTTGAAATCGTTAGGATAGAGGAGTATAGTACCTACGCTGAAGCAAGGCGCCGGGAAGCGCAGATTAAGCGCTATAAGTCTGGAAATGCCTTTCGGCAACTACTGCATTAGGCGACCCACGCCTTCGGCGGGGTGCAAGATTTTCTAACTCACTTCATTCGTAACAAAATCTAAGCATGGCTAAATCCAAGCATACGGAGAATTTGATCGCCTTGAAGTGCGGCACCTGCGCGCGCCGTAATTACTACACCGCCAAGAACAAAAAGAAGGTGGAGCGGAAGCTCGGCTATGAAAAGTATTGCGATTGGTGCCGCAAGCGCACCGTTCACAAAGAAGCCCGCCTCGGCGGTAAATAGGGGAACGGCGGCCGAGGCCGCCGTTTTCGTTTCTTGCCTTATCGCGTCCCTTCCGCCTAGAATAGAAGACGTATAGAGACGAAGAAATCATATAGGCAGAAAGACTAGAAAATCAGATACGGTAACGTTAGAAATAGGGGGCATCGTTTCCGCCGGAGGCGGGCGGGTCTCCAAAACCGGGAGCTTAGTTTAGTGGCAAAACAGCGGTCTCCAAAACCGCGGTCGGAGGTCCGATTCCTCCAGCTCCCGCCGATGTAGGTTCGATTCCTACTGCCCCCGCACTAGAACTCGCTTAGCGAGTAAGCGAGCTTAGCGGTTCTTGTGCCCCGTTAGCGATAGGATTAGTATCAGTATAGGGTGCTTATTGAACCAAAAAACAAACCGTTCAACTTGGAGACAAACTCCAGTAATAAATAAATGAGAATCACCAAATTCGGCCATTCGTGCCTGCTTGTCGAAGAAGGCGGGGCACGTATCATGCTCGATCCCGGCAGTTATTCGACGGGGCAGAACGATGCCAAAGATGTTGATGCGATCCTCATCACCCACGAGCATCAGGATCATCTCTCGCCCGATTCGTTGAAGGCCGTTCTGAAAAACAGCCCGAACGCGAAAGTGTTTGCGAATAAGGGTGTGGGTGCGGTGCTCCAGAAAGAAGGAATCGCCTTCACCATCGTCGAGGGCGGAACGAAGTTCGAGGTGAAGGGAGTTACCGTCGAAGCTGTCGGCAGGGATCACGCCGTGATACATCCGTCGATGCCGGCCATTCGCAATACCGGCTATATTATTGCGGATCGTTTGCTGTGTCCCGGCGATGCGCTCACGAATCCCGGCCGTCCGGTCGAGATTCTGGCCCTACCCGTTGTGGCTCCGTGGGTAAAATCCGCCGAGGTGATCGACTACGCTCTCGCCGTAAAGCCCCGTGTTTGTTTCCCTATCCACGACGGCATGCTGGGACCGAACCATCCCTTCCACCGTGTCCCTGAATTGGCGCTCAAGCCAGGCGGCGTGGCATTCGAGGGCATGGTAGTCGGAGAGATGCGGGAGTTTTGAGATTGCGTTTTTACCTCCCATTCTTTTTGTTCGGGGGGCGAAACCCGTAAGAGCGGCCGCAGACAAGCGTCATACAGCGCAGAGGCCGCGATATGGTATACTGAATCGATAATCCACCAAATATCCAAAATAAAACCAATGAAGATCATAAAGTCAGCTGGGCTTTTGGCCCTCATCGTCCCTTTCCTGGCGTTCGGCCAGGGCCAATCGGCCGTAGCGAGCGCGGGCCTTACGCCGGAAAACTCGCTGTATTTCTTCGACCGCTTCGGAGAAGCACTCCAGAGATTTTTCACCTTCAATCCCGAGGCGAAAGCCCGCCTGGAAATATCTTTTGCCGCCGAACGAATCGCCGAAATAAGAGTCATTCTTGATACGAAGGGCGTGAAAGCGGGCGGGATCACGGTGGCCGAAGAATCTCTGAAGAGCAACCTGCGGCGGGCCGCAGAGATCTTGGCGGGAGAGAAAGCAAAGGGCAAGGATATCGGCCAGCTCGCTAATTCTTTGAGCGACGAGGTCGGCCGGAACAAGGATCTTCTGAAGCAGACTTTTGAAGACCAGAAGGATGCCATAGAGAAAAAGCAGGAAGAGCTGAAAGCGGCCATCAGGGTAGCGCTCGCCGCCGGAGACACAGCCAAAGTGGATGCTCTCACCAAAGAACTTCAAGACCTCAAAGACCAGAAGAAGCTTCTGGAGGACAAGGAAGACGAGCAGGAAGACGCCATCGACGATGAAGATGAAAAACTGGATGAGCAGATGAGCGACCAGAAGGAGGTGGAGGAAAAGATACGGGAAGCCGGGAAGAAGAAAGACGAAATCGTAAGAGAAGCGGGCAAGGAGGGCGTCGAGGTGCCAGCCGGAGCATTCGAGGAGTTTGACGCGCTTCTCGCGAAAGCCCAAGCCGCCTTTGATGGCGGAAATTACGCGGAGGCTAAAAGCTTCGCCAAGCAGGCCAAGAAAGTCCTCGAAGGAGTGCACGAGAACGTCGGCGAGTTGAAGGATGCCCAGGAAAAAGAAGACGAACTGGAAAAAGATTCAGAGGAGCGTCAGAACGAGGCCGAGAAAAAGAATCAGGAATCGCTCCGAGAAAGCGATAAGAAAGCCGAAGAGGAGCAGAAGCAGCTCCTGGAAAAACAGAAGGAGCAGTTCGAGAAGGATTCAGAATCGGGAGCCGGCGGATGGGGTCGATAGACGAGAGGCCTGAACGGCTCGGCGGGAGTAGACGACGCAAATCGTTTCATTGGGTCTCGGAGCCAAGACTCCGAGACCTCGCCGTTTTTATGAAAGTTAATCAGCCACCGAAAATAGCCCGTGTCGCCGAACTGTTCTAAAATATGTTCTAACGTCATCCGCTACCTTTCTCCCGGAGAACAGCTATAATATTAATCACAAAAGTGGACCATCACCGGATTCGTAAAAACCTCGTCGTATTAGTAATCAGAGAGTTGTCGATTACCTTCCGCTTTTATGGTCACCATTATTTTTGAGGCGCACGGGACGACACTTGATAACGAGGCGCATCTCGCCTCGGGACACAACGACGTGGCGCTCTCGCCGCTCGGCGAACAGCAATCCCGTGAAATGGGTGAGAGGTATGAGAACGATTCGTTTGATACTGTTTTTTGCTCCGACTTCCAGCGAGCGTATCGGAGCGCTGAAATAGGGTTCGGAAACCGCTTTCCAATTATTAAAGATGCGCGCTTGCGGGAGTGCGACTATGGCGACCTCACCAGGCATCCGAGTGATGAGGTTGATAAAGAGAAACCGAAACACATCGCCACGCCATTCCCGAACGGTGAGAGCTATACGCAAACAACCGCTCGGATGAATGATTTTCTCTCCGATCTGCTTCGCGACCACGATGGTAAGCGCGTTATGATCATCGGCCACCGCGCCACGCAATACGGATTAGAAAATATCATCAAGGGCACCCCGCTTGAAAAAGTCATTCCCGCGCCGTGGAAATGGCAGCCAGGGTGGACGTACGAGTTGAAAAAGATAAAGTAAGTATATGCCCTGCCCGTTTTGCGATCTTGGAGGTCGCGCCGTTCTCGAAAATGAATTTGCCGCGGTCATTTTGAGCGATCCCCGCAAAGTGAAGGGGCATTGCCTTGTCGTTCCGAAGCGGCACGTCGAGAGGCCATGGGAGCTTACGGAGGGGGAGCTGCTCGATATTTTCAAATTGATCAACGCCGTCGAACAGAAGCTCATTCCGACATTCGGCGACGGGTGCGATATCCGCCAGAATTACCGCCCGTTTTTAAAGCAGGATCGCACCAAGGTGGATCATGTCCATTTCCACGTCATCCCGCGGCGCTTCGATGATGATATCTACAAGCGCGTCCAATATGCGGAGACGGACTTGTTTGAGGATTTACCGGAGAGCGAGGCGGGAGAGATGGCGGAATTGCTCCGGCGATAAACTGATGACCCTTCTTCGCCGAGGCTACGAAGGGCTGTCTTCATCTTTATCTTATATAGGCTAATTCGCACGAATTAGCCTATAAGCCTGGGTGGGGGGCGAGGTGGTGGACTTATACAGCCGCTTGACGGAGCCGCCATTTCTCGGTACACTGCCTCGGCAAGTTCCGAAGACGATAGGCGGTCGCTTTGAGCGACAGAAGACCTATTGAGGAGCGGCAAAGGAGGAATACCTGCCTTTCCGTTTCGTCCCGCGTCTTCGCGGGATTTGCTGTTTAAAAGAACCATGAACCGCTTCGTAGATGTTCTCGGGTGGTACGGGGTCCTGGCTGTGGTCGGTGCCTATGGACTCGCCGCCTTTGCCGTTATCGGCCCCGGAAGCATTTGGTATCTGGTTCTGAACCTCACCGGCGCGATTGGTCTCGCGCTTGAGGCCATGAGTAAAAATGATCGTCCGACGGTAACGCTTAACATTGTTTGGATGACCATCGCGCTCATTGGCCTCGGGCAAGCGTTCGTCCCCCGGTAGGACAACGACGACGCTCCAGGCGACTGGCGCTCGGTTGTATTCCATCGTCGTTGTACTAACCGGGTCCGGTAAAAATAATCAACAACAAATAATGAAAACCAAAGCCCAAAAACAGGAAGAGCT
>ERZ1292623.5199-Hain-H51-01um-R1-5199-length-10438-cov-8_pt1 | contig 10438 bp, 10 predicted proteins | sample MGYA00564398_ERZ1292623 | MGnify/ENA primary metagenome ERZ1292623 (study PRJEB36523, sample SAMEA6512633) | groundwater metagenome | collected 2019-01-07 | study: AquaDiva: Metagenomics assemblies of 32 groundwater samples
ATAAAGCCTCTTCTTGAAAGTTTAATATTTTCCCTCATTTCTTATACTCCTCCTTTTATTTTTTCTTTAAGCTGTAAAGATACTCTACGATGTCATCAATCTTCTTCTCAATCAGCTTCTTCTGCTCCTCAGGAGACAGCTTGTCTTCTCCCTTTTTCTTATCAATTAATAGCTTGCCCTTCCCGTAAGACGGCATCATGGTGTCAGGAAAGGATTTATTCGCATCAGCTACAATCTGCCTCAATTTCTCCCTGTCCTTTTCCGCATATTTATTATTCATCAAATCCACCAGATTTGGCGCAATAGTGCTCGGCATTACAATGCCTGGAAAGTCGTGGCATCCCACACAATTTGCAACAGGCCTGCCATGAACAAGTTCTTCACCCTTTTTGGCATCGCCTGCCTCAACAACCATGGGGATACCAATAAAGGCAAAAAGAAGCAGCGCCATTATTGCCATTTTAAAGATTCTCTTTTTCTCCATAATAATACTTGCCTCCTTTTCTTTTGTATTGGGGGCTCTGCCCCCTTTTGATTATCTGACTATAAACAGATTGTTGGATAACCCAACAATCTCTGATTACACAGATAAAAGATTAGATTACACAGATTAAAACTCCTTATAAAATCTGTGTAATCATTTTTTCTAATCTGTGTAATCAAGGCTGTTGATGACTTTTTTATCAGCCTATAAATGCAAGACCCTTTCTATAAATCCCATAGCCTTACCCTGCCCGCCTCTATAGAATTTGATACAAGGCAGTCAAACGAAGAAAATACCTCTCACCTCCTTTCATAAGCTTATTATTGTAGGTTCGTAATTGCCTTATACGAAATATTTGGTTCAGATTATAAACCCCTGATAAAAGCATTCAGGGGTAGGCTCTGAACCTGCTAAACAGCCTGTTGGAAAACTCTAAAATAACTATAAGTGTCATTCCCGCGTGTCTTTAGCGGGAATCCAGACGCTGTCTCTGCGATAAGTGATATTTTTTTTTATTTTTTAGGAAAAGAAAAATAGTAGTTCAGGGGTTAGTAAATTCAATTAGAGTTGTAGTTTCTAAAAATTATCTATAGACCTTGTTTATAACCTTTGCAAAACAATTTTATTTCTCTGACCCCCTCTGAGAACTAAAATCTTCCTACCCTCTTATAATTAGATAGTATATTAAAACCATTCGCTGCTGTTGTCAAGTATTTTTGGAAGCTACCGTAATTTTCTACTTTTGTATACCACTATACTTCCAATATTGTCATTCCCGCAGCGTTTTTGAGCGGGAATCCAGCTCCTTCAAAGCTCTGGATGCCCGACAGAAACCTTCGGGCATGACAAAAAAGTTGTCTTACTTATGAACTAATTAATAACATATTATGGTTTTGGCAGATGAATAGCCATTTTGTGCAGATCCTCTGACGCCTCCATTATTGCCTCTGATAATGTGGGATGCGCGTGGATTGTTGCTGCAATATCCTTTGCCCTGGCGCCGAGCTTCATTGCAACAGCGCCCTCATGAACTAAATCTGCTGCATGGGCGCCTATTATATGCAGGCCTAAAACCCTGTCTGTTTTGGCATCTGCTATAATCTTTGCCATTCCGGCAATCTCGCCCATTGCATGGGCCTTGCCAAGTCCTCTGAACTGGAATCTGCCTATTTTTATATCTATGCCCTTCTCATTAGCCTGTTTTTCCCTTAAGCCGACACTGCCTATCTCCGGCATGGTAAAGATGCCAGCAGGCACAATGTTATAGTCAATCTCCCTGCTGTGCCCCATTATATTCTCTGCAGCAGCTATGCCCTCTGTGGATGCCACATGGGCAAGCATAATGCCGCCAACTACATCGCCAATGGCATATATACCCTTTACATTTGTTTCCATCCTGCTATTTACCTCTATCTCGCCCTTTTTACCTTTTTTTACGCCGAGCTCTTCAAGGCCGATGTTTTCTGTATTTAATGCCCTTCCAATGGAGACCAGAACCTTTTCAGTCTTTATCTGTTTCCCATCGCTTAAAAAAGCAGTTAAACCGCCTTCACTGCCTCTTTCTATCTTGTCAATCTTTGTATTTAATATGAGCTTTATCTTCCTCTTTTTTAATTCCCTTTCCAGTATCTCTGATATCTCCTCATCCTCTGTTGCAACCGCATGTGAGAGCATCTCAACTATTGTCACCTCAGCGCCGAGCTCTTTTAAAATAAAGGCGAACTCGCATCCTATAACGCCTGCGCCGACTATTAAAACACCCTTTGGAACCTCTGTTATATTCAATGCCTCGTCGCTTGTGATTATATCCTTGCCGTCAAATGAAAAGAGCGATATCCTCGCAGGCCTTGAGCCTGTGGCAATTATAATATTATCCCCTTCTGCTGCCCTGCTTGAGCCGTCTTTTAATGCAACCTCAACCTTATTTACGTCCTTGATCTTTCCTCTGCCTTCTAAAAGCTCTATGCCCCAGCTCTTAAAAAGCGAGCGGATGCCCTTTACCTGAATGCCGACTATCTTATTCTTTCTTTCTATTATCTTGGAAAGATTGAAGCTTACCTCGCCTTTAATCTCAATGCCGTATTCCTCTGCCCTTTTAATCTTATCTATTGCCTCTGCAGAGGCTATTAATGCCTTTGTAGGGATGCAGCCCCTGTTTAAGCATGTGCCGCCAACCTCTGTATCTTCAATTATAGTAACCTTTGCGCCAAGCTGTGCAGCCTTGATTGCAGCAACATAACCGCCGGGCCCTGCGCCAAGAACAATCAGTCTCTTTTCAGCCATCCCTGTTATTTTGCCTCCTCTTCCACATACTTGTCATAGTCTTTTGGATCAAGGAGTTCTTCAATCTCTTTTGTATTAGACATCTCAATTACTGCAATCCAGCCCTTTTCATAAGGGTCTTCATTTATTATCTCAGGGCTCTCTGACAGGTCATCATTCACCTCTATTATCTTTCCGCTTACAGGCGCTATTATGGCTGATGTTGCCTTGGTGGACTCTATCTCTGCTATCTCAGTATCCTTATCAACCTCTGCATCCACATCAGGAAGCTCTAAGTAGACAATATCGCCCAAAGACTCCTGCGCATAATGTGTAATGCCTATTGTTGCCTTTCTGCCGTTTATACGCACCCATGTATGCTCTTTGTGATACTTCAAATCATTAGGACTCATAATTCCACCTCCATAAATAAAAATAGAATAAATTTGTCATTCCCGCAGAGTTTTTGAGCGGGAATCCAGCTCCTTCAAAGCTCTGGATGCCCGACAGAAGCTTTCGGGCATGACAACTGCTTTGCAAAGCATCTCATGTCAATTCAATTTTGAAACCATAGTGAACAAATTAAGTAAAGTTGTCATTGCGAGGGCGATAGCCCGAAGCAATCTCAAAACTGGGATTGCTTCGCTTTGCTCGCAATGACAATTGTATGTTAATTTATTTAAGTCGTTTACTCATTCCATAATAAACTCAATCGGCCTTGATACTAAATTAGCCCCTTACATTTTGTCAAGAAAAATCTTGGGATTAACAGCATTGCCGTTCTGGACATAGGCAAGGCTAACACCGCCTGCCTTTTTGATTGCCTCAAAAACCTTTTTCAATTCATCCGAAGGAACTGCCTCTCTGCTATCCCAGTCTACTGACTGAACCTTCATTAATAATTTATCCTTATTGCCAATTGCATCAAGACCAATACGGGTAATATCAGAAATCATATTTAAGGCGCCATCAAGATTCAGCCTCTTCTCCTTCATCATCTGCCTGTGATATGCCATTACAGCAAAATAGTCTATATCAATATTCCTTAAAGATGATATGTCCTGACTAAACCATGCAAGAGCGTTTTTTGGATTAATAATAGTTTCATAATAGAGGTTCAGCGCCATCTTTATGTTTGGCGACGCCATTTTTGCTTCCCTTACAAGGTTATCCAAAAAAAAGGCAATATGCTGATTCCTCCACTCCACCCATCTCCAGAAAAGGGGCGTATAATTTCTTACATATTGCTTACCGTCCTTTTCATAAATATCCTTGTAGAGATTTTCAGGCCTTAGAGCAAACCCAAAGTTATTGTAATAGCTTAGCCTTGCAGCATCGCCAAAACCTTCGGTGTGCCTGTATACCAAATCGTCCTGAATAAGAATGCCGTCAACTCCTGACGCAGCAATCTCCCTGTAGAGCGATATAATGTAGTCCTGAAAATCCTGATTAAATAAATCAATGCCCCCTTTTGAGTATGAAAAACCTTTTGTTTTAAGGTCATAAGCAGAATCCCGCCACTTTGGCGCATCTGACCACTTCCAATCCATCTTCCTTGTGGTCATCCATGCATAGACCAAAAGCCCTTGCCTGTGGCCAATGTCTATTATCCGCGTTAACACATCATCAATTACAGGCGCAAAACTGCTCTTAAAATATACCCCGGACTGATGTTTGCTTGGTGATGCAAAGCCGTGATACCTGTCTCCTTTATTGTGAAAGACCCTTACAATTACAATATTCACACCTGAGTCCTTCATTGCTGCCATCTCTTTTTCAAGCTCCTCATAGGCGCTGCTTTTGAATAAAAGCACCTGCGCAGCAAAAACCTTCTTGTCAGACTTGGTTAAATCCACCTCTCCACTTTTGGGAGAGGGACGGGGTGAGGGGGTATCAATGGTTTGCTGCAGGGGAGCACCGCAGCTCAGTAAAAGAAATATTAAAAAAATGACGCATAAATTTATTTCTATTTTTTGGCTTATTAATATCATCTGCCAATCTTCTCTGCAAACCTCACAGCGCTAAATAACTCTTTCCCGGTTGCTGCTGAAGGAGGCATAAAATCCGAGATAAGGTAACAATGCTTTAAAAATGATTTAAAACAGTTTGGATAAAGACTGTACGGCTTAAAAGGTTCGCATGATTCAAATTGCCCAGCGAATTTTTCCTGCCTGATATGCTCATCTGAATTATCGCCTACATAATAAAGCCTGTCATCTGAAAACGGCATCAGCCATCTTATCTGCCTTATTGCCTCTTCTTTCAATGCTGCGAGTCTTTCTGAATCAGACAAGACATCCCGCTCAACAAACATGTTAATCTTCAGCCCCCTCTTGCCCTCAGGCTGTCTGCTGTTGTCCGGGACAATTGAGATATACATAAAATTATCATCAAGCGGGAATCTTGATAAATCCAATGACATGGCAAGGTTGTCTTTCATAGCAGCAGGAATCACGTCCTCATCCGCAGCCATGTAAATAGTATAAACAACCCTCTGCTTGCCTTTATCCTTTTGCAAATATACATGCGGGATATTTAAGATAAGATAATCAGCCTCTAATTCACTGCCGTCCTCAAGCCGAACTCCGTAGAACTGATTGTTTACCTGAATTATCTCCTTAATCCTTGTATTGTATCTTATGCTGCTGCCTGTTTTATCAAGACCATCTGCCATTGCCTTTGATATAGTGTTAAACCCGCCCCTTATTGCCGCTGCATCCATTTTTAAGAATGTCAGCGCCTCAATCAGCGAAAGGAGATTAATCTCATTTGTAGTCTTTTGTAGAACAAGGAGCGTCTGCATGTCAATAAACCTCTTGAATGCAGCGTCAAGGCCGTAGCCGTATAAAAATTTAGACGCCTTTTCATAGCCGTATTTAGCAGATAAAAAAACGTGTCTTGCCTTTTCCTTTGATAATCTTAAAACCCTTTCAATGCCCTTGTCATCTTTATTTACTGGAAGAAACAATGGCATTGCAATCTCTGCAATCTCGTCTACTCTATTATAGAACATCTTTATGGCATCTGCCTTGTCAGGAAAGACGCGATTTAATTCTTCAAGAAGCTCCTGCCTGTCTGAATAAAGATTTATTCTCTGTTCAGGAAGAACTATTTGCAGTGGCAATTCATGAATTGCCACTGTATCTTCAGAGATTTGAGATTTTAGGTTATTGATGCCTGCCTTTGAGAACGTTATTGGGAAAATACCTTTATCAAGACCAAAAAACAGCAGCGGCCCTTGAGGAAACTGATAGCCCCCTATTTGGGAAATACAGGCTGAGCCGCCGGCAGATTCCTTTTCATCTATTACTACAACCTTTTTCCCATTTTTTGAAAGAAGGCTAAATGCTGCAAGCCCTGCAGCTCCAGCGCCTGCTATAATATAATCAAATCCTTCCAACTAATTAACCATCTCCATACTGCTGAAGAAGAACGGAATTTCAAACTTCGCAGATTCAACAGAATCAGAGCCGTGAACAGCATTCTGCTCAATATTATCAGCAAAATCCGCCCTGATAGTCCCTTTATCTGCCTTCTTCGGGTCAGTGGCGCCCATCAAATCCCTGTTCTTTTTTATGGCATCCTTGCCTTCAAGAACAATAACAACTACAGGACCAGAGGACATGAATTCTGCAAGGCTCTTATAAAAAGGCCTCTCTCTGTGGACATAATAAAATCCCTCAGCATCCTTCTGAGACATCTTAATCATCTTCATTGCCTTAATCTTCAACCCGTTACTTTCAAACCTCTTGACAATCTCACCGATAACATTCTTCTTTACTGCATCTGGTTTAATAATTGATAATGTCTGCTCCACTTTTCTTAAATCCTCCTTTTAAAATTACGATTACACAGATTTCTAAAAACGATTACACCGATTAAAAATTTGCCTTTATCTGTGTAATCTGCTGTTTTAATCTGTGTAATCAAGGCTGTTTTTCTTAACAGCCTGTTAGTCTTCAAAATAGGCGGCTGCAGCAGTGTCCGATTCCCAAACTACAACCTTTGACACCCATATATCCTCAGTATTCATCCTTTTGCTCATCCCTTCATAAATCCACTTTGCAATGTTTTCAGATGAAGGGTTTATCTCTGTAAAAGGGAAAATCTCATTTAAAACCTTGTGGTCAAGCTGGTCTAAGAGCGCCTTTGACTCTCTCTTCATATCATGAAAATCAACAGCAAGGCCGATCTCATTTAACAGCTCTGACATTATATATATCTCTACCTTCCAGTTGTGGCCGTGTAGGTTCTCGCACTTGCCCTTATAACCCCTCAACTGATGCGCAGAGGCAAAGGTATCTTTTATCACAAGCTCATACATAATTGCTCCAATTTATATCAAAACAAAAACCTTGTCAATCCCTAACTTAGAAGTCCTTGACAATAATAGCATGGTAAGATAATATTTAAACAAGTCATGATAAAAGACGCAGAGGATGTAATCAAATGGTTTACAAAAGAACTGAAATTAGAAATATAGTAATAAGGTATGTAAAGGAACTTCAGAAAAGGATTCCGATAGAAAGGGTTATCCTCTTTGGTTCTTATGCCTATGGAAGACCTACAAAATACAGCGATATAGATATCGCAGTTGTTTCTGTTAAATTTAAGAAAATGAACGATATAAAGAGGATCATGCTTTTGTCAGATTATGCGAGGCGGATTAAAACCTCTATTGATATTGACCCAATCGGTTTTACAAAAGAAGAATTGGAAAAATCCGATTACTTTGAAGTAGGCGGTGAAATAATAGAAAAAGGTGTTGTCGTTTACAAGGCTGCTTAGTCAATGAAGAAAGTAATTCTTTTTTTAATATTTTTTTTCCTTCTCATCCTTCCTGATATCTCCCCTGCCGCCTCTTCAAGCCCACAGAAACAGTTTCAGAAGGCAAAGGAGTGTTCAAAGGCTTTAAACTCATCTGAGGCAAAGAAAAGGCTCAGGCAGAATTGGGAAAAATGCATAAAGGAGTTTAATGCCATTGCAGCAAAGAATCCAAAGAGTGAATATGCTGATGACGCCTTATTTAATATCGGCAGCCTCTACACAGGACTTTATAATTACTCAAAGAATCTGAATGACCTTGACAGGGCAATAGATGCCTATAATAAGCTGATAAAAAAATACCCAAAGAGCCCTTATGCAGATGATGCCTGCTTTGAAATCGGCGAGGTATATCTAAAACAGAAAAACTCTTTGAATGATGCGCTTGAGGCATATAAAAAGGTTGTAAAACTCTATCCTAAAAGCAAGCTAAAAGGTGAAGCAGAGAAAAGGGTTAACGATATATCAAAGACAATTGCCTCTTCATCCAATAAGACATCCCAGACTAACCAGATCAAAGAGATAAAATCATGGTCATATCCAGAATATACAAGGATAGTCATAGAAGCAGATAATGAGATAGGCTTTACCAAAAAAAGGATCTCACAGCCTGACAGGCTGTATCTTGACATGCCTAATGCAAGGATAAAAGAGGAATTGAAAAAAGAGCCTATTTCTGTTGGTGATGGAATACTAAAGCAGGTCAGAGTAAGTCAGCATACTAAAACGGATGCAAGGGTAGTGCTTGACTTGGGGAGCATTGATGATTACAGGTTCTATCCGCTTACAGAACCGCACAGATTGGTCATTGATGTGTATGGAGCAAAATACCGTGAAGAAAATGAAACAAAAGAAAAGACTATAAAAGACAAAGCAGATAAGGGCATGCCCTTAAGCCAGCAGCTTAATTTAACAGTGAAAACTATTGTCTTAGATCCGGGGCACGGCGGTAAAGACCCTGGGGCAATCGGCAGAAACGGGCTGATGGAAAAGGATGTAACATTGGATGTAGCCAGGAGGCTTAAAAAGATTTTAGTGGAAAAAGCAAATAAAAAGGTATATCTCACAAGAGAGGATGATACCTATATCAGGCTTGAGCAGAGGCCGACAATCGCATCTGGAAAGAAGGCTGACCTCTTTATTTCTATTCATGTGAATTCAAATACAAAACGGAGTTCCCGCGGTGTAGAGACATATATATTAAATTTATCATCAGACAAATGGGCGCAGAAGACTGCTGCAAGGGAAAATATGGCGTCAGAAAAATCTATAAGCGATTTGGAAAAGATATTGTTTGATTTGGCTGATAATAACAAAGAGGTCTCCATGTCGCTTGCGCTTTCTGTACAGAATTCAGTTGTCAATACTCTAAAAAAAGATTATTCAAGGATAGAAGACCTTGGCGTAAAGCAGGCGCCATTTTATGTGCTCATTGGCACAAAGGTGCCGAGCATACTTGCAGAGGTGTCTTTTATAAGCAATCCTGATGAAGAAAAGAGGCTGAGGACGTCTGAGTACAGGCAGAAGATTGCGGAGGGGCTTTATGAAGGCATAAAGCAATATATATCTTCTTCAACAATTGTGGCGTCAAAATAAGTTGACTGACTTTAAAAACATAAAACTCATAATTGAATATGACGGCGCTGGTTATCACGGCTGGCAGCATCAGCCGCGGCACATAAGCATCCAGCAGACCTTAAAAGAGAAGATTGAAACAATAGCAAAAGAAAAGATAAATCTGATTGGCGCAAGCAGGACAGATGCAGGCGTCCATGCATTGGCGCAGGCTGCAAATTTCAAAACAAAGAGCAGGATGAATGAAGGCGAATGGCAAAGGGCATTAAACAGCCTCCTGCCTTCGGATATTGTAATTAAAAAGGCAGAGATTGTTTCTTCTGATTTTCACTCCAGATTCAGCGCCAAGGGAAAGATATATAAATATCTGATACTCAATCAGCCTGTTCCTTCTGCACTATACAGAAACTATGCTTGGCATATCCCCTATCCATTAAAACTTACTGAGATGAGAAAGGCTGCAAGATTTCTTATTGGAAGGCACGATTTCTCTTCGTTCAGGGCGTCCTCATGCACTGCTGAGAACCCTGTAAGGAAAATCAAAAGACTTGCTATTGCAAAAATCCCCCCGCACCCCCCTTTACTAAAGGGGGGAAGGGGGGATTTTATAGATGGCTTTATACAAATTGTAATTGAGGCAGACGCCTTTCTTCATCATATGGTAAGAAATATTGTCGGAACACTAGCCTATGTTGGAATGGGAAAACTATCGGCTGACACAATAAAAACAATCCTCCATGCCCGTGATAGAAAAAAGGCCAGCCGCACTGCCCCACCGCAGGGACTCTTTCTTGTTAAGGTTAAATACAAATAATAATAGTTAAACTCCTCACCCAAGGAATAAGATTTTCTTCTCAACCCCCCTTATCCCATTTTCTACTATTACGCCTAATGGACTGGGCATTCTGTATTTTTCGTGAAAAGCCTGAGAATCACTCCTATGCATCAGAACAATACAATTTAGTTTATAGTTCCACCTCCCCCACCGCCGCCACCACTTATTACCACAAAAGTTATATCAGTCAAGATATTATCTATCATATTCGGGTCAGCAGAATCAGGATTCGTTACTGTTGCTGTTGCCTTTAATATATGCTCGCCTGTTGTGGTCGGTATATAAGAAATTTTAACACTTGTTCCACCTCTGCCTGCACCCTCTATGCCAGTCGCAGTTCCTACCATCCTGCCCTCAGTTATATCCTCCACAGTAACATTAAAGCTGGCATCTATTGATGATAGATTTTTTACTACTACAGTTACTTCTTTTGTGTCTCCTAAAACCATCCTCGATGG
>ERZ1292623.5200-Hain-H51-01um-R1-5200-length-10438-cov-5_pt1 | contig 10438 bp, 12 predicted proteins | sample MGYA00564398_ERZ1292623 | MGnify/ENA primary metagenome ERZ1292623 (study PRJEB36523, sample SAMEA6512633) | groundwater metagenome | collected 2019-01-07 | study: AquaDiva: Metagenomics assemblies of 32 groundwater samples
ACTTTTGTTTTATCCAGCTGTACGCCTGCATCTTTAAATATTTGATAAACATTTGTTCCTGTCTCTTTAAAACTTTGAAGTGTATCTTTTCCAACTTTTACTGTAAGCTTGTTGTCCAAAATTGTTATCTCCGAAACTTTGCCTAGCTTTACATCTGTAACAACTTGGGACAGGGGAACAGTTTTTACATCCTCAAACGGCTGCTGACTATTAACACCCATGAAAAGAAACATCGCGAAAAGAAACAAAAACGCATAAATCAAGGCATTTTTCCACGATGCGTTTATTTTTACCTTTATAATCCGGGGCTTTTTATTATTTTTGTGATTTTTTTTACCGTTTGCTGCCATAACTTAGTTTGGAGTATATCACAAAAAAGAGCCTAAGCCAACCCCATTTTACTGCGGACTTTTCAGCTCATCTATATACTTCATGGGTTCCGATTGTGTCAAAAATTATGGTGTTATCTTTTTCAAAATGAAAAACTATTCGCCAGTGATACGATATCGAAAATGAATAAAAATCCGAAAGCTTACCCTTTAGTTTGTGAGTTTTAAGTCGTGGATCAGATGGATTTACACGGAAGATGTTTTCTTTTTCTTCAGCCAGCAATTTAATTTCTTTTGGCAGTTTCTTATAACCCTTAGAAAATTTGCCTGAATAATAAATTTTCACTAACGAAGATCTTTCAGTGATCTTAGCAGCTTCACTTTACCTGCCCTTGCTTCTGCTCTGCTTTGCAGAACATCCATAATGGCTTCTCTTTCTTCCCACTCCTTAGCATCTAGAATTATCACATCTGGTCTGTTATTACGCATTACAACAATAGGTTGTCCACTCTTTTTTGCAAGATCAAAAATACTTCTATAATCCCTTTGAAGCTCTTTAGCTGTAGTTGTCTTTGGAAAAGTAAACATAGTCTGTATATACTAACATATATATGATTTTATGTCAAACCCATTCTTTGCCTTACTTCTTTCATTGTTTGTTCTGCCAGTTGCATGCATTTTTTCTGGCCTTCTTCAATTATAGAATCAACCAATTTTGGATTTTCTAAAAGCTCTTTTCTTCTTTCCTGAAACGGCAGCAATTCCTTAAAAATTTCCTGTGCCAAAACCTCTTTTAACTTAGCGTATCTGATTTTTTTAGTTTTATAATCCTGTTTAAATTTGGTGTACTCTTTGTCTAATTTAAGTAACTTCAAAAAGGTAAACAGGTTCGCAATTCCGCCCGTTTTTGGCAATTCTCCGCCTATTGTCCCGCTGTCTGTAGGCGCTGCTGCCAATCGCTTCTTTATAATTGCTAAATCATCAGTTAAATTAATATAACTTCCGCTAACTGACTTACTCATTTTCCCCCCGCCTGATAAAGATGGGACATACTCTCCCTCTGTTTTGAATCTTTGCGGTTCCGGGAATGTTTGGCCAAACATTAAATTAAACTTTCTTGCAACTTCACGCATTACTTCCAAATGCGGCTCTTGGTCAATTCCGACTGGCACCAATTCCCCTTTATACAACAATACATCTGCTGCCATTAAAACCGGATAATATAAAAGCCCCATGTTTATATATTTTGGATATTGGGCTTTTTTATCTTTGTATGTTGGCAAATCTTCAAGACGAGAAACTGGATAAATTGTCGATAATAAATAAGCAAGTTCTGTATGCTGTGGAACCATTGACTGAATTTCAAGTTTGCATTTTTTAGGATCTAATCCTGCAGCAAGATAGTCAATAATTATTTCCCTTACCGCATTCTGAAGTGTTGAGGGATCATATGGAACTGTGATTGTATGCAAATCAACCACAGAAAATATACAGTCATAGTTATCTTGCAATGCAAGCATTCCTTTGACTGCTCCAAAATAATTCCCCAAATGTAACCTACCGGTAGCACGTATGCCAGAATATACCCTCTTCATAATTTATTTTTTAAAATTGTTGTTAAATCTTTTTTAAATCTAGTTACGTCAACTTTAATAACCACTTTCATATTATACATCTTTTTCTCAGAGATTCTCTTTTCTGCAACAGTCATCCCGCGCGTATATTCTCCTTTTGTTTCGACTATAACATCCATAGGCTGCGTTATAAAAGCTTTTGGGTTTAAAAGGTAATATGCTGCAATCGCATCGTATACTAACGCTCCTTTTGTACCCTCATACTTTTCTATTCCTGTAATAAATTTTTTCATCATGTTCATGATAGGTCGGTACAAAGATGAACCATTGATCTTTTCAAAGTCAGACATAAATAACGGTGAATTATTGCATGCATCAAGTGGTATTAAAATCTTTTTAGCTTTTGATTTGAAAACAATATCAGCCGCTTCAGGATCCACAAACATGTTAAACTCCGCAACTCTATTTTTATTGCCGGGAACATCTATCGCCCCTCCCATCATAATAATTTTACTAATTTTTAAGGGAAGACTTCGGTCTTCCAAAAAAGCCCGCGCAATATTGCTCAATGGCCCAAGAGCTAATAATACAACGTCTCCAGCATAATCACTAACAAGCCTTATTATATGTTTTGAAGCATCATGATTAACGGCAAATTTTATTTTAGATGTATCTACCCCATCCAAACCATTATCTCCATGGACATTTGCGCTAGTAAGACTTCTTTTTAAAGGTTTTTCCCTGCCAGCAAAGACTGGAATGTCTCGTCTGCCTAGCAGATCAAGAATATATGCTGCATTTCTGGTAACGTTTTCGATTGCAGAATTGCCTGCAACAGTAGTAAGCGCAAGGATGTTAAATAGTCCCGATTTTACCATCAACATTATGGCCAAAGCATCATCGTGTCCTGGGTCAGTATCAATAATAATATTTTTCATATTCTATAAGAATTATGTGGTAATCTAGTCTGATCGATAACAACATATTTCTTGCCTTCCCTACTCTGATGTTCCAATACGTTTCTTCCGGCGAGATCATGCGAACGAATTCCCAATATCTCTCTAAGCTTAAAGGCTACATCTTGCCATAAGGCTGTTTCGGACAAACAACGTATTCCCAATACCTCCAGAAGGATGCGATGCTCCGAAGCAGAAAAACCTAGCTCAGTATCTGGGTCTCCTGCCCCTGGCCATCCAAAACTACGATATGGAACTTCCTGATCTTTTATCTCCTTTGCCTCATCAATCTTCTTCATTACAAGAAAATCTTGATCTCTTAGTCTAATAGCAGCGTACACAGGTAAGAATTCTATAATCTCTTTCTGTTTTTGAGTAAGACGCTCCAATGCTGTTAATTGAAGTTGCCTCATGAACAAATATTGATCGATTAGATCTTCTCTCAACACCCTATCAATTCCTACCGAACTTTTAATTGCGATGGGCTCGCTAATCAAGTTTTGCACATCATCTTTTAATCTGTTTACTGCTCTCTGTGATCGCGCAAAAGATTCTGAAACGTGAGGATCTATACTCGTTTCACCGAAGGGATCAGTCGTAACTCTTGGAAACTCAATAAAAGCAAATTCTTTTAGCTTCTTGAAAGACAAATCAAAACCCTTTAACTCGTCAGAAATATATATCTCTGTTGTATTTCCCGAACCACGAACATCTTTAACAAGATAATGAGTGAATCGAAGCTCATCATTATGCTCTACTAAAACATTTCCTATTTCTTTGACGGGTACGGTTTGAATTGCTTCTTGACTACCAATTCCTCTACCTACCGTAAATCTTTTACCTTCTATCATACTTCTCCTTTAAATTTATCCAACAAAAAACCCTTGCAAATTCCTAAATATTTTTTAGAAACTTACAAGGGTCCTTATTTAGCTTTTAGTCTCTGGTCTTTTGCTATTAGCTAAAGACTAAAGTCTAACGACTAATCTAGACGGTGCCACCTTGCTTTGTCTCGCCGTAGTCCCGCTGAGCGGAACAAAGGCGGACCTTATTCTTGACGTTCTTTTTCTTTTGAGAAAACAAACGTTGCTGACTTTATACGCTTTCGCCTGCGGGGTTAATTAGACCCAGCTCCGTGATCCCAACTATATCACATCATCGCTTTTTCAAATTATTAACAATAATTATATCACAACCCGTCAAGTGTTGACAATCATATATGTGTATGTTAGTATACATGTATATGCTGAACAAACACGCGCATATATTATTCAATAATCAGCTTTGGGCAACTCTCAAAAGCTTGGCTGAAGCAAAAAAAACATCTGTAGCCAATCTAATAAGAGAGGCCGTAGAAAAAACATATATGAGAACTGCAGAGTTAGAAACAAGACGAAAAGCTATTGAAGAGATAGAAAGGATAAGGCCTCATTTCAAAGGAAAATTAGACTATAAAGAAATGATCAATTATGGAAGAAAATACTGATTCGTATGTTATTGATTCTTCATTTATTCTTGCTCATCTTTTTCCTGATGAAAAATCTCAAAAAGTACAGAAACTATTTAATCGTTTAAAACAGGAGTCAATTACGCTTTTTGCTCCATATATTTTGCCTTTTGAAGTCTTCAATGGAATTCAAACAGCAATAATTAGAAAAAGAGTCACGCCTCAACTTGCCAAAAAACTACAAGAACAATTTATAAGAGTTGTTATTAGATTCAAAGAAGTTGATCTTATCGAAGCTTCTTCCATTGCACAAAAATATCTTCTTACTATTTACGACTCTTCTTATGTTTATCTTGCAGAAAATCTCAAAATTCCCCTTTTAACCCTTGATGAAAAACTTATAAAGCTGGCCTTACGGAAAAATTAGGGTTCTGTCGGATTAGAAATTAGGCATTAGAAATTAACCTATTAACTTCTCTTTTAAACTGCTCACCTCTGTCTTTGTAATCTTTGAATATTCCAAAACTTGCAGATGCGGGAGACAAAAGACAAATTTTCCCGGGCGCTGTTTTGGATGCTGCGATCCGCACTGCTTGTTCCATCGTTGTCACATCAAATTTCTCCGGACGGCTTCCCTCCGATGTAATCTTACAGATTTCCTCCCAAATTCTTTTTCCAGTTGGGGAAAATAATATCAATGTTTTTATTTGCCCTTTTTTTAAATATTTCGCAAGACTGCTATAATCCAAACCCCGATCGTGCCCTCCTGCAATAAGCGTTTCTGTATCTGGTAATGCTTCCAAAGCTTGGATTGAGGCTTCTGGCACTGTTGCCAAAGAATCATTATAAAAAAGTATTCCCTGATTTTCTCCAACAAATTCCAGACGATGCGCAAGTCCAGCAAATTCTTCAAGGACTTTTGCAATATTTGTCTTCGAAACACCTGCAAGAGTAGCTGCCATTGCGGCTGCGCAAACATTTTCCAAATTATGACGTCCTAGTAAACGAATATTTTTTATATCAATAATCTCCATTTCAGAAAATTCAGAAGACTCAGTTTTTCCGTGTTTCGGAGATTTCTGATTGTCAGAAGTTCTGATGTCCTGACATCCTGATTCTCTGAGTTTTCCGAGTGTTCTGATAAGAACTTTTCCATTTCTCACAAAACATCCCTCTGTTACTTCTCTTTCCCGGCTTACTTGAAAGACTTTTCCTTTTGTATAAACGTCCGATTCCTGGCTTGCAAGATAATCTCTATTCATAATTGCAAAATCTTCCGGATTCTGAAATCTAAGAATATTTCTTTTCGCATTAATATATTTTTCTTGAGTTTTGTGGTAATCCAAATGCTCACTGGTTATCATCAAAACAACTGTAATATGAGGAGATCTTTTTACATCATTAAGCTGATACGAGGACATTTCCAAAACTGTCCAAGAATTATCATGTAGCTTAGCTATAAAGTCTAAAGGAGACTGTCCGATATTTCCTCCCAAATAAGCATCTAATCCTTGTTGTTTCAGCATTTTATAAATAAGAGTCGAGGTTGTGCTTTTTCCTTTTGTTCCGGTTATTCCAATTACTTTTCCTTCTGCATTTGATAGAAAAATATTTGTTGTTGTTGTGTATGGAATTGTAATTAATTCCGGCTTTACTCCCGGAGATTTTATTGCAATATCATAACTTACTTGATCCTTCAAGTAATCCTTGCCATCCATTTGGTCAACCACTTTTACGTTCACACCTTTAAGGTGTGAACGTAAATATTTCTCTGCTGCTTTGCCTTCTATTCCTTTCCCAACAATTAATATTTTTTTGTTTTTCAGCTCCTCAAGTTTCATAAGTTTTTAAAATGTTTTATGAGGAAACTATCTTTAAATTCTCCTTTTTCTGAGATTTTTTCTAATGCTTCTTTTACTTCTTCTGGTGTCCCGACACATTCAAATGGTTTGAAATTCCTAACTCCGATTAATTCTTCAAAAAGCAGCAACAAAGTTTTGTCTTCGAAAAGGTTCTTTTTAAGAATATCTAAAACTTCTTTTTTTGATAAATATGCAGAAAGACAGATGAAAACAAAAAGGCATTTAGCGCACTTCCCGCACCATTTTCCTTCAGTGTCATCCTGAGCGAAGCGAAGGATCTTAAAATTCCGATTACATGAAGAAAAAACCTTGAAATATTTTGGATATTTTACAAATTCCTTTGCGACTTCCAGTTCAGTTGAATTTCGCAGAATTGAAGAATATGAGACATCCGATGTTATAAACTTTTGAATATATTGTTGAAAAAGCTTTTCAAATTCCTCAGATTTACTCCACTGGTGATTAATAATTTTCCCCAAATACTCGACATTCCCATAATTTGCGCTTTTCTCACTACCGACAATAACAGAATTGTAATTATACAAAACTGAAACCAATAAGCCTAAAAATGCATAGATTGAAGAAACTGGAACATGGCCATTATAAACTCCTTTTTCTTTATTTAGCTCAAATAATTTTGAATCCAATTCTCTTTTGATAAGAATTGGTTTTTTGCCAATAATTTCAGCCGCATCCTCTTGAATTTGAGATGCTCCAACTGTAAAAAGATCAAAATCTTTGTTTTGTGCTTTCAAAAGTTCTGCTGCGACAATCGAATCCTTTCCTCCCCCCAAACCTAAAACGGAGCGGTCTTTTCTAGCAAACGAGAATGGTTTTGCAGGAACTTGTTCTTTATAAGGAAACTTGATAAGTCCTCTAAAATCAATCTTATTTTTGTAAAAAAACTCTCCTAAACCTTTAGTGTAGACTGTGTCCCAAAATTCTGCCTGTTCTTTATTCAAAAAATTAGATTCGATGATAATTTCGGAAGGCGCATACACCTTCCAATAACTAATTCCCAAAATAAGCATTAGATTATTAAAAATCGATTTAAGAAGAGATTCAGGAACTTTATTAGCAACCGGAGGAAAAGAAATTTTCTCCGTAAAATCTATATTTTTCTCTCCTTTTAGACCAAAATTGAAAAGAGTTTTGCCTTCTTCTAGGTTGGATTCGTATCCTTTGAATATAAACTTCATAAAAAGTACCAACGACAGGATTCGAACCTGTGATCGATCGCTTATGAAACGATTGCTCTACCGCTGAGCTACGTTGGCGCGCATATATTCTATCAGTTGATTTAAGTGAGGTCAAACGCTATAATTACAATACGCGCGGGGTAGTGTACAGTGCACGTGAGGCTCAAAATGGGCCCTTTTATTAGTAATAATGAAAGAGAACTTAGCTATATCGGTGAAACCCTTTGAAATTCAAGGGTAATACCGAGGGAACTTGAAAAGGACACCGTAGAGACTAAACGCTAGGCTCCAGCTTACTGGATGATGATATAGTCCGACACTCTGGGTAACCGGAGCAACAGTTGCATAATCTCACAGGTCGGGCGCAACTCCCGACCCCGCAACACAGGTCAGAAAAATAGATTCCACCACTGTTTCCAGTTTGGAAGACTTTCTTTTTGCTTCCCTACCGCCTCTCCCGAATCTTTTGGCACAAGAACCCTTTGCTCGCCTTTTTTGACCATAAAAAGCTTATCTCGGGCTTGCTTTTCTATGAATTCTGAAGTTTGTGAATAGGAAAGCTCGGACTTGAGCTTTTGGTTCTCTTGCTTTTGATAACTTAGCTCTTTTTCTGCTTTTGTTACAAAATCTTTTTTCTGCCAAACGTCATATATAGAATGCAAAAGATCATTAATAATAATTAAAAATATAATAACAGTTATGATAAATATAATTTTTTTCATCCTTGACTTATAATAAGATTGTTGATATTATAGGCTATCTAAATTTAAAAATCGAACTATGAAAGCAATTAATATCAGAGATGCTCATCAGCAATTTAAAAAATATTTAAGCGAAAACAACCACTCAAGTTCCACTATTGTAGCATATGGAAAAGACATTGAGCAGTTAGTCAGCTTTTTGGAAGAACTGTCAAAAAATCATATTCATGATGTAACCAAAGCAGATTTAGAATCATTTTTGGCAAAAATGACCAAAAACGGATACACTCCAAAATCCATATCAAGAAAGCTTAATTCCACACGGACTTTTTATAGATTTCTAAAAGTAAACGAATATGTAACTGATGATCCCTCACTCCTTGTTACGCACCCAATATATCAGTTAGCAGCCCCTAGAATTTTGACTCCAACTGAGTATCGAGCATTAAGAGATGCGGCAAGGCCGGATTCGAGAATGTTTGCTATTATCGAGCTTTTGCTCCAAACTGGAATTAGGATTGGAGAACTTGCTGCTCTTAAACTGTCCGATATTCAAAAAGAAGGATTACACATTGCCCCTGCGGAAAAACACTTGGAGCGAATAGTGCCTCTTAACAAAAGAGGACAAGAAGCATTAAGTAAATATATAGGGGTAAGGCCTAATCCTTCGGCAAACTCAGAATCAAATCATTTATTTATAACAAAATCCGGAAAACAATTTTTAATAAGAAATATCAGAACTGCAGTTGAAAGATATTTTAGACTTGCAGAAATAAAAAATGCAAAAGTAAATGATCTTCGCCATACATTTGTCGCGCATCATCTAAAACATGGTGTTTCGTTAGTTCTGGTTTCAAAAGTTCTAGGACACAAAAGATTGTCAACAACAGAAAGATATCTGGAATACGTTAAAGACCGCGCCAAAGAAAACGGAATATTAACAGAATTATAATCCCCTGGATCTAATACTCTTATTCCTTTTGATAACTTTTTCTGCTAAAATTAGTGCTTGAAGGCCCATAGCTTAATGGCAAAGCGGGTGTCTTACCCGCCTGCCAAAGCGCGTCCGTAGCTCAGCGGTAGAGCGCTACTCTTATAAAGTAGATGTCCTTGGTTCGAATCCAAGCGGACGCACAAGGCAAGCGGCGGGCAGGTACACACCTGATGCGGGTTCGATTCCTCCTGGGACTACCACGAAGTAAGATAAGCATCAAAAGGGATACGAGGTATCAAAAGTATCAAAAGTATCAAAAGGGGTTACGCTTATTAATAGCATTTACGTAACGAAAAAGCAGAAAAGCAATTTCTCCTCTCTTTTGATCAAATAAATTATAGTCTTCTTCTTTCCAATAATCTAAAATTCTGCAAATTTCTCCTTGAGCTTCAAGCTCTAAGAGTGAAGAGTTGGAGATTTCCATAAAGCTGGCTTTATGTTTCTTACTTGTTTTCAGGTATCCTTCTACAAAATTAGAAATAACTGACACAATGGCTCTTCTCATCTGGGGTTTTAAACCAAAATTTTCACTTGGTGGAAGTTTATCTGTTAATGAATAAACTAATTTTATGAATTCTTTTAATCTCTCCCAAAGCAATAACTTATGATAACCTTTCTCTCTCTTATCTCTCATTTTAGCTTGGTTCTCCTTTTGATACCTTTGGTACTTTTCTTCTCCCTTTGATACTTTTTATAATCGTGCCCTTTGGGAGATTACTGCTTCAACTGCCGCAGCATCCTTTCCATATTTGAGGCGTGAGAGCTCGCGGACCAATTCTGCCATTCGAGGATTCTCCATTGCTTTTTCTTTATTTAGATCCCGAGTTAAATCCATAGAAAAAGGCGTTACAGGTTCCCCTCCCACAATTGTTTTTACATATGTATTGTATCTTTCAACATTTATTAAATCTGCCTCTGCAAAAACCGGCTGGAATTCATGCTGTAAGTAATTCGCATCCGTTACTCCAACCCTAAAAGATATTAAAGAACCAACGTTTCCAAATATAGCATTTTTAACTTCTTCTTCCATTTGTCCGATAAATTGGTTTGCGACAATTAAATTAAGTTTATATTTTCTAGCTTCAGACAAAATCTGAGCAAAGTCAGGTGTTGCAAAATTCTGAAACTCGTCAACATAGAGAAAAAAGTCAGTTCGAAGGTCTTTGGACATATCCTGCCTGCTCATTGCAGCAACAAGAATTTTTGGAACAAGAATTAGACCTAGAAATTGTGAGTTTTCCTCTCCAATTTTTCCTTTTGCTAGATTAATAAGAAGAATTTTCCCCTCATCCATAACTTTTCGGAAGTTGAAGGCACTGTCTGACTGCCCGATAATATTTCTAATCATTTTGTTTGTGACAAATCTTCCGAATTTA
>ERZ1292623.5201-Hain-H51-01um-R1-5201-length-10436-cov-4_pt1 | contig 10436 bp, 9 predicted proteins | sample MGYA00564398_ERZ1292623 | MGnify/ENA primary metagenome ERZ1292623 (study PRJEB36523, sample SAMEA6512633) | groundwater metagenome | collected 2019-01-07 | study: AquaDiva: Metagenomics assemblies of 32 groundwater samples
GCAACTACTCTCTCTCTCATGGACGCGGGAGTTCCATTAAAGCAGCCGGTCGCGGGAATCGCGATGGGGCTCATGAGCGACGATAAAGGACGCTACAAAGTGTTGACCGACATCCAGGGACCGGAAGATCACTATGGCGATATGGATTTCAAAGCGGCGGGAACAAGGAACGGCGTCACTGCAATCCAGATGGATGTAAAAATCACCGGGGTAACTCCGAGCATGGTGGGTGAGGTGCTCGAGCAGGCGAAAGCCGCGCGATTCAAAATCTTGGACGTGATGGATAAGATACTTTCCTCGCCGCGCGAAAAAGTTTCCGACTACGCTCCGGTCATTATGACCATTTCGATTCCGAAAGATAAAATCGGAGAAGTCATCGGTCCCGGAGGCAAGGTGATCAACGGCATCATCGAAAGAACCGGCGCGCTTTCAATCGACATCGAGGAAGACGGGCAGGTATTCGTGACCGCGATCGGACATGAAAAAGCACAGGCGGCTTACGATGCGGTCGCATCCATTGTGAAGGTGTATGCGATTGGTGATATTGTCGAAGGAACCGTTTCGCGGCTTCTCGAGTTTGGCGCAATCGTTGATTTTGGAAACGGCAGGGACGGCATGATCCATGTTTCCGAGCTCAAAGCCGGCGGATTCGTAAACAAAGTTGAAGATGTAGTAAAAGAAGGGGACTTCGTGCGTGCCAAGGTTATACGTGTGGAAGGCGGAAAGATCGGGCTTTCATTGAAGGCAATGTCCGAAACCACGCCGCGACCACCGGAGGAAGGCGGCGGCGACAGGCGTCACCACTCTGATCGTCGCCCGAGACGCTCGTAAATAACTGCGAAGAAACTAATGTTTCGTTAGTTTCTTCTTGTTTTCTCTTAAGTCCAGGAGCATATGCTCCTTTAAAATCTAACGCGGAGTCTGATTGCTGTGCGGGATGCTTCGCAGTCGAGTTTAGCTTGGTGTTCTGAGAGGCAGAACTAAACTCGACGAGAACCAAGGCTGATCCCGACCGCAGGAGGCGGGAGACAGCCGGTCCCGGTAAGCAATCAGACGTAGCACTTCTCCACAGGTTGACTTCTCTTAGTGTGGTATAATTTTCTTCAAATGGCTGATAATCAATTTGGAATGCCGCCGCAGGGAGGGAATGAATCAAAGTTTGGTGCGCCTCCAGGTCCCCAGCTCAATGTGCGTACTATGGAATCTGATACGCGCTCCATTCAGCGTGGCGATTCTATGCCCATGCCAGAATCTATCTTCCCTCCGGGAAACGCCTCGGAACCGGTGTTTCGTCCTGAAACACAAGTGGACGCATCGTTTGTTCCCCCAGAAGAGGGTCCAAAGAAAAGTGGTGCACATCTCTGGCTATGGATTGCGGTTGGAATCGCGGTGGTTGCAGCCGTGGTAGTCGGTTATTTTGTCTTTCCGATTATTTTCGGAGGCGGATCAACTGAAACACTCCCGCCACCTCCGCCGCCAACGGAAGTTATTCCTCCTCCGGCACCCGAGGTGAAGCCCCACCAGTCGTTCTTCATCACCCCCGATATTTCAAAAACCGAAATTCTTCTGCCGAATGTCTCTCGCGACACTGCGGTCATAACACTTACTGCGCTTGAGCGTAAACCGGAACAGACGCTCGAAGAAGTGGTGATTCTGGATCAGAATCGAAGCCAGATTGCTTCGAATATGTATCTCAAGGAATTCGTAACCGAGGTTGCAGCTGCCCAGATGGCAGCGTGGTTTGAAGATGATTTCACCGCGTTCCTATACTATGACGCAAATGGGGTATGGCCTGGCTATGCGTTCAAGGTGAAAGTCGGTGTGAATCTTGATGAAGTGAAAGCGAATGCATCGGTCATCGAGGGAAGCGATCTCTCGCGCTTCTATCTCGCAGCGCCCGGCACGTTTGCCCCGTTCAAATCAGGTACGGTAAGCGGGAAATCAACCAGATACGCCATTGGATCTCAGCCGGGTGCCTCATTCAACTACGGCATTATCGGAAACTACCTTATTGTTTCGACTTCTTACAACGGTCTGAAGAACGCACTCCCGCTCTTGGGATTATAGAAACTGGGGATTAGTCGGTACCTGTGTGTAAATCACACATCTTTATTCCCTATACCCTATCCCCTAAACCCTGCGTCTTATGCTTCGCGCAGCCGGTAACTCACCGCTTCCGCGAGGTGTTTTTTCCCCACCACTGGTTCTCCTCCTAGATCCGCGATCGTCTGTGCCACTTTTAAAATACGGTAATAACCGCGTGCCGATATAGCAGATGAACTTACAATCTGTTTGAGAAATAACTCGCCGCTCGGATCGAAACGGATGAGGGTATCGCATTCTTTTGAAGAAAGCTCGCTGTTCGTAAATTTTCCGGAAAGTTTCTCCAGTCGTTTGCTTTGTATATTTCTTGCTTGCGCGACAAGCGCTCGCATATCTTTAGAATCCATCCCTTCATGAGGATTATTTCTTAGTTCGCCGAGCGGGATGCGCGGCACTTCTATCTGGAGATCGATCCGGTCAAGGAGAGGACCAGACAGGCGTTTCGCATAGCGTATTACCTCGTAGGCAGCGCACGTGCATGTTTTTTCCCGGTCTCCATAGTAGCCGCAGGGGCACGGATTCATTGCGGCGACGAGCATGAATTTCGCGGGGAGCGTGAGGTTTTTCCGTACCCGGGAGATTGTGGTGGATCCAGATTCGATCGGCTGCCGGAGTGCTTCGAGAATGTCTCTACGAAACTCCGGGAGTTCATCGAGAAAAAGGACGCCACGGTGGGCAAGACTAATCTCACCGGGACGGGGAGATTGTCCGCCGCCCACGACTGCCGCAGGGGAGGCGCTCTGGTGAGGTGATCGGAACGGCCGGTAGCCAATGAACGGCGCACCGTGAAGGAGCCCCGCAGCGCTCCAGATTTTCGTCACCTCGATTGCTTCTGCAAGGGTGAGTGGCGGCAGTATGGAAGAAAGTGCTTGAGCAAGCATCGTTTTCCCGGTGCCGGGAGGACCAACCATGAGCAGGTTATGAGATCCTGCGGCCGCAATCATAAGCGCCCGTTTTGCGGATGCATGTCCTTTCACGTCCGCAAGATTCGTTCCCGATTCTAACGGAGCGAGGACGGGTTCTCGATGTATTTCTGGATCAATCACGCGTCGTCCTTCAAGGTGGTCGATAAGTGCTCCTAATGTTTCTACAGGGATTACGTGGACGTCAGGAACAACCGCTGCTTCTGGGGCGTTCCGCGCAGGTACATAGATTTCCGAAACTCCTGCGTTTTTTGCAAGAGAAGCTACCGAGAGTACGCCGTTCACCGGACGAAGGCGGCCGTCGAGCGAGAGTTCGCCGAGAAATATCTTTCCTGCGGAGTCGAATGTCTTAACCTGTTTTGTGGCAATGAGGTATCCGACTGCAATGGCGAGATCGTACTGTGAACCCGTTTTCGGAACGTCCGCAGGCGCGAGGTTTACCACAATCCTTCGGTTTTCTCGGTTCGGCGCTTTTACACCGATGTTTTTGAGTGCCGAGTTCACACGTTCCTTTGCCTCGGAGAGCGCCTTGTCAGCAAGGCCAACGATGGTGAAGCTCGCGAGACCGACATTGATGTCCGTTTCTACCTCAATGAGTCGCGCATCAATTCCTTCGAGTTCCGCAGAGTATATTTTAGAAATTGTTGACATAAGTTAGTAACCAGTCATGCTACAAAAAAAGACCATTCCTTACTACGTTCGGTCTTTTGATTTGCACGTTTTGCAGAGGCGCGATTCCGGATCGACGTTTAGTACGTCGGAAGAAATCTCTCCGCCGCACGATTCACAGACGCCATAGGTACCGCCTGCCATTTTCCCGAGTGCATGCTCGACATTCTCCAATCGTTCTTTCAGAGTCTTTTCAATACCGAGATTTTTGCTGTATTCTTCAGCTTCATCAGCTTCTTCCTCGAAATGGTCAACGTCGGATCCGAATTCCGGATTTTCAGCGAGACTCGCGATCTGTTCCTTTAAATCATTGCGTGCGGCTTCGAGCCGTTTCTCGAACCGCATGAGATCATCTTTCGGGAGCATGGATGTATTTAAGCAGATAGGTCAGCAGGACGCAACTCCTGGGGTATATCTTGCACGAAGTGCGATTCTAGGGTACCTTGGGTACCAATGGCAATCACGACATCAGCGAAGAAAGCACTCCGGCAGAACCGTCGCCGGCGCATCCGGAATCTCGCGAGCATGAAAACACTCCGAGAGGCGTTGAAGAGCTACCGAAAAGCGCCGTCTGAAAAGCTTCTCGCAACGGTATACGCGCGTCTCGATAAAGCCGGAAAAGTAAACCTTATCCCGAAAAACAAGGCATCACGTTTGAAGTCCAGACTCTCGAAGCTGCTCAAAACAGCCAGCCGGTAGTTTTCTTTTTGAATCAATGAAAGCCGCTCGCATGGGGGACCCGTAGCGGTTAGCGGTTTCCTCGCCATGGTCTAGCCATGGGGCGAAGATGTTGCTTCTTGGTGTTGTTCCACCAAGGAAGTTACTGAAGGTTCCGCGATTGCGGCAAGCTCATGTGCCGCTTCGAGAACCAGTGCGATGAAGGTAGTGGTTTCGCTTCGGAGGTTCAAACCACCATTGCCCGTTGGGAACTCGGCTAATATCTTCTCTCGTCGAGGTCCTTTATCGGCATCGCGGACCAAGACGATGAGGATCGGCAGAGGTTCAGCAATTGAGTCTTCGCCCCTTGGGACTCGACCCCAAAGAGCAAAACGAGTGGCCGAAGTGTTTTCGGCTAGTCCGATAGCTCCATCGAAAAGAGCTGATGGTTTCAGAGTGCGGACACAGTCATAACGGACACCGTCGGTGACGAGCATGTGTCCGTCGTTATGCGCACTTACGGCGGCGACCAAATTGAAAAGTGTCCGGGGAAGTTCCCGAAGCTCCATTGATGTGCCTCCTTTCTGTGGTGGCTATAGGTATGGTAAGTGGTTCTCGCGAACAGGTCAATCTGTTTTTACAAAAGTACAAAATCGAGGAGCGCTTCTCCATATTCAAGCTTTCCTGATTTTATGAGGATGTCGTAGTCTGCCATCTTTCCCTTAAGACCGGGTTCTGCGAGTGACGCGGCGATATTCCACGCGGCCGCCGGTTCCTCATGTTCGATGAGTCTCGTCACTGCGCTAAGACGGGTTCCCATGTCGCCTGATTTGAGATTTTGGATAAGGGTAAAAAACGGGGGCGCGTGAACCATCTTTTTTTGTTCTCCACCAAGACTAACTTGTTCGAGTTCGGTGACGAAACCCCACGTGTCTCCTTTGAATGTTGCGGCGAGCGCTTTCAATGCGGAGGCAGAAACTTTCATTTCCCGTGCTTCTGCTTCCAATACTCCAAACGCTTCAAGTTCATCTGAATCGAGGGTTTCAAAGTGTTGCATGAGCACCGGTTCTTTCGAGAGAAAGGTGAAAGGACTCCCAAGTTTTTTTTCGGAGATAGCGATAAGGGTGGTACCCTTTGTATCTTTCTCGGCTTTCAAAAGTTCTGCCACTTCCTTTGGAGCATCTTCGAGATCGGTGAGTATGCCAATCCTCGGTCCTCCAAAAAGAGATTGAGCGGTGATGAAGGAAGAAAAAATTTGTACGGCTTCCTTATCTTCGAACGAAAATCGTCGTACATCCCCCTCGGGGTGTTTTATCCGGAAGGTACCGATAATTTCAGAAAGTTTTTTGCTTCGGCGGTAAGTGTCGGATCCGTAGAGGTAGATGAGCATACGGAGAGTATACCAGGAGTATTTAAAAAGTTGCGCCCCGCTCTCCAAGTGGAGTTGCAGGGCGCGAGCGCAGTGCTAGTTGAGTAATTTGACTTCGATGCCATCCCCGAGGGGTTCGATGCGGTAGAACGTTCGGCGCAGTGCCGGGAGTTTCGGGTTAGGGTTGAGGCGTTCCTCTCGGCGAAGGATATGCTTCCCATCTTTCCATTCGAGTGCGTAGATTTCGAAAACGAATTGATTCGTTCCCGCTTGCACTTCGCGCATGAAGAAGTGGGGAATGCCTACCGGCTCCTCGAGGAGTTCGGCGCGTTTCTTCTCGATTTGCATCGGTACGCACTGATCCAGCGAGCACTTCAGGAGCCACCCGCGATCCTGGGAACAGTCATACACGACTGGCTCTTCGTACGCACCCACGAGTTCCGCGAGGATCACGTAGCGATTATGTTCCCCTCTGGCTGCCATGAGGCGCAGGATGGTGACGGCAGCGACGATCGCAACGATCGCAACTACGATCACGAGTTCGATGAGAGTGAATCCTTTTCGCACGGATATTCCTCCGATTTGTTGGTTGGTTCTCGGGCGAAGCGCTAGAGAAAGCTGTGATATATAATAATACAAGATTTGCATTAGTCAACCGTTCAAGTTGACGTACGGCAATCATCCATGGTTTCCTATCGCCAGTACGAGACGTCGCGGAAAACGCACGTTTCTTGAAAAATCAAACACCTTACCCCTAAGAAAGGAGGGTCATATGGCGCATCATGAGACCCACTCCTTAGATGGGATGGGCAATGATCATGAGAGATTGTCGTACTGGTCAAAACTCAACGCAAAACGCCTTTTTAACAAGCAGTTTCAGAGTTTTGCCCACTACGGTTTTCTTCGTGAACCTGGTCACGCGGTTACCTCGGAGACTTACTCGCCGCTTCATCAATTAGGAAAGTTAGTTTCGGACAGCGAGGAAGTGCAGAGGGGGCACCTCACGATCCTCCTCGTGAATGGAGGAGTTCCTATCGCTAGTCAGCTGTATGAAATTTTCCCCATGCGGCACTACAGAGTCGCATCCAACCTCAATCTCGGTCATTTGCGGAACTGTATTCCGGAAGTGGCTTCAGATTGGTACATGCTTGCAGATGTAGAAGTCGGCAGGGAAACAGAGGGGATGTCTCCTCGGGAAGCAGTCGCGTGGCTAAAAGAGAGAGGGAGAACCCCATTCAATCTTCGGGAAGGAATTTCTCTCGTGGTATGCACGAGGGGAGAATTCGCTGGTCGAGTTATCAGTCTACCAGGATCGATCTATCAGAGAGACCACATTCCCTACCTCGGAATACGAAAAAATGAAGTTTCGAGCGAGGTGGTAGTGCATCTTTCTTTCAGTCGTCCTGATAAGTTACACGTCGGCTGGGGAGTTCCCTCCTACTCCCGCCGCATCGTCCCACCTACAAACTAACAGGCCGCACCTCGTACTCGAAGTGCGGCCTCATCATTTTTGTATGAGCAGGGAGTTTATAAGAACGGAACAATGAGGAGCGCTACGATGTTCATCACTTTGATTAACGGGTTGATCGCAGGGCCCGCAGTATCTTTGTACGGATCCCCCACGGTGTCTCCGGTTACTGCCGCTTTGTGCGCATCTGATTTCTTTCCGCCGAAGTTTCCAGCTTCAATATATTTTTTTGCGTTGTCCCATGCGGCGCCTCCGGTTGTCATCGAGATTGCGAGGAAAACTCCGGAGATAATAGAACCGATCAAGAATCCGCCAAGCGCCTCGGCCCCAAGGAAGAAACCGACGAGAACCACGGCAACAATGGGGATAAGCGCGGGAATCACCATTTTCCGTAGCGCGGCAGTGGTAACAATATCAACTGCGCGACCGTAGTCTGGTTTGGCCGCTCCCTCAAGGATGCCTTTGATTTCTCTGAACTGACGGCGAACTTCATCAACTACCGCTCCGGCAGCTTGCCCCACTGCGAGCATCGCGAACGAGGAAAATAAATAGGGAATTGCACCTCCGAGGAAGAGACCGATGATGACCATAGGATCTTGGAGATCGAAAGCAAACGGGCTCGTAGGAGGGCATGCGCTGCCGGTTTCACACACCGGACGAAAGAATCTCGCAAGTTCTTCTGCGTATCCCGCGAACAGCACGAGCGCGGCGAGCGCGGCCGATGCGATGGCATATCCTTTCGTAACCGCTTTTGTGGTGTTCCCAACCGCGTCTAGTGCGTCAGTAATTCTTCGCACATTTTCTGGCGCTTCAGACATCTCTGCGATTCCGCCCGCATTGTCGGTAATAGGACCAAATGAATCTATGGCAACTACGATTCCCGCAACCGAGAGCATAGAGACTGCCGCGATTGCGACTCCAATAAGACCCATAAGAGAATAGGCGACAAAGATACCAGCGGCGATCACCAGTACGGGTATGAAGGTAGATTCCATGCCGACCGAGAGTCCCATGATGATGTTCGTGCCGTGACCCGAATTCGAAGCTTCTGCAATCGATTTCACCGGTCGGTATCGTTTAGAAGTGTAGTAGTCGGTGATAAGAACCATAAGCACGGTTACCGCGAGCCCAACAATTGAGCTCCAGAAAATTCGATCTTTCATACCTGCAGTGCCGAACTCCTGCGAAGCCCAAAAGAAAAGCGCGGCAGAGATCACTACAGAAGCCGCAAGCCCCTTGTAGAGCGCTCCCATGATGCGCTTACCAGAATCACCGGAGCCGTTCTCTTTTCCAAGCTTCACGAAAAGGGTCCCCGCAAGGGAAGCGATGATTGCGAGCGCGCCAAAAACCAAAGGGAGTGTCACCGGAATCCCGGGAGTGCCAGCGGGGAGAGTGAGATTTTGTCCGGCAATGAGGAGCATAGCAGCCATCAAAGTCACCACGTATGTTTCAAAGAGGTCTGCTGCCATACCCGCGCAATCGCCTACGTTGTCGCCGACGTTGTCTGCGATAACGCCAGGATTTCTCGGATCATCTTCCGGAATACCCGCTTCAACTTTTCCCACGAGATCGGTTCCCACATCGGCTGCCTTCGTGTAGATGCCTCCACCTAAACGCGCAAAAATCGAAATAAGACTCGCGCCGAAACCCAAGCCAATCAGTCCCGCTACTTCACCGGTTGCGAGGTAAAATCCTGCGATCGCGAGGAGCCCGAGCGCCACTACTAAAAATCCAGTTACCGAACCTGCGCGGAAAGCGAGCGTGAGCGCGGCATTCATTCCATGTTCAGCCGCAGCCGCGGTTTTCGAGTTCGAGCGAACCGCAACCTGCATGCCGATATAGCCCGCGAGGGCGGAGGCAATTCCCCCCACGAGGAATCCAGAAGCCGGAATCCAGCCGAGGAATATCCAGATACTTACAAAAAGAATTGCCGCGACAACACCTATCCACCGATACTGCCTCGAAAGGTATGCAGAGGATCCTTCCTGAATCGCTTTTGAAATTTCAATCATACGGGCATTTCCCGAGGGGCGTTTTCGAAGCCACCCCATAACACCCACGCTCCAGAGAACTGCGAGCACCACCGATCCGAACACGAGGTAATTGGTCATGAATTTTATAGTTAATCAATTATGTATGAATTGCAAAATATATATTTTCCAGAGACTCCGCGCAGGTCGACGAGCCGAGCGGGAGGAGATTTTTCAGGAGAAAAATACTCCGTGCTCTGGGAAGTATATATTTTGCAATTCATAGCCCTCCGTCGTCGTCTCCGTCAGTCGATCCTGTTTCCTCGGCCGGTATTTCAGAAACGCCCTCTGCCTGTACTTCTTCTGGTTTCGCGGCTGACCGCACGTCGATTCTCCACCCGGTGAGCTTTGCCGCGAGGCGTACATTCTGCCCGCCGCGGCCGATCGCGAGTGAAAGCTGGTCATCGTCCACGAACACTCGTGCCTCGTGTTTCGGAAGAATCTCAACATCTCTCACCTTCGCAGGAGAGAGCGCGCTCGCGATGAACTTCGCAGGATCTTCGGACCATTCGATAATGTCGATCTTCTCCTGTCCGAGCTCGTTTGAAACTGCCATCACCCTCGTGCCCCGTTGCCCGACGCAGGCACCTACGGGGTCAACCCCTTCGAGCTTTGAGGCAACCGCGATTTTTGTCCTGCTTCCGGGTTCTCGTGCAAGGGTTTTCACTTCAACTGATCCATCTGAAACTTCCGGAACTTCAAGAGCGAATAGTTTCGCGACAAATCTCGGGTGTGATCGCGAGAGGATGATTCCAGGAACCTTTGTGTCATTCTGAATCGCGACGACATAGAACTTCAGGCGGTCACCGGGTTTGTAGTGCTCGCCCGGGACTGATTCCCCATGGAACATGATGCCGGTTGCACGGCCGAGTTCTATAATGATGTTCCCCCGGTCAAAACGTTGTACGAGTCCCGAGACAATCTCTCCTTCGCGGTTTTTGAATTCGGCGAGTACCGATTCGCGTTCGGCATCGCGGAGTTTCTGAAGCACGACTTGTTTTGCGGTCTGTGCGGCGATTCTGCCGAAGTCTTCATGCGCTTCGAGTGGAAACTCGAGCTCATCGCCGACCGAGGCGCTCTTTTTAACCGCCTTCGCCTCATCGAGAAGGAGATGTCGGTCGGGATTGTACCGGGGGAGGAGTATTTCGCCTTCCGGTGCTACCTCTGGCTGCCCTTTTCCGGGGTGCGGTTCAGGTTCGAGCGTGAGTTCCTCTCCC
>ERZ1292623.5202-Hain-H51-01um-R1-5202-length-10435-cov-6_pt1 | contig 10435 bp, 9 predicted proteins | sample MGYA00564398_ERZ1292623 | MGnify/ENA primary metagenome ERZ1292623 (study PRJEB36523, sample SAMEA6512633) | groundwater metagenome | collected 2019-01-07 | study: AquaDiva: Metagenomics assemblies of 32 groundwater samples
ATTTATGCTTACAGTCAAACAAATAAACAAAAACTATGGATCTAGGACGATACTTTCTGATGTTTCTTTTTCGCTTGGAAGAGGCGATAAGGCAGCATTAGTTGGGCCAAATGGCGTTGGAAAGACGACGCTTCTTAGAATTCTTGCTGGTATTGAAGAACCGGATTCTGGTACTGTGGAAGTGCAAAAAACCGCATGTATCGGATATCTAGAACAAGATACCAGTGTGATGGGAACAGACTCTGTTCTTGATTACTTGAAGACTGTTTCGGGAATCATTGAACTTGAAAGAACAATGGAGGATTTGTCCACGCAACTCGCTGATCACAAGAAGGCAGAAGAGTATGGAAATGCTCAAGAGAAATATGATCACCTTGATGGGTATTCATTTTCTCATCGGGCTCAAATTATCTTGTCTGGTTTTGGTTTTAATGAAAGTGACATGAAAAGATCAGTGAATGATCTAAGTAGTGGGCAGAAAGTCAAAGTATCGCTTGCTGGTATTCTTCTAAAGGGAGTCGATCTGCTTCTCTTGGATGAACCGACAAACAATCTTGATTTACCATCTCTTATATGGCTTGAGGATTTTCTCAAGACTTCTGAGGCGGTAGTGATTATTGTTTCCCACGATCGGAGATTCCTTGATAAGGTGACCAAGAAAATCATTGAAATTGACCGCAACACGAAATCAGTTACTGTTACTGGCGGGAAATATAGTGATTATCTAGAGATGTCAATCAAACGCTTAGAGCGTGCACGAGAAATCTATCGTCTTCAGCAAGAAGAAATCGAACGCCTAACTGAAGAAGTTCGTAAGAAAAAGATGGAAGCTGATCGAGGTTCTAAATGGCAAGGGAGTGACAACGACAAATTCCTACGAGGTTTCAAAAGAGATCGAGCTGGAAGGTCAGGTAGACGCGCCAAAGCCATTGAAAAGAGAATAGAACAGATCGAGAAAGTTGAAAAACCAATCGAAAAAGATCCTCTCGAAATCCCTCTAGAAGCACCATCTAATTTTGGATCGTTACACATCACGTTCGATAATGTTGTCGCTGGATATTCTCGAGGTTTCTCAATTGGACCAGTTTCAATTGAAATCATGTACGGTAATAGGGTCGGCATAATGGGCTTAAATGGTTCTGGTAAATCAACACTACTGAAAACACTTACTGGCGTTATTTCGCCACTTAGTGGATCGGTGGAAATTGGTTCTGGTATTCGTATTGGCAATATGATGCAGGAGCACGAGATCTTGCCGAAAAACAAAACACCTATCGAATTTTTAGAAATCGAAGGAAAGTTAAGCACACAAGATTCCTATGCCAAACTTACCAAATTCGGGATTGGTTCAGAACAAGCAAAGAGACCGATAAGTGAACTAAGTCCTGGTGGTCGTGCCCGTTTAATCCTAGCATTCTTTTCCGCATTATCAGTGAATGCTTTGATATTGGATGAACCGACAAATCATCTTGATATTGAGGCGGTTCAAGCACTTGAGGAAACTCTTTCATTGTATACTGGCACAGTAATTCTGGTATCACATGATCGATATTTTCTTGAAAAAACAAAACTTGATACTGTTTATCAGATTTCAGATGGGCAGCTCTCGAGAATTGGTGATTATAAAGAGTATATCGAATCTATGGAGAAACGAGCTACACGATTACTCAAATCATTGTGAAGGTAGTTGGTCGTAAAATACTATAAAGGAGCTTGACCAGCTCTTTTTATTTGTTATATCAAACAAAGATTTTTTACGAGTTCATAATCGATTGTATCTATTTAATTATTATATAGATTATCACCATTTATCTTTTTTAAAAAATCCAAAGGCAAGGTCACAATAACTTCCGCTCCCATATTTTCTCCTTCGGAATGTATGGTGATATCGCCATGATGGGCTTTTAGTATAGCTTTTGATACCGATAGTCCTATACCCATACCACTTGGATGGACTTTCTGAGCTTTTTTACTTCTGAAAAATAATCTCTCAAATAGATTTTCCTTATCTTCTCTTACTATACCTATGCCGGTATTATTTATTTTCATTTTGAAAATATCATTTTCTATTTGATTTTCTATTTTTATTTTTCCATGATCGACATTGTAACGTATTGCATTTTCGATAATTATAAGCAGAACCTCTCTCATCTTATTCGAATCAATTTTCAAAATAGGCCAGCTATCTGCGTGAGCAGGGTATTCGATAGAAAGATGGAGAGCTTCGATATCTACCTTCAATTCTCGCAATACGTCTTCAATCAATAGCTTCAAGCTTTCCTCTGATACTTCCAGAATCTGCGATCCAACCCTAAGTGTAGAAATATTCAAGAAATCATCGACAACCTTCACCAAATGATTCATATAATTCTTCATATTTACTAACGATTGCTCTATTCTTTCGCTTACAGGTTCGTAAATACCAGAAAGTATAGATTCCAATTCATATTTAATACCAGACATAGGAATGCGAAGATTGTGTTGAGTGATCATGATGAATTGATCCTTAGTCTCATTCAGCTTCTCGAAATCCCGCCGAGCTTTCTTTTCAAGTTCATAAGATTTTCTGATTTCATGCGTTTGTTCAGCGACCTTTTCGGAGAGGGTGGAGGTGAGGAGGGTGAGTTCTTCTCTTTGTTTAGCTTCACGTAAAGATATACGGATAAGGTAAAACGCAAGGATTATGAATATTATAAAAGTTATAATACGTATCCATATACCAATATAGAAATTGGTAAAGATATTAATGAAAAATATTATTGTCATTCCAATAGCTAAAACTTCTGCAACAACAGTAGTCACATTCATTTGTCTGTATTTAATTATTGAATAAGCGACAATAGAAATCCATATAAAACTAGTGATAGGTCCAAACCAATTAAAGCTGAATTCGCCTAGGGATGGGAGGAGGATATCAACAATTGTTGGAGGTATTATTCCCAAAGATAAAGCAAGAAACATATTTTTTAAATTTAATTTTAATTTCCCAATTTCTGCTTTGTAATTTTTATATAATTTATACAAAGCAACTATCCATATTAGATAAAATGATATATCAAAAAATAAATGTAATGGACCAAAATTCCAGGCCCAATTACTTGCTCCACCTATCATATATACACTAGATATTATCAAATTTGTGAAAAAATAAACGTAAACAAAAGATAATATGAATATACTAGATGTTATTATGTGAATTTTTGATGGTTTTCTATCATACGGATAAATATAAGAAAAAAACAGAAAACCATTTGCAATGGATATTCCCAATACGTACTGAAATCTTATTAGTAGATTAGCAATTTCATAATCAAGAGATGAGATAAAAAATCCTTCAGAGATTACCCAAATCGCTGTTAAAAAACTAAAAAATGCAAAGACACGAGAAGAAAGGTTTCTACTACCAATAATAATCACTATATCTAAACTCACTATAAAAATCGCCGTAACCCAAATCACTATTGCGTAAATCGATATGTCCATAAGGGTGAATACTACCACAAGGACAATAAAAGGCGAATATTGCACTGGCCTACTGTCAACTATACACTAACCCAGTGCAAAAGTTGCGTTACTATGCACTTTCTGTTAAATTGATTTCATGAATTCAAAAATCTCATCATTTACAATTTCAAATGGTTTGACTATTGTACACATTCCACAACTAGAAAGTTCAAATGTTTCAATAAGTCTCATGATAATAGCTGGAAGTATATATGAATCTTCAAATGAAATTGGAGTAGCACATTTTTTAGAACATATAGTTTCTGAGGGAACAGAGAAATATCAGACCGAAAAAGAACTTGCTAATTTGATAGATGAACGTGGTGGTATTAGAAATGCAAGTACGAACAAAGAAACCATAGAATATACAGTTAAAGTCTTAAGGGAAGATTCTGAAATAGCATTCGAATATCTTTCAGAAATATTTTCCCATCCACTTATTAGAAATGAAGACATAGAAAAACAAAAAAAAATTATTGAACAGGAGATCTATAGATTCAAATCAGATCCTGAAAAACTTGCCCAAAGATTGATATATTCTGTGCTTTTTCCCGAAACTAGGATTGGTGGTTTTACTACTGGTGATGTGAACGATATAAAAAATATTTCTCGATCAAATATTTTGTCATATCATAATAAAACTCATTGTGCTAAAAATACTGTTTTATCAATATGTGGCAATGTATCAATGGAAAAAGTAAAGATGTTAGCTGAGAAATATTTTGGTAATATAGTATCTGGCGAAAAGATGCCCATAGCGGATTCAAATGTAATACCAAAAAATGAGCCTGTATTAGAAATTGTACCTAATTTAAAGCAAACAATATTGACGGTTGGTTATCAAGGGTTTAAGTCGGATGACAGAAATCACTATGTAGTTGATATATTATCTACTATTTTAACTAGAGGTAAGTCATCTCGTCTTTTTTATGAAATTCGTGAAAAAAGGGCATTAGCGTATATGGTCGGTAGTAATAATTTTAGTGGTAGGAATTTAGGTATATTTACTATACAAGTCGGTTTAGCGAATGAAAAGATTTCAGAATGTTTGGGCATAATAAAAACCGAATTAAAGAAAATTATGTCCGAAAATCTACTAAAGGATGAATTATATAAAGCTCTATCTTTTATTAAATCAAACATAGCTTTCTCGTTCGAAAACTCTCTTTTAGAAGCATCATATTATTCCAGATTATGGTGTTCTACAGGAGCAATTAAAACAATAAATGAAGAATTAGCACATTATGAATCTATTATTAAAGCTCCTGATTTTATCAAAGAAATAGCGATAAAGACATTTTCTATAAATCCTGCAATTCTTATTATTAAAAATAACATGACTTTATGAAATGAAATCAAAAATATGATATTTAGAGTACAAAAGGCTTGACAAATAATATCTTTTTTTTTGTAGACTATAAGCAGATTAACCCATGGAGGTGTGTATGCCTATAATAGGTACAATTGGTGATCCTATGCCGACAATCGAAACCGACATTCGCGAAATGCCAGAAAAGGCTGATGGTGGTGTCGATGATTTTGATGATAGGGTCCCAAACTAAATTTACCTCTAATAGAGGGAGAACCGACTCATGTATGAGTGGCTCGATAAAGAAAAACAATAACCATAATGACCATTATGATTAATGTTAAGCAGTGTGACAGTGACGAAGAGGGTTGCCCATCTTACGAGGGCGACTCTGATTCTCCTGGCAACGGTGATGGAAGCACAGGGGAAGGTGTTTAATGCATGAGGCTACTGTGACAGAGTAGCCTTTTGTTTTTTTTGAACTCAATTTAAATGTGGATAACCCTCCTCTTGACTTTTAATACTTTTTCGTGTTATGTTGCAGTCAGCTTTGGTTCTTTGTCAAGAACCTGCTGTTCGCCAGCTACCTTTGATAGTGTAGGCGAAGGATAATCTAAAACTTTTCAAAAGATGAACGGAGGATGCAATATGAATAAGCGATTGAAGTCACCAATTAATGTTCAAATTGAGGTTACTGGAGAATGTACTAGTGAATGTTTTCATTGCTATAATTCTTGGAGAGGAAAAAGTGGACATTCTCTACGAAAGATTCGAAGTGGTTCACTCTGTAAAGAGAGTATAATCACTATTCTTGAAAAACTCAGTGCAGCTGAAGTTTTTAATGTGAGCATAACGGGGGGAGAACCTCTTATAAATTGGTCGACTACTCTGGCGGGTGTTAGATTTGCTTACTTGAAGGATATGGGGGTTGGTTTGAATTCTAATCTCGTACTTCTTAATAAGGAAAAAGCTAAGGATCTTAAACAAGCCGGACTCAAGCATGTATTGACATCCATTTTAGGTCCAGATGCTGAAATTCACGATTCTATAACACAAAGGAAGGGTTCGTTCAGAAAACTAATTGAAGGAATCAAAGTCGCTCATGATGTGGGAATTAAAGTATCAGCTAATATGGTCATATCGCAACTCAATCATGGGTATGTGATAAAGACTGCACAAATGGTGGCTGAACTTGGAATTAAGAATTTCATGGCGACCAAAGCGGGTTGTCCTGGAAACTGTTCTGATTTCTCACATCTTCAATTAAGTCAATCACAACTAGTCAAATTTCTCAACGATCTATGTTGGGTTCATGAGAATTTGGGTCTTTTTGTTGATTCTCTCGAACCAATTCCTTTCTGTGGATTGTATGGGGTTAATCATCCAGAACTTTTTACATCTAGAAGGTGTAATGCTGGGGTTATGACAGCAACTGTTTCATATAATGGATCAGTCAGACCATGTCCTCATCTCGATATGTCATATGGGAACCTGTTGACGGAAGATCTTAGTACAATTTGGGCACGAATGGATCCCTGGAGTCAAGGAGTTCAAATACCTAATGAATGTTTAAAGTGTGAAATGCTTAATATCTGTGGTTCTGGTTGTCGAATGGAGGCAAAAACTAACACGGGAAAAATTGATGGGTTGGATTCCTTCTCTTCAATCACTCATGTTGTTGAGATGGCAAAAATTATAATTAAGCCATCTGAAAGGATTTCAGTTAAAAGCTTTAGAACTTCAAAGTTCAGATTAAGGAAGGAAGCTTTTGGTGGCATTTTTGTTTCTGGTAAAAGGAATGTATTCCTAGACGAAAAAGGATTTTCTGTACTGAGTCAATTGAAACCAGAAACCACTTACAACCTTACTAATATGAGTGAGGATTTTAGACTCACCTCTTCTTTTTTATAATATAATTTAATAACAAAAACATGATATATAAAATAGCTCCTGTGGAAGATGTCTATTTAGAAAATATATATAGGGAATCATTAAATGATCTAAATGCTTTTTATGGAATAGATTGGAAACATCATCTTCCAAAAATTATTATTATAGATGATCGTAAAATCATCAATCTCCTTAAGGGTGAGGAAACAGAGAGTTGGATTATTGGTTGGTCAGAGGGTAGAACTATATATGTGCTGAATAAAGATAATTTTGGTAAGGAAAGTGATCATAAGTATAATCCATTCGAATACTCTGCATTTATAACACATGAATTAAGCCATTCATTTTACAATATTCTTTCTGATGGCCCACGGAAACCGATTTGGCTGAATGAAGGTATGGCTATACATACATCGGGTCAGAATAAATTTAAAAAACAACCAGTTGAATTTAAAAAGTTTTTAGAATTTTACGATCATGGAGGGAAGGAGATATATAATGAAGCTGGTTTTGCTATAGAGCTTTTGATAAAAAAATCTGGTAAAGAAAAACTTTTGACATTCATAAAAAATTTAAAAAATTATTCCTCTAAAGATTTATTTGAACAAGCTTTTGAAAGAGAATACGGTTTCTTTCCAAATTATAAGGAGTTTAATCGTTTAATCTCCCACAGCTCTATTGAAAGACAATAATGACATATAATTTATTGATTCTCAGTTTTTTTATTCCACTGTTCTATTAAATCATTAATATTCTTTTCTGGATTATCTGAATTTGACGCCCAATAGAGAGCATTGAGATAGAAAATAGCACGCATGAATTTATATTTTCCATGAAATAATTCTCTGTTTTCTATAAGATCAGATTTTAAGATCTCAATTATAAGCTTATCCATATAATCAGTTTCGAATGTATCATCAATACCTTGTTTTTGATAAGCTTTAGCACATTCCTGATAATAAAAGAGACGAGAAAGATCATAATCAGGATCACCGAAGAGTGCTAGTTCCCAGTCAAGTACACCTGTTAAATTTTTACCATCTGTAAGTAAATTGTGAATAATCAAATCACCATGAACAAAAGTTATCTTCTTTTTATTAAGAAACAAGTTTTTTGTTTTAGTTTCTTCGGTGATTGATAATATATTTTCTAATACTTTGTCTACTTGCTTAAATTTTCTTATTCTAGTAATTTTTTGTCTGATATTATCGGTAAGATAATCTATAAAATTATTATATTTTTTACCAGTATTTATCGAGTAAATATGGTCTTTGATTTGAGTTTTAAGGTATTGCAAAAATTGAATAATTTGTTTAATAATATTTGTTTTATCAGCTTCAGATAGAGTTTTCCAAAGTATATGTATATTTTTCCCATGAAGTCGGTTTTCTACCATGCAAATCGATCCATCAATCATTCCTTCCCACAGAACTTTAGGTATTAGGGGATGATTAATTTGTTTTAAAAAATCTACTTCCCGTAGTAAAAGTTTAGGATTATCATCACGAAAACGGATGACATATCTATTTGAGATAAGGACTTTATGATGAGTTCCGCTTGTGGCTGGTTCAAAATTTTCTTCTTGAGGTATCGGAAACTTTTGTTTTATTTTTTCAATCAGAGATAAATAATTTTGCATAGAAATATTTTATAAGATTAATACCACTCTTTACTTTATCAGAAATTAGTATACATGTCATTTATAAAAAGGTGATGGGATTACATAGGGAATGAGAGATGTGGATAAGGGTGAATGTTACTATAAGGATAATAAAAGGCGAGTCCAGTACATACATTTACAATTTAACCAAATATGATAGTCTAATATCAGTATTAGATCCTTGAAACGAGGAGTAATTGCCAGAGAACCTTGATTCTACAAAAATTTTAGGGTCAAGATTCTCTGGCAATTAACAAATAGTCACCGTCCAGTCGCGACTAGCTGGAGAAAGTGGAGATGGTTATGAAAAATGAAATAAAACAAAGTTTAGATAGAGAATCAGTACAAAGATGGAATACATCTTACAATATATCTAAAACTGAAACATTATGGGGTTCAGATCATGTTCCTTTTATAAAAAAGGCTGTCAGATGTTTCAAAAGTGGCTCGGGTACTTCTTATCTTGATTTACCTTGTGGAGACGGGAGGAATTTGATACCTCTTGCCCAAAACTTACCATTCGTAATTGGTGCGGATACATCCTCAAATGCTTTGCTTTTAGCTAGCAAAAGAATTAGTACCTTGAAAATGCTGAATTGTTTATTGTTGCGTGCTGATATTTTTGCGACTGGTTTTTGCAATGAACAATTCGATGGTGTCTTCTGTTGGGATGTCTTAGGGCATCTTATTAAAGTCAAGGACGCCATAACTGAACTTTTGAGAGTATTGAAATCTGGTGCAAAACTCATTGGTAGTGTGTTTGCAATAGGGGATTCGACGAGGGGAGTCGATATGCAGATGATAGGTGATGAAGAATATCTCTTCGCAGGGAAATTCTACTTCAAGTATTATGATCGAGGCTCAGTAGTCTCTCTTCTGAAGGATTTCAAAGTAAAAGTGATTTCATTGAAGACTTTTTCATGGAATGAACCACCCCATGAAGGATACAGAGAATATCCGCACACTCATAAGAGTTGGGTATTTATCATCGAAAAACAATAATCTAATAAAACACATGAATAATGGCAATACAAAATTTGTTGTTTCCGATGCTGTCAGGGGCTTGGGTCTGAGAGGTATATATCTCGTTTTTAATGGTCTAAAAAACACTGACAATCATCCAGAATTCGAACATTATAAACAAGAGATTGTTCGAACAATATTGGAACAAGTTACTGAGGATTTTATTGATAATAATCCAATCTTGCAGGGATTCAGAGATTTGCATACAAAAGTCAAGAAGTCGAATAGAAAGAATGTGGCATCCCCCGAAAATCTCTTCAGAATCGTCATGAGAAATAGAGTTCTTCCGCATGTGAACTTACTAGTTGATATTTATAATCTAGTATCTCTAAAAACGCAATTAGCGCTTGGCGCTCATAATCTTGCTAAGGTTGACGGTAATATCAATTTGAGACTTACCAATGGAGATGAAAGATTTCTTCCTCTTGGAGCTGTTGAGCCGAAACTCGTTGGTTCAGGTGAATACGCATACATTGATGATAGTAATGAAGTGATTTGTTATCTCGAGGTGCGACAGGTTGAGAAAACAAAAGTGACTCTTGATACGACAGATTGTTTTTATATTATTCAAGGGAATGAGAACACGACACCCGAATATATTAAGAAAGTATATGACGAATTGATTGATCTGACGAAAAAATACTGTGGTGGTGAAGAAGAGATACTAGCTCAAGTATGGTGACAATTCTACAGATAAATCGTTTTGTTACATGAAGGCATGATCAAGAAATGTGGTTATGCTTTTTATTTTTTCTGAATAGGTTTCAACTTACTAAGTGACGGAATTATATAGGGAATGAATAATGTGGAGAAGGGTGAATATTATCATAAGGACAATAAAAGGCGAGTCCAGCCAAGCTTATTTACAATTCAATCAAATATGATAGTCTTATATCAGTATATTAGATCCTTGAAATAAGGAGTAATTGCCGGAGAACCTTTCCAGCGAAAGGACTTCCGTGATTTTGTTCGGCGTATCGTGGAAAACAACATCCGGATAGCTTCGATATTTACAAACGGAGTGGATGTTGGCGACGACACAGTGAGCT
>ERZ1292623.707-Hain-H51-01um-R1-707-length-34342-cov-6_pt2 | contig 10435 bp, 9 predicted proteins | sample MGYA00564398_ERZ1292623 | MGnify/ENA primary metagenome ERZ1292623 (study PRJEB36523, sample SAMEA6512633) | groundwater metagenome | collected 2019-01-07 | study: AquaDiva: Metagenomics assemblies of 32 groundwater samples
GACGATGACCGCCGCATCACATATTTCGCGGCCACGCACACGCGGGGAAAGCGCGAGATGTTCGGCATACGTGCCGCTGACCGAGGCAAGCATGTCTACGTCATCGGGAAAACCGGTATGGGCAAATCCACCATGCTCGAGAACATGGCTATTCAGGATATCCAGAACGGAGAGGGAATTGCGTTTATTGACCCGCATGGCGCGACAGCCGAGAAACTTCTCGACTTCATTCCTCATGAGCGTATCAAGGACGTTGTCTATTTTGCGCCGTTCGACACTGATTATCCGATAGGTTTCAACGTAATGGAGGATGTCGGGTACGACAAGCGCCACCTCGTCGTCTCCGGCCTCATGGGGGCATTGAAGCGCATCTGGGTGGACGCATGGAGCGCGAGAATGGAATACATACTGCAAAATACGCTCTTGGCACTTTTGGAATATCCTGACTCGACGCTTTTGGATGTGAATCGCATGCTCACGAATAAAACATTCCGTGCGGCAGTCGTTGAGAAAATTACCGACCCTATTATCAAATCATTCTGGACGGAAGAATTTGCGGCTTTCACCGATACGTACACGCGCGAGGCGACGCCGGCAATTCAGAACAAAGTCGGTCAGTTTACCTCGAATCCCCTCATCCGCAACATCGTCGGACAGTCGCGCTCTACCTTCGACCTGCGGAAAATCATGGACGAGAAGAAGATATTCATTGTGAACTTATCGAAAGGTCGCATGGGGGAGACGAACGCGGCTCTCCTCGGCTCCATGCTCGTCGTAAAGATCTACCTCGCCGCGATGTCGCGCGCTGACGAACCGGCCATTCGCCTCGCACAGCTACCGCGTTTCTATTTCTACGTCGACGAGTTCCAGTCAATGATGAATGAAGCATTTGCGGATATTCTTTCGGAATCGCGCAAATACAAATTAGCGCTTACGCTCGCGAACCAGTACATCGAGCAGATGGAAGAGGAAGTCCGCGATGCAGTTTTCGGAAACGTCGGGACTCTCGTATGTTTTCGCGTGGGCCCCTTCGATGCAGAAGTTTTGACGACTATATTCGAACCGACATTTACGCCGGAAGACCTAGTTGGTTTAGGCATAGGACAAATTTATCTGACGCTCATGATAGATGGTGTCGGGTCGCGCCCGTTCTCTGCAGAAACCATTCCACCCATAGATCTGCCGCCCATCTCGTATCGGGATGACGTTATCCGCAATTCGCGCGCAGAATTCTCTCGCTCGCGTGCTGAGATGGAAGCTCATATCATAAAACGGCAAAAAGATTTCGCGCCGCCGCTAAAAACTGAAAAACGTCTGGATCGTCCTTTCAGAAGTCGCGATGGGAACGAGGGACGTTTTCGAGATAAAGAACGCAGTTTTTCTCAAGGAGGGAGGGGTTATCCGAATCGTTCAGATGGAGAACGTCGCGCGAGGGAGCAGAGGCCTCGTGAGGATGCTCCACATCCTGAAGGCCGCGAACGATTAGTCAGTTTTCCTCACGAGGAACAGCCTCCGCGCACTGAGGGGCAACGTGGGGCACTCCGCGTCGCGATAGCTGCCGCGCAACCGCCGGGAGTTCAAAGGTCCACGCGTTCGCCAGCCGATATATTACGCGAACGGCTCGCCCGTAGGGCTACGCCCGAGGGGCTAGCCCGTAAGGCTGCACCCGACAAAGCTACGGATGTTGTACAACAGGGCGCGCGCTCTTCAGAGCAGAAAGGATACTCCACGCTACATCACGATACGGGCGGAAAGGAAGAAAAAGAGATGTCTTCGCAAGAAGAAATTTCACCCGAAGTACTGCAGAGGGTTCTCAGAGGGGACGATGATGTACGGTAAGCACATAATCATAGCAAGCATCTTAACAGCGCTCATACCGAGCGTCGTTTCTGCACAGGTCGTTGTCTCTGAGGTCATGTATGACCTCGAAGGTTCGGACGCGGGACGTGAATGGATCGAAGTATACAATTCAGGCTCTTCGGCGGCCACTCTTTCGGAATGGAAGATTTTTGAAGGAGAGACCAACCATAGCCTTATTGCATATTCGGGAAGCGAAACGCTTGGGAGTAGTGCGTACGCGATCATAGCCGACAATCCAACGAAGTTTCTTGAAGACCACCCAGCATTCACGGGGCCACTTTTTGATAGTGCATTCTCACTTTCGAATACCGGAGAAACGTTGACATTGCGCTGTTGCCTGCCCGGCCAGGGCGGAACCGGCGACAGCCTTGTCAATAAAGATACGGTTTTCTATAACCCCGAATCAGGTGCGGCGGGTGATGGAAACTCTCTTCACCGTACGAGTGTTACTGGAACGTCATTTATCGCAAGTTCTCCCACACCAGGAACAGGTCAATTCCAGAATGCCGTCCCCGGGTCCGGGACGACTTCCGACGGAGGCGATACGACAGCGGCATCTTCTGGTATGAACTTAAACACCGGCGCCTCTTCCGTCACCTCTCCCTCAACCACGTTAGCTCGAGCAAGCGCAGGAAACGATCGTACAGTAATCGTTGGTATTGATTCACGTTTTGAAGGAAAAGCATATGATACTGGGAATCGTCCCGTTGAGGCACAATTCCGATGGAACTTTGGCGACGGTACGGCAGCCTTGGGACAAACAGTGACCCATCAATGGGAGTATCCTGGCCGATATGCGGTCGTGCTTGAGGTGGCGCGTTTCGAAACAACGGTTTCGCATAGGATCACAGTTTCGGCAGAAGTTCCGCAGCTCTCATTCGAGGTTCAGTCTGATGGGGGTGTTCTTATTGTAAATCTTTCGAATCGCGAATTGGATATCTCGGGCTGGCGTATTTCTGACAAAAATCTGAGCTTCACGTTTTCGCCTTCTTCAATCGTATTGCGAAACGCTTCCATTCGTCTTTCTTCCAGCGGATTGCGCTTCAGTGCATCTTCGGATGCGAAACTGCTGTATTCAAACGGTGAAGTTGCTCCGTATGCGCCCATCTCAACCTCCTCATCTCCAGCGACTGGTACCGGTGCAATGCCATCAGAAAATCCTACGCTAACTCCTTTAACGGTCAATACGTCTTCCGATTTTGTGATAGACGAAGAAGAGACAGGTAATGTTCCTGTCGAAAACATGGAAGTACCTGAAGAAATCTCCGAGCCTTCAGTAAAGGATGATGTCAAGCTCGAGAATATCGAACAGGTCGCAGCAGTCGCTGCTACGGACACGGGAGAGAGGATGTCGCTACTTTGGTGGGCAGGTTTGTTGCTTGTCGTAGGCCTAGGATCGGTTGCTGTATTTCTTGGACGGCGCATACGTTCTAGAAAATCCTATTTTGAACAGAGCTCTTGGAATATCATTGAGGATACTGACGAAAAGGTATAGTGTCTCAATATGTCAAATAAAGCGAAGTCAATATTAGTGACAGGAGGAGCAGGGTTCATCGGCTCTCATTTGTGCGAACGACTTGTTAAAGACGGTCATCGAGTGATCTCGCTCGACAATTATTTTGCGGGTTCCAAACACAACCATGTAAAGGGGGTCGATTATCGCGAGGGACATACAAAAGATATTGAAAAACTTATTCCAGAAACGGATATCGATATCATTTATCATCTTGGTGAATACGCTCGTGTTGAAATTAGCCTCGCAGAGCCAGATGTAGTATGGGATTTTAATATTGCCGGCACCTTTCACGTATTGGAGTTCTGGCGTAAGAGGAAATGTAAGCTTGTATACGCTGGCTCCTCGACGAAGTTCGGCGATGGCGGATTGGGGCGTGATCAGAGCCCGTACGCGTGGACGAAAGCGGCGAATACGGAACTTGTGCGTAACTATGGGCGTTGGTACGAGCTTCCGTATGCCATTTGCTACTTCTACAACGTATACGGACCGGGCGAACGCGCCGGCAAATACGGCACAGTGGTCGAGATATTCCGTCAAAAGTTTTTGAAGGGGGAATCGCTCACGGTCGAGGAACCCGGGACTCAAACTCGCAATTTCACCCACGTGGACGATATCGTCGAGGGCCTCATCCTCGTCGGTGAGAAAGGCGAGGGAGATGATTTCGGGCTCGGGAACAAGCGCACCTACACTATCCTCAAGCTCGCGCAAATGTTCGGCGGCAAGGTGGAAATGACCCCGTCGAAGCCGGGGAATCGAAAAGAGTCATCCATCGATACATCGAAATCCGAAGCGCTCGGTTGGAAGGCGACGCACGAACTTTCGGAGTACGTTCGCGAGGCGACCTCTACAAAGCGATGAAAAAGGTACTCGTCTTCTCGCTTGCGTACTTCCCGAGATTTGTCGGCGGCGCGGAGGTTGCCATAAAGGAGATTACCGACCGTATTTCCGACATAGAATTCCACATGGTGACTCTTCGGCTTGACGGCAGTCTTTCAGCGGAAGAGAAAATCGGGAATATCGTCGTACATCGCGTTGGTTTTGGGAGCACGAGTATCGTTAACAAGTTCTCTTTTCAATTTCTCGCCGCCTGGAAGGCCTCAGTTCTTAATCGTAAATACCACTATGACGCTGTTTGGGCGGTGATGGCACATTCAACGGGTGTTCCTGCGGCACTCTTCAAATTATTTCATTCGCGCGTTCCTTATGTGTTGACGCTTCAGGAAGGTGATCCACTGGGGGAAATTGAGCGAAAGATGCTTCCTTTGTGGCCTCTGTTCTCGCGTGCGTTCAAGAAGGCTGATATTGTTCAAGTCATCTCGGCGTTTTTAGGAGATTGGGCGCGACGCCGTGGTTTCAAGGGGCCCATTGAAATAATTCCGAACGGTGTTGATATCGCGCACTTCTCACATGAATACCCGGCACGTGCCATCGATGCAGTGAAGGACAATCTCGGAAAACGGATGGGTGACGTGTTTATCATTACAACCTCTCGCCTTGTTCATAAGAACGCTGTCGACGATGTGATTTCGTCTCTCACATTGCTCCCGGATAATGTCAAATTTGTTATTTTGGGCTCTGGTCCTCTTGAGAAAGAATTAAAGCTACAAACAGCAAGCTCCAAGCTCCAAGCCCGTGTCCAATTTGTTGGACGCGTCGGCCACGATGAGCTGCCTAAATATCTAAAAGCATGCGATATCTTCGTACGACCATCACGCTCGGAGGGAATGGGAAATTCTTTCGTCGAAGCTATGGCCGCGGGGTTGCCCGTTATCGCAACGCAAGAAGGAGGCATCGCGGATTTTCTTTTCGATGAGAAACGGGATCCGGATAAGCCAATAACGGGGTTTGCGGTTGACAAGGATTCGCCCGATCAGATCGCGGCACAAGTAAAAAACATCATGGAGCATCTAGAAAAAGTGCGTGCTGTCGTTGCAACAGCGCGGGCGATGGTCGCAGATAAGTACGATTGGACACTTATCGCGAAAGATATGCGCGAGAAGGTGTTTGAGGTCGCGCTTTCAGGTAAGGAAACAATCTAGTTAAGACATCCAGCCATATAGCGCGCCACGACAATTTTCGCTAGAGTGTTCACAATGCATGTTGTCATCGCAACCGGGATCTACCCGCCGGAAATTGGCGGGCCAGCATACTATGCGTTGGGCCTTGAGAAAGCGTTTCGCTCGCTTGGGCACGACCCTATCGTTGTTTCCTACGGAGGATTGAGGCGCCTCCCCATTGGGGTAAGCCACGCGCTTTATTTCACACGCCTTTTTCCCAGGCTTTTCGGTGCCCATGCGGTAATAGCACTGGACACCGCAAGTGTAGCTATTCCTGCAGCGCTCGCTTGCTCACTCACAGGTACACGATTTATTGTTCGCACCGGTGGCGATTTTGTATGGGAACACTATCTGGATCGCACTGGAGATATGCTCCCTCTTGCGCGCTTTTATTCCGAACACAAGCTGCTTTCCTTCAAAGAGCGACTTATTATTGTGCTCACGCGCTGGGCGCTTTCGCGCGCCATTGTCGTTTTCAGCACAAGGCTTCAGCGTGACGTGTGGCTAAAGCCCTACGGTCTCGCGCTCGATCAAACGAGAATCATCGGCAATGCAGTGGATATTCCGCTACCGTCGGAGCCGCCGCGCGCGAAGAACTTTCTCTGGCATGTACGCCCGATAGCGATGAAGAACGGCGAGCGCCTACATGCGGCTTTTGCGCGGGCGAAAGTTGCGCATCCAAGTATCACACTCGAGGAAGGTTTGATTCCCAAGAAAGAACTTCTGGAACGCATGAAAAGTTGCTATGCGGTAATCCTGCCGTCGCTCACCGAGATCAGCCCCAATTACATTCTGGACGCCCTGCGTTTCAAAAAACCTTTCATCATGGACAAATATTCCGGTTTCGCGGAGTGGCTTGCGCCCTATGGCACGTTGGTTGATCCGCTCGATGAGGGTGACATCGCTCGCGCAATAAGCGAACTGGCGACCGATGAGGGATATGCGCGCGCCTGCGAGCGTGTCGGACGGTTTTCTTTCGTGCGTGGGTACGCTCAAGTAGCGGAGGATTTTCTCGCCCTCGTCGAAACACCTCTATGAGGGTATTGAGCATCGGGACCGACAGGAAGCTCTTTGATGAACGGAGCGCTGTCTTTGTGCGACATATGATGTATGCAAGAGCGCTCGGAAAAATGGATATCATTGTGTTTTCGCTCTTGGGACATCACGAGCCGACACCTGGCATAGAGAGAGGTCCTCTCCGCATCGTGGCGACCAACTCAAGACATCGGCTGCTATACGGCTGGGATGCTATACGCATCGCTCGGCGTTTGGTGCGGCCGGACGTTGTGTCTGTACAGGACCCGTTCGAGACGGGACTCGTCGGGTTTCTTATCGCACGGATGCTGCGTGTCCCACTCCATGTGCAGGTACACACGGATTTTCTCTCACCGGCATTCGTAACGCTTTCATTCTTGAACCGCATACGCGTTAGCATCGCTGGTTTTGTGCTCCGCCGAGCGTCGCGTACACGCGTCGTTTCCGAGAGGATTAAGCTGGGAATAGAAAAACGCTACCGCCTGCACACACCAATTACCATACTTCCTATTTTTGTTGATGTGGGGCGATTCAAACAAGTGTTTGGTGAGCCTGCGCTCTCGGAGCAGCTCGCACGGTTCAAAACGAAGCTGCTAGTCGTTTCGCGGCTTGAGCCGGAAAAAAATGTTGCACTTGCAATTCGCGCATTTGCACGCTCTGCGCCTCAGGACGCATGTCTTACTATTCTAGGGACCGGAAGTCAGAGACACATGCTTGAAACGCTTGCACGTGAATTGAAAGTTTCCGACAGAGTATTTTTTGAAGAGCGGGGCGATCCGGCTCTGTATTACAAGTTTACGGATCTTGTCCTTTTTCCGTCGCGCTATGATGGGTATGGAATGGTCATTGTTGAAGCGCTTGCGGCGGGAAAACCGGTGCTTTCCACAGACGTCGGTATTGCCCGCGAAGCTGGTGCAGTCATCGCTTCGGAAGGAAAATTTGGCGAAGCGCTTTCCGAGTGGTTTAAGAGCGGCCAAAGGACAGGAGGACTCAAAACCTATCCATATCGGGATTCTAACGAGTATGTAAAGGCATATTGCGAGGATATTACCGCTGCCGTTTAAACCGGTCTTTATCTTGCAGGAATGCTCTCGTACGGGCATAATGCGGCACAATGAAATCCAAAAAACCACTTATCGGGTTTATCGGACAGGGATGGATTGGCAAGGCATACGCAGATAACTTCGAGGAGCGCGGATATTCTACAGTGCGTTATTCGCTTGAAAAGAAATATGTCGGCAACAAAAACAAAATAAAAGATTGCGATATTGTTTTTATAGCCGTGTGGACACCCACGACTCCGAATGGATTCGACGACTCTGTTATACGAAGTGTTATGAAGCTCGTGGGGAAGGGTAAGACCGCTGTCATCAAATCGACGATACTCCCCGGCACGACAGAGCAGATCCAAAAGGATTTTCCCGATATTGTGCTCATCTACGGTCCGGAGTTTCTTTCTATCGCCTCGCACGTGCATGACGCGGCACATCCGTTCGCCAATCTCGTCGGAATACCCATAAATGACGCAAAACATCACCTCGCTGCCGAGCGTGTGATGAAAATACTTCCGAAGGCGCCTTTTTCGCAGATCTGTTCGAGCACCGAGGCGGAGATCTTCAAATATTCCCACAATGCGAGCGGATATGTGCAGATTATCCTCTTCAATATTATGTACGACCTTGCCAAGAAACTTGGTGCAAATTGGGATCACGTGCATCGCGCTATTCTTGCCGATCCACTTATCTCGAACCGCTACGCACAGCCAATCCATAAAACCGGGCGCGGAGCCGGGGGCGGTTGTTTTATTAAAGACATGGCGGCTCTCAAGCTTCATGTCAAGAAGCACTTGCCAAAAGATAGGCTCGCGCACGCGGTCTTAGAAGCGGTGGAACAAAAAAATATAGAGCTTCTCACGGGTACCAACAAAGATCTCGATCTTCTCGCCGGCATCTATGGTTCTCGCGTCGTCAAACGCGCTCCTAAACGCGGCAAGAAGCGCGTACAATAAGTGGATGCAGTTTCTCATCTGCACCCAAGCTGTCGACCTCGACGATCCCGTTCTCGGGTTCTTTCACGGTTGGATAGAAGAAATTTCCAAGCACTGTGAAAGTGTAATCGTCATTTGTCTTAAAGAGGGCAGGCACAATTTACCGAATAACGTAGCCGTTTACTCACTTGGAAAAGAAAGCGGCCCATCGCGCCTCAAATACATTAGGCTATTCTATAAATACATTTGGTCTCTGCGAAATGAATACGATTCAGTATTCGTGCACATGAATCAAGAATATGTACTCTTGGGCGGGAAGTTCTGGTGGCTATGGGGGAAGCGCATCGTCCTGTGGCGCAATCACAAAAGTGGCTCAATCTTTACGCGGATTGCAGTCTTTTTGTCGCACGCTGTGTGCTACACCTCACTATCCGCGTATGTCGCATCCTTCAGGAATGCCATGCGGATGCCTATAGGGATCGACACTGAAGTGTTCAAGCCTGGAGGAACCGCCGACCCGCACTCAATATTATTTCTTGGGCGGTTTGATAGTGTGAAGAACCCGGAAATCCTGCTTCAAGCTCTCGACATTCTCGCTAAGAAGGGAACTGAATTCAAAGCCGATATTGTCGGTGGCCCGACAGTTGGTCGCGAGTTATACGCTAGTGGATTAAAGAAACAATTTTCCTCTATGCCGAACGTTGCATTCAAACCTGCTATCCGCAATGACGAGACTGTTGCCGCTTACAATTCTCACGCGATATACGTTAATCTCACTCCCTCCGGGAGTTTCGATAAAACAATCGGAGAGGCAATGGCTTGTGGATGTGTCGTTGTTACGGCCAATAATGCAGTGCAGGATGTACTTCCGAAAGAGTTATTCGTGACCGAATTGTCGGCGGGATCTGTTGCCACGGCCCTGTGTTACGCGCTCGATCTTCGAGACGCCGAACGTGCTAAAATCTCTGCCCGTCTTCGTTCGTATATCAAGAAAGAACACTCGCTTTCATTACTTGGAACTAGATTAGAAGACCTATTGCACACGTCTTGATTGAAGGGGGTTTGTCTTCTACACTGACTCCGAATGAATCGATTATCCAAGAAGACGGTAGTCGTAACAGGTGGGCTCGGGCATATCGGCTCGCGCCTCATCCGCTCGTTCGGATTTGACTTGAACGAGATACGAATAGTCGACAATCTCGCAACGCAGCGCTATGCGTCGCTTTTTGATCTGCCCCAAAAACAGCGAGTGCGTTTTTTTGAAGAAGACATAATGAACGCCGACTTGGAACGGATGTTTGAGGGAGCGGACGTGGTCGTGCATCTTGCGGCTATCACTAACGCGGAGGCGACCGTTGGCAATGAGGAAGAGACAGAGAGGATAAATCTTGAAGGTGTGAAGCGAGTCGCGGATGCGTGTGCAAAAACCGGCGGCAGACTTATCTTTCCTTCGACGACAAGCGTTTACGGCAGCCAAGAATCTGTTGTCGACGAAACTTGCACCGATTTGAAGCCGCAGAGCCCGTATGCTGTCGCAAAGCTAAAAGCGGAGGAATACCTAAGTGGCAAACATGGCTCGAACCTAAAATTCATAACGCTGCGCCTCGCGACCATTTTCGGGTGGTCGCCCGGTATGCGCTTTCACACGGCGGTCAACAAATTCACCTGGCAGGCAGTTAACGGCAAAGAGCTTACAATATGGAAAACGGCGTGGGAACAGAAGCGCCCCTATCTCGATCTGGGAGATTGCGTACGCGCCATGAATTTTGTCGTTGAGCACGAAGTGTTCGACGGTGGGATATACAACGTGGTCACGGAGAATTTCACGGTAAAAGACATTGTGGAAGCGATACAAGAATTCGTTCCGAATCTTCGCATGAAGTACGTGGATTCGAAAATAATGAATCAACTTTCTTACGATGTTCGCGCCGACAAGATTGCAGAAAAAGGTTTCAAACCGAGCGGTAATCTCAAGATAGG
>ERZ1292623.5203-Hain-H51-01um-R1-5203-length-10433-cov-22_pt1 | contig 10433 bp, 9 predicted proteins | sample MGYA00564398_ERZ1292623 | MGnify/ENA primary metagenome ERZ1292623 (study PRJEB36523, sample SAMEA6512633) | groundwater metagenome | collected 2019-01-07 | study: AquaDiva: Metagenomics assemblies of 32 groundwater samples
ACCCTAATGCTACCTATAAAAAGATAAGAGAAACTACTAAATTACACCCAGAAAGAATCTTCAAAAGTCTCAAAGAGGCATTTCAAGAGGCAGGAGTCAATCCGCCCAGATCTTTTGATATAAAAACACGAGAGCAAAAAAGACAGATTATACTTGATTTTATTAAGAAAAATCCAAATGTGGGAGGGCAAATTATTAGAAAACAACTTAAAATTAATTTTTCTACTATTTTTTCTAGTATAGAAGAGGCATATAATCTAGCAAAAGTAGATTATCCTAGAAAGAGAATTAATGATTTAAGAAATAGATCAAGAAAAGAAAGGGAAGAACAAATTATAAATTTGGTTAAAAGTAACCATTTAATTAGTATACAAGAGATAGCAAATAAAACTAATACCCAACCTTATCATCTTTTCAAAAATATAAGTGAAATTTATAAAAAGGCGGGGGTAAAAAAGATAAGAGGATTTGATAAAAGAACTATCAAAAAACAAAATAATATTATAGAATTTATTAAGAAAAATCCTTTAGCTACCCAAAGAGAGATCAATAAATCTTGTAATACTCACGTTCAAAAAAGTTTTAAGAGGGGAATTTTCGAAGCTTATGAAAGAGCTAATGTTAAATTTCCATACGAGCGACTGAAACTTTATGGGGTTGGAATAAAAGAAATAAGGGAACGTTCTAAAAATTTCGAAGAAGAAATTTCTATTAAATTATCTGGATATGGCATAATTAACCGATTAGTTAAAACTAAAAGAGGATTTGCTGATGTAATTTTTGAAAGAAAGAATCTAAAAGCTATAATTGAAATAAAGAACTATGAAAATAAAGAAATTTCTTTATCCCAAGTAAAGCAGTTAAACAAATATTTAGAAGACTGTTCATGCAATTTAGGATTTTTAATTTGTCCTCAGAAACCCAAAAAAGATAAATTTTTAATTGGTCAAAATAGGATATTTATATTAAATGTAGAAGAATTGAAAAAAATTCCTGAAATTATGGATGGGTCCGTCGTATAATGGTTCAATTATCTCTGCCTCCAGAACAGAACCTAAAGTCCAATACTTTAGAATGTTGAGAGAGCAGAGGATGAGGGTTCGATTCCCTCCGGGCCCATAGCTTTAAAAATATAATAAAGATAAATTTTTAAGAGGTGTAGTGCCTCAGACCTAAATTCTGAAATAATAAGATGACAATAATAAACCCATGTGGATATATAGAAAAAGGAAAGACAATAATTAGTTTATTCCAGCAAGTAGCAGAAACGGGAGATAGAGATCAATTAAGTGAATTAGAAGAAACATTAAATAAAACAATTAAAATGCGGGATTCATTAACTCCGCAAGAAAGAGCAATAATAAGCGAGATTTATCAAGATACACATTACAGAATAATAAGGGATGGAGATTATTTAGACCATATATATGGAATAGTTATGGAAACATTAGAAGAAATAGATATTGAAGAAGATGAAAACCAAGAAGATTACATCAAAAGAAAATTAATGATCGGATCATTAAAAATGGCAATGAAAAGTAAAATAAAAGCGAAAGAAGAAAAAGAGGAAGATATGAAAAGAGATATAAATAAATTCTTTAAGAAAATGCTCGAAATATAAAAACAACATTTTTAAACCACCCATTTCTAACCAATCTCATGTCAAAAATGATTTATCATGGAGAAAGCTTGAAGCTTGATTTATTAGGTGCGCCCCTGCCGACTTCATCGGAATTTATTGAGGTGCGAAACTCAGGAATTCATGGATGGGGTGTCTTCGCCGCCAAAGATATAAAGAAAGGAACAAAGATTATTGAATACGTCGGAGAAAAAATAACCAAAAAAGAATCAGACAAAAGAGCAGACGAACAATTTGAAAAAGGCGAGAACAAAAGATTAGAGGAAGGGCATGTTTACATCTTTGAATTAGACGATGAATATGATATTGATGGAAATGTAAAATGGAACACCGCCCGTCTGATAAATCATTCATGCGGCCCAAACTGCGAAACAGAAGACAACGAAAACTTCATTTGGATTGAAGCAATGAAGGATATAAAAAAAGGTGAAGAAATAACTTACAATTACGGCTACGATTTGGATTGTTATGAAGACCATCCGTGCAAATGCGGTTCAGAAAATTGCATTGGTTTTATCGTCGCTGAAGAGCACTGGCCACAATTAAAAATCGCAAAACAACAGTTAATCCTGGCTGCTAATTAACTTTTTTAATTTACCAAAATTAAGAATCTTTTCTCCAATAACATAGACATCAAACTTGTTAACTACTTTTTCCGGAACCACAAAGAAATCCTCATCATAACTTCCAGAAATTAAGTCAGAACCCTCAACCGCACGCAGGAAGCTTGGCACAATTATAACTTCTTTTTTATTCCATTTGCCGACGAGAAAACACTTATAACTCTCTTTTTTTATTCTTTGCGAATCGTGCAAAGTAACAGAAGGATGAATATGGCTCATAACTATTATTTTTACTTCTTTTCCAAAAATCTCAGGAAATAATTTATTACCGTGCGTAAAACAAATTTTATCTTCAATCCAATAGTCATGCATTTTCCTTCCTATTAACTCAAAAGTATCATGATTTCCTTTTATCAAAATAATATTTTCTTCAGAAATTTTGTTGGATAAAAATTCATAAATATCCAACAAATCCGTCCCTTCAGAACGCTGAAAAGAAAAAAAATGTTTCAAGTCGCCCATAAAAACAACTTTCTTAAGTTTCTTATTTTCTTTTTCAATTTCTTTAATTATTTTATCTAAGTCCTCAATAGTATCAATTATTTGCTGCTTTGGAATTGAATAACCTTTTATTCGGAACATCTCTTCATATCCAAGATGCAAGTCACCAACTGCAAGAATTCCTTGCTCCGGAAAAAAGACCGATTTCGAAATGAACTCATGTTTAATCATGAAGATAAATAGAAACAAAGGGTTTTTAGGAGTTTTGGATTGAAAATTAGAACCTATAACTTTTTGCTATTTCTATAAGACACATATCTCTTCCCCTTAAATAAGCAAGTTCTTCTCCACCTCTAGACCAAACTAAATCATAGTAATTATTATGCCTAATTATGTTTTCCCCATTGGGATTTTGACTAAGTTTGCCCTCACCAAAAGACAATCGGTCTCCCTTTTTTATTTCTAAAGATAAAGGCAAGATAAAAAAAATTTGGGAAGATTCATAATTCAGTTTAAGGGCTTTATCATTATCAGAAGAATTCTGAACAGATTCAACAATAGTATCTAAAGTTATTCCTAATCGATTTGGCATGACTTCTGTTTAAATTATTTATTAATAAAGATTATGGTTATATGATATACTATTTCTAATCCTCAACACCAATACTCTTCATATGCAATTCATGAAGACGCTTTAAAAATTGCTGTTTGTCTTCTATTCTTATCAAATCCGACTGCCCTTGCAAAATTAAATTAGAAGCAAATGGCGAAGGAATGGGGCGCGATGCAATTTTCCACTTTATCTTTCCTTCCTTAATCCAAGTAAGCACATTCTTAGCATTAGGCAAATCCATTAAATCATCAAGAACTTCTCTTCGTGCTTCTCTCAAAATTGGAAACTCACCAGTTATTTTTTTAACTGCATGATAAAGATAATGTGATTTCATCTGTTGTTTTCCAACAGATTTTGTCTGACCTTTATAATTTCGCAAAATCATTAAAGCACGAGAAGCGCAATGTCGGAAACGCCGCGCAAGCACGTCCGTCTTTTCAATTGCTTCTTTCAATATCTTTTCTAAGTCATCCGGCTCTAAATTTTTAAGGGCCTTTTCCAAATTCATTTTCTCACCTGCAAGATAAAAACCATTATCATTAATTCCAACTTCAATATCTCTTTCACCCGCTTTTCCGACGAGAAATGCAATAGCCCTCGACAAAACATCATTAACCCTGCGGCCGTACATTGAATGGAAAAGCAAATAATTTTTCTCGCCGCGATATTCTTCAACTAAAATTGTCTTACTGTCAGGAATTTCAAAGAATTTATACTGCTCATTAAAATATTCATAAATTGACTTGGCCGTCGACTCGGAAACGTACAAATACTCTTTTATAAATTCCAAAACCTCTTCAACTTTCATTCCTGCCTTGAGTTTATCTTTCATTAAAGTTCTAAAACGCATTATTTCCAAGGCCGAATCAAAAGCCAATGGCAGCTGTTCAGAAAACCACGACGGTATCGTTGGCGTTCTGTTCTCTGCAGAATTAACATATAAATTCATTCCTCTAGTAAACCTGTAAACATATTTACTGCCGCCAAGAACAAAAACATCGCCTTTCTTCATTCTCTCCATAAACGACTCATCAATAGCCCCAACACTTTCCCCTGATGGCGCAATTTTTACAGTAATAAATGACTCTTCAGGAATTGTTCCTATATTTGTCAAATACAAAACGCGCGCAAGCTTTCCTTTTTTCCCAATTTGCTTCGTCACAGGATCATACCAAATCTTGCCATAAACAAATGACTTTTCAAGCTCATAATCCCCAGAAAGATACGCAATCACGTCGAGAAAGTCCGCCTTTCTCAAATTCCTATAACAATATGATTTCTTTATTAAATTAAATAATTCATCAATATCCCAGATTTTGTAAATTGCCATTCCATAAATCTGCTGCGCCAAAACATCAAGGCAATTTATTGGAAAACGAATTTTGTTTATTTTTCTTTCAATCATTTCTTTTTGAATTACAGAACATTCAACTAAATCATCTCGGTCATTAACAATAAATCTTCCTTTTGCAGTATTATGCAGCTGGTGTCCCGCCCTTCCCAATCTTTGCAAAGCACGCGACGATGACTTAGGAGAGCCAAGCATAATAACCAAATCAATAAAACCAATATCAATCCCCAATTCTAAAGAAGTCGAACAAACAACAACTTTTAATTTTCCAGCACGAAGATTTTCTTCAATTCTAAATCTATGCGCCTTGCTCAAAGATGAATGATGCGCTGCAATATTATCATCTCCATATTCTGTAGGATATTTATCTTTCAAATGCGACACGACTCGTTCAGTAGCAGACCGTGTATTTGTAAAAATCAAAGTTGTCTTGTGCTCTTTTATCAATTTATCAATTAATGAATAAGTGTTAACTCCAATATCTTCCCCATAAATTAAATCTTTAACAGGAGTCAAAACCTGAACGTCAATTTTCTTGTCAAGAGGAACTCGCGCAATAGCTACTGTTCTGTCATCTGCTTCTCCAACAAGATATTGCGCAACTTCATCCAACGGCTCCACCGTCGCTGACAATCCAATTTTAGTAGGCCATATCTTGCTAACTTCATTCAAGCGTTCAAGAGTCAAACTTAAATAAGTCCCTCTTTTATTATCTAAAGAGTGAATCTCATCAACAACACAAAATTCAACACCCCACATTTTTTCAATAAATTTTGTTGTAGTCAAAATTATAGCAAGCGATTCCGGAGTGGAAATTAAAATGTGAGGCGACTTTCGCAGCATTTTCGCACGCTCAGCAACAGTCGTATCTCCAGTTCTCAAACCGACACGAATTCCAAATTTTTTCCCCTCCATCTCTTCCATCTCCTTTAAGGGTTCATTTAAATTAACTTCAATGTCTTTAGACAGAGCTTTGAGTGGAGAACTATACACTGCATAAACTTTGTCTTCTAACTCTCCTTTTTCTGACAGAGTAATTAAATAACTTAATATAGAAGCAAATGCGCAAAGAGTTTTTCCGCTTCCAGTAGGAGAGGTAAGAAGAATATCTTGTCTCTTCCATATTTGGGCCACTGAATATTTCTGTGCGTCTGAAAATGAACCAAACTTTTTCTTAAACCATCTGGCTACTACTGGGTGTAAAATCTTATAAATTTCTTCATCTGTGTTTGGTTCTTCTAAATATTTTAGCTCAGTCATCTTAAATTTCAATTCTCTCCATTTTTCTTTTAATTGTGAAGCCTATTCTTTCCTTGAAAAGTTTAATTCTTTCCTTTCCGGTTATATTTACAACATAATGTTTTCTTTTTGTTTGGATTATTTTATTTTTTATCCCTAATTTTTCCAATAACAAACTTACTTCTTTTATTCCTTCATTATTTGAAGAGGAGGCACTAATACAATATTTTGAAGCAGACCCTTCACTATCATAAAATCCTCTTAGGAAGCTAGAGATTATTAATTCATTCTTGCTTTCTAAAATATCTTTTGGAATCCTCCAGACAAAAGTTCTGAAATCTCCTTCTTTTAACAAATCACTGCATATTATTTTAGACGAAATGTATAGAACGTAACTGTTTCTTTTTTCATAATAATGATAATTATATTTAAGACCATAAACTATTTCAAAGCATTTTGAAAATTCTTCAATAAAATCTTTATCCCTTCTTATTTCAAACCTTATACTCATTTTATTAATATGGGCATCTCCACATAAGACCCCAAAAATGTAAGCCTTTTCAGGGATTATTTTATTAAATCTCTTTGTTGGTTTTTTTAGTTTCTTTTGGCTTAATTCTTCTTTTATTATGGAAGTGTTCATAGATTCTTTATGTGTTCTAATAGGAATATTATAAAACCTTAACCAATTAATTAGAATAGCTGTTGAAACTTTGTACTTTTGTGCAATTCTTTGAGCGCTTAGTTTTTCTTTAATATATAAATAATGGAGTTCTTCTTTTGCTGGTTTTGAAAGAGATTTAAATTGGGTTTTTTCATTGCCAAAAGGGATTTTATTTGAGTAAATCCAATTAGATATGGTATTTTCATGGATATTAATATTAAATTCTTTTTCTACAAGTCGTGCTAATTTTCTTTGACCAATATTTTCTTCTTTTCTTTTATTAATTACAAAAGAATATATCTGCATAACTCTCTCTTTTGGAAGATTATTATAGGGCATATAATAATATATCCCTCCCCTTTTAATACTTTGTGAAGGTGTATAACTAATTATTATTTCATTCACATTACGTTCTTTAGCTTCAAGAATTTTTGTCATTTTAGGGAAAAGAGGCAAGATACATACTAGAATATATATTTTAAAATGTTTGGTTCGTTAAATTAATTTATCGCTTTCAATAATTCTTCAAGAGAGACAACTGAAACACCTGATTTTTGTACAGCGATCCCTGCACCAATATTTGCTAACTCGGCGGACTCGAAACAATTTAACCCAGAAGCAAGTCCTAAAGTAAAAATCTCAGTTACTACATCCCCTGCGCCACAAACTTCAATCACTTTATTTTCTGGAGTCGTGGCTGGAAAAGTTCTGGACTCTTCAGAAGATGAAATTATCAAACCATCCCTATCTCTTTTTGTCAAGGCATATTTCAAACCAAGACGTTCAACTAATTTTTTGGCATCATCATAAGAATTTTGATTTATATTTTCATTTAACGATTCCAATGTTCTATCTGTTTCTTTTCTATTTGGGGTTATAGCTGTATAGCCCTCAAGCAAATGAAATCTTTCTCTGGAATCACCAACGAGAATTTTTCCCGCTTCTTTTGCTTCTTGGCTCAAAACCCGTATAAGAACTTCATTAACTACACCTTTCGCTTCGCCTTCTTGATAGTCCGCCAAAATAATTGCATCAATCTTTTGAATTTTTCTTCCTAAGTATCCTATAATCTCAGACAAAACATTTTCTTCAACTAAATTATCATTCTCAAGATCCAATCTTTGCATTGTTTGAATAGGATAAGGTAAATCCTTTCCTGAAACTAATCTTTGATATATTGGAGTTACTCTTCCATTTTGAGAAAACATCCCCTCTGTATTTATCCCGTCTTTTAAAAATAAATCCAATAAATTTCTGCTACCTTCATCCATTCCAATAACTCCTAATACATATGTCTGCGCCTGAAGCGCTCTTAAACCCCTAGAAACATTTCCTGCCGCTCCAAGGGTCTCCGTAATTCCAGATGGGTAAGTTACAGTTCTCATAACAGGCGCCTCCGGATTTGGCAATATTTTGCTTACATTCCAAATTCTATCAATACAATAGTCGCCCAAAACAAGAATTTTTCTTTTAGGAAAAGATTCAATTGCTCCAATATACTTTTCTTTATCCATTTTAATTTATTTGATTTAATATTTCTAAAAGCCCCTTTTCAACAGGATGTTGTGAAATAAATCCCCCTCTTGACGCAACATATGCCTTTAAACGATCATCTGCATTTTGAGGACATGCAATATTGTCTACTGATTCTAATAATCTTAAATCACTATGACTAGAATCACCCACTGCCAGCGCTTCTGATCTAGAAATTTTATAATGATCCAAAATAAATTCCACTGCCTCCCCTTTATCTATATTTGGAAGTATATCTATTGCAATATCGCAAAAAAGCAATTGTAAAACCCCCTCTTCCAAAGCCCTATGTATTTTACCCGGCATTAACTTTCTAACTTCTTCATAAAATTGTCTCCCAACTTCTTCTCCCCCATTAAATTCATAAGTAAGCATACATTCTCTATCTTTCATTTGTCTTAGATTTATCCTGGGAAATATCTGTTGCAATTTACTTTCATAAATTTCCATTTTCCTTCGCCAATTAATAAATTCATTTATCAGTCCTGTTTGCTCTCGAGTAAATTTTTGATGCCTCTCAAATAAATAAATCGTACTTCTCTCTTCAGGCAAATAAATAACATTTCCCATTTCAAATACTGACGGGCCGTTATGATTTGATTCTCTCATAATATTATCTGATAAATAATAAGACCTCCCGGTTGCAACACTAAACATAACCTCCGGAAAATCCAAAGTTTTTCTTGCAATCTCATGAAGGCCAGTGAAAGCCCCATTAAGATCTTGTTTCAAAGGATAATTTGGTTTTTCAAACATCCCCATGCATTTATCAATGTCATTAAAAACTATTTTTATATTCTTCATTAAATCCCTTACTTCTATACCTTTAAAAAAATATATTCACTCAAAAAACAATTAAAAATCAACTACAAAAGTTTTTAATCTAAAAAATTTATAACATTTTAATATAGGAATTAAGGTGAGAAATTGAAAAATACAGAAAAAAAGAAAGAGGAATCGCGAAACATCTCGATTTATGAGGGCTCAGCAACTTCAGTCATGTCCGGGGCAGGGGACTCTTATGTAGTTCCTTACGCTCTCGTGCTAAATGCAAATAACGCAGAAATAGGTTTCTTGACAAGTTTTGTAAATTTATTCAGTTCTTTTTCACAACTTTACTCAAGCAAACTTGTATACACCCACTCGAGAAAAAAAGTCGTTCTTTTCGCGGTCTTCATGCAGGCGCTCCTATGGCTTTCACTGATTGCCGTTGGTTTTTTATACTGGCAAGGAATTTTAAAAAATGAAGTTGTTTTGCTTGTAATAATCTTTTATTCTATTATTGCAATTTTCGGCGGAATAGCAAACCCTTCATGGTTCTCTTGGATGGGGGACATCGTACCGGTAAAAATAAGAGGAGAATATTTTTCTAAAAGAAACATAATCTGCGGACTAATTGCCTTAATTGTAACCGTCACCGCTTCTTTCCTTTTGGATTATATGAAAAACATAGGATTCTTAATTTTTGGATTTTGGATTTTGTTTGGTTTGGCCTCTCTGGGCCGTTTCATTTCATTATTATTTTTTACAAAAATGTATGAGCCAAAAACAAAAGTTGACAAAAAAAATTATTTCACATTCAGCCAATTCATAAAAAAAGCCCCATCAACAAACTTTGGAAGATTTTCAATTTACGTAGGACTGATTAACTTAGCCACATATTTTGCTTCGCCATTCTTTTTAGTTTATATGCTTAAAGATTTAAATTACAATTATGTTTGGTTCACATTAGTCAATTTCTCGAGTGCAATTTTTACAGCAATTAGTTTGCCTTTATGGGGGAAAATAGGAGATTATTACGGAAATAAAAAACTATTAACAATCGGCGCAATTATAATTCCTTTCGCCCCTCTTCCTTGGTTGATATTTAAAAATCCTATTGCATTAATATTCACAGCTCAGATTATCGCGGGCTTCGGATGGGCTGCTTTCAATCTTGCCGCCTCAAACTTTATTTACGACGCTGTAACGCCTCAAAGAAGGGCAATATGTGTTGCATATTACACAGTAATTAACGGTGTATGCATATTTATCGGCGCATTCTTGGGAGGCCTATTTGCAGAATACATCGTCCTATCTTGGATAAATGTCTTACTTATAATATTTTTAATTTCAGCTGTATTAAGAGTTATATTCTCCCTAATAATGATTCCAAAAATTAAGGAAGTCAGAAATATTCCTGAAAACAAAGAAAGATTAAACTTCAACCAGTACATCAATCTTATTACCCCGCGCCCTTTCCATGATTTACTCCGTGGAGTCAAGGGCTCCATTGTAGAAACAAGCCACATCAACAAAATACCAAAAACACCAAAGAGATAAATTTATAA
>ERZ1292623.5205-Hain-H51-01um-R1-5205-length-10433-cov-3_pt1 | contig 10433 bp, 10 predicted proteins | sample MGYA00564398_ERZ1292623 | MGnify/ENA primary metagenome ERZ1292623 (study PRJEB36523, sample SAMEA6512633) | groundwater metagenome | collected 2019-01-07 | study: AquaDiva: Metagenomics assemblies of 32 groundwater samples
TTTTCTTTGGTATTGGTAAATTTGCCTGCGTCCTATTTGGCTTATGGCATCTACCAACTTTTACTCAAGTTCGGTTTTTTTAAGATTGAATTGCAAAACCAACCCCAAAAAGTTATTGTTTTAACGTAAAATGCCTAAAGATTATTACAATATTCTGGGCGTTGATAAAGCGGCTTCCGACGAGGATATTAAAAAGGCCTACAGAAAATTAGCGCATCAATATCATCCCGACAAATCCGGCGGCAGCGCCGACAGATTCAAGGAAATTAACGAGGCTTATCAGATTCTCTCCAATAGAGAAAAGAGGGCGCAATACGACCGGTTCGGCCGGGTTTTTGACGGTTCGGCGGGTTCGCCGCGCGGCGGACCGTTCGGAAATTTTGAATTTGGTTTCGACACTGGCAATCTGGACGATATTGGAAGCGTCGGTGATCTTTTTGACGTATTTTTTGAGGGTTTGGGAATTAAGCGGCGCAAAAATTATCATCGCGGGTCCGATTTGGAAACGGTTCAAGAAATTACGTTGGAAGAAGCTTTTCGCGGAACGGAAAAGAAATTTAAAATACGGCTTTTTAATTCATGCGGCAACTGTTCCGGTCTCGGCTATTTTTCGGACGCCGGTTTAACGGAGTGCGCTACTTGCAGCGGGCGGGGAGAAATCAAAGAATCGCGGAGCACTTTTTTTGGAAGTTTTGCCCAAGTTCGTGCCTGCTCTAAATGCGCCGGTAGCGGTCAGGTGCCGAATAAGATTTGTTCCGATTGCCATGGTTCCGGCCGGATACAATCCGATAAAGAAGTTGCGGTGGAAATCGCTCCCGGCGTCAGTAATGAACAGCTGATTAAGCTTTCCGGGGCGGGAGAAGCGGGAGAACACGGAGCGGGGGCGGGGGATTTGTATGTCCGGGTTAAGATTTTATCTCATAAGATTTTTGAGCGCGAAGGCGACAACCTCTTTATTAAAAAAGAAATTAGTCTGCTGGACGTTTTGTTTGGCACAAAAATCGAAATACCTACTATTAACGGCAATAAAGTTTACGTGGAAATTCCTGCCAATTTCAGCTTAAAAGAAAAATTGAAAATTTCCGGCGAAGGAATGACGCGCTTTGGCGGATTCGGCAAAGGAGATTTATATATTGATTGGGAAGTAAAAACTCCCAAAAAATTCAGCGCTAAAGTAAAGAAACTTTTAGAAGACCTGAAGAAGGAGATTTAATTTTTTTGTGCCCCCACTGGGAATCGAACCAAGATCAACTGCTTAAAAGGCAGCTGCTCTACCATTGAGCTATGGGGGCGTAATATCTGTTTTTATTTTTAACGAGTGAACCAACCAGTAAGGCTACTGCTTTACTAAAGGTAGGCTTACTATTGAGCCCTGCCTGCCGATGAGGCAGGTATGGGGGCTCCCCGAATTCTTAATTTAATATAAAAACATCGGTTTGACAAATTTTAGTCATAATTTAAACTTCAACATAGTTCTTACTAGAGGCAAACGTGCGTCATAAAAAAACCCGGCATCGGAAAAACAAAATGCCGTTGAAATGGTTTGTAAATCCACGACCGTACAGAATTTTTTATATAGTTACGGCAACCGATCCCAGTACCCACAAAACCGCAACGAGCAAAACCCAGCGTGATATTAAAGCGCGATCGCCTCAAGAAGCGTTGGAAAAATTGCATAAAAACTTAACTCTTCAATCCGATCGAAATGAAAAAGATTGGGGCGGGCGTCTTTTTGAATACAGTAATTTCAAAGTGGCTCCGGTCTGTCAGCATTGTCGCGGCCGCGGCCATCTTCGGTTCAAAATCTAGATTTTTCCAGTGCCATATAAAGAGTATTAAACCCTTTGTTCTGCCGTCGTTCGGACGAAATAAGAAAAGGCTCTTATTTCGCTCCTCACTAGGCATAATAAAAACCCCCTTCATAATGAGGGGGTTTTAAAAATTTTTGAAATATCGCTGATAGTTCCAAAAACCAGCAAGAAAATTATGAATCCCAATCCAAGCATCTGTAGAACGGAAATCGTCTTTTTTAGTCGATCTTTGCTTAGTATCTTTTCCAAAACAGAAGTCAGCATATGGCCGCCATCAAAGGGCGGAATTGGCAATAAATTAAACATCGCCACGGCTAGATTCAGTATCGCCAGAGTAAGAAAATAAGGAAATTGATTTCCGGCCAGCATCTGCCCGACGCCGATTGGTCCGGATATGGATTCTGAAGGCGAGACAGCTCCCGAGGTCAGCGAAGTGATAACCAGAGGCCAACCAACCAGCCAAATATAAAAAGAAAATCCAATCGCTTTAAGCACTGTCGCGCCGTACGCGATAATAATCAGAATTGCTAACACTACGTTGCTAAACATGCCGGCAACATAGACGAAATTTCTTTGCCAGAAAGATTTACCGGCAAGATCTTCTTCGTTCAGCATAACGTACGCGCCGATTACGAACGGGCTGATAACAAGTTCGTTTAGTTTGGGTACGTTCTTAATTTTCAATCCCGGCCCGATGCCGATACTGAAACGTTGGATTCTTACGCCGCAAAGCATTGCCGCAATCGCGTGACCGAGCTCGTGGACCGTTAGAATGACTCCGAAACCAAAAGCGATTTTCAAAATCGCGATCGCAATAGATTCCATTACACCCTCTTTTCAAAAAACTATGAGGTATAGTATAATGAAAATCACTTTTCCGCAAGGACTTTTTAACTAATGGATTCATCAAGAAAAAATAGTTTAAAATTCTTTTTAATAATTGTTTCGGCAATCGTCGCCGGCCTTTTGGTTTTTCCAAAACCTTTTGGAAAAACCTTTTTACCCTGGCGCTTAGGTCTGGATTTAGTTGGCGGAAGCTATCTTGTCTATGAAGCCGATATGAAAGATATTGCCCAAGTCGATCGCGCCTCTGCGCTAAATGGCTTGCGCGATGTAATGGAAAGGCGCGTCAATGTTTTTGGCGTCAGCGAGCCGCGGGTAACAACCGCCAAAGTCGGCGACTCTTACCAGTTAATAGTAGAGCTTGCCGGCATTCAGAATATTGAAGAGGCGATTAATCAGATTGGACGGACGGCGCTCTTGGATTTTCGTGAAGTTGATCAAGCAGGAGAAGGAACAAGCACCGAGCTTACTTTCCAACTCACTCAACTTACTGGGCGTTATTTGCAAAAATCTGAAGTTGGTTCCGATAGCAATACTAATGAGCCATTAATTACTGTTCAATTCAACGCGGAAGGAGCGAAAATATTTGAAGAATTAACCAGGCGGAACGTCAACAAACCATTGGCTATTTTTCTGGATAACGAATTAATTTCCATGCCAACTGTTCGGGAAGTGATTAGCGGCGGCAACGCCCAGATTACCGGTCAGTTTACGTTTCAAGAAGTTCGACGGATAGTCAGCTTATTCAATGCTGGAGCTTTGCCGGCTCCGCTTTTGCTTATTAGCCACCAAACAATTGGCGCTTCATTAGGTCTTGATTCAATGAATAAAGCGATAACAGCCGGCGCTGTTGGAACGCTAGCCATCATACTTTTTCTAATTCTTTATTACAGACGTTTAGGCTTAGTGGCGGCGTTGGCACTTGTTTTCTATATAGTATATGCGTTGGCTACTTTTAAACTGTTTGGCATTACTATGACATTGGCCGGTGTTGCCGGTTTTATTTTATCAATCGGCATGGCGGTTGATGCCAATATTTTGATTTTCGCTCGCACCAAAGAGGAAATAGCAAAAGGCGTTTCACGCGTCGCCGCGTTGGAAGAGGGTTTCCGGCGCGCTTGGCCATCAATTCGCGATTCTAATATTTCTACCATGCTAACTTCCATTATTCTTTATTATCTTACTTCCAGTTTCGTTCGTGGGTTCGCGCTCACGCTGTTAATCGGCGTACTATTGAGTATGTTCAGCGCTATTACCGTTAGTCGGGTAATGCTCCGCGCATTTATAAAAAATAGCCATGACTAATCTAGCTATTATTAAAAATAAATTTGTTTTCTTAACCTTTTCCGGAATTTTGGTTATAGCAAGCGTAATCGCCATTTGGCAATTCGGCCTGACGCCCGGAATTGATTTTTCCGGCGGGGTTTCCTGGCAATTAAAATTTGCTTCCGTTCCGGATCGCGCGGAGCTGCAAAGTTTTTTCCCGGATGGACTTATTACGCCTCAAGATGATGGCGACGTTATGATCCGCCTCAAAGATATCACCGAGAAAGAAAAGGGAGAAAAATTAGCCGAACTTTCTAAACGATTCGGCGCCGTGGAAGAGCTGCAATTCAAAAATATCGGGCCGGCAGTCGGCAATGACTTAAAGAATAAGGCGATTTGGGCATTCGTTTTGGTATTAATTACCATTTCGCTGTATGTCGCGTTTGCCTTCCGTAAAGTTTCTCAACCGGTAAGTTCCTGGAAATACGGCGCGATTACTTTAGTGACCTTGTTTCATGACGCGCTGATACCGGCAGGGCTGTTCGCGGTTTTGGGGCATCTTTTCAATGCCGAGGCGGATACGAATTTTATAGTAGCTATTTTAGTGGTAATAGGTTTCTCCGTGCACGATAAAATCGTGGTTTTTGACCGCATCAGAGAGAATCTCAAAATTGATGGCGGGGCGCGAGCGGATTTCAATCAGCTGGTCAATAAAAGCGTTAATCAAACTTTGGCCCGATCGGTGAATACTTCTTTAACGCTGGTGTTGACATTACTAGCTCTTTATTTTCTAGGTCCCGCAAACCTTCAATACTTCATTTTGACTATTCTAGTAGGTACTGTTGTAGGCACGTACGCGTCAATATTCGTAGCGAGTCCGTTGCTTACGTTATGGAAATAAGAGATCTGAAAAGGGACGGATTTATAGCGGTATTGACACTATAGTATTAGTTGTGGTACTATACCAAACGACATGATCGATAGCGCGAAAATAAATAATCTAATCAAGGTTTGTTTGGCCAATCTTTCCAGCCGCCAAAAAGAAATTTTAGAAGGACGCTATGGAATTTCCGGATCAGCAATGCTGACTTTAGCGGAACTGGGCAATAAATACGGGCTCACTCGCGAACGGATTCGTCAGATTGAAGTTTTGAGCATAAAAGGCGCTAAAGACAATGCCGTTAGCAACAGCCTGGGTGATTTCGTAAAGACCGCCTCTATTCAATTAAAAAATTCCGGAGGTTTAAAACGTGAAGATTTACTGGTAGAGAATCTTGGCGGCGCCGCGCAGTCCAATCAAGTCAAGTTTTTACTGGAGATGTCCAAGCGTTTTCATTATTCCAAAGATAGCGCGGATTTTTACCCCTATTGGTACATCGGCGAAACCGATCAAAAAAACGCTATGAGTTTTGTTAGTTACGTTCTCAAAAATTCCGAGCGGGGTAATTTCGCGACAGCTTTCGACACCGCCGCGAAAAAATTCGGTTTAACCGAAATCGTTGCCAGTAATTACGCTTCAGTTTCCAAAAAAATCGCCCAAAATGTTTTTGGCGAACTTGGATTATCCAGCCAACCGGAAATTAATCCGAAGACAGCCCGAGATTGGGCTTACTTGGTTTTAAAAAAGGAAAAACGACCGATTCATTTTACCGAAATTGCCTTACTGGTCAGTAATTTACGGAACAAAGAGGCTCATGCGCCAACTATTCACAATGAGCTCATTAAAGACGCAAGATTCGTTCTGGTTGGAAAAGGAACTTATACGCTTGGCGAGTTTGGCGTTGTGCCCGGCACCGCTAAGGAAATTATCAACCACTTTTTAAAAAAGCACGGACCGATGAAATCAAACGACATCATGAGCGTGGTTTTAAAGCAGCGGCTTTTTAAGGAAAACACTATTTTAATAAACCTTCAGAACCGCAAAAATTTTAAGCGATTAGATGACGGCCGTTATACGACTCTGGTATAATTCACTTAGTGATCTTAGAAGCTCTTTCCGCAATTATTAATAATATTATCGCTGTCTTTGCCCTCACTTGGTGGGTGGTTTTGCCTTTGGCGCTTGGTTTTATTTTTTGGAAGTTCTGGGTCTATCACGTCTTTATTAATTATCTTCGAAGTATCAAGTGGGTCTTATTGGAAATTAAAATTCCGGCGATCATTGAAAAAACCCCTAAGGCAATGGAACAGGTTTTTGCCGCTACTTACGGTATTTACTCATTCGGTTTCCGCTTTGCTCAAAAATATATAGAAGGCCACTTAAGAGAAGACTGGATCTCTTTTGAATTGGTTGGTTTTGCCGGCGGCGTGCATTTTTATATCCGCACCCCGGAGGGATACCGCAATTTGATAGAAGCGTCGGTTTATGCCCAATATCCCGATGCCGAAATTCACGAAGCCGAGGATTACAAAAATTTAATGCCTCAAACTTTGCCCAATAAAGTCTATGATATTTGGGGGACGGATTTTCATCTTTCAAAAGCAGACGCGTATCCCATACAGACCTATCACTATTTCGAAGAGACGCAAAAAGAAAAACGTTTGGACCCGATTGCGGCGCTTACCGAGGCAATGTCCAAATTAAAAAATGATGAAGCCATTTGGATTCAAATTTTAGTAAGTCCAACAGGCGATGAATGGAAAAAAGCGGGAGAGGTATTGCGTGACAAATTAATCGGCCGCAAAAAACCGACCCCTAAAGGATTTGCCGATCGAATCTGGGAATTTTTCCGTAATTTTAGCATTGCGACTATTGAACATCCGGTCTGGTCCAGTGACGAAAAACCCAAAGACGGCCCAAACCCGCTTATGTTATTAACACAAGGTGAAAGAGACGTAGTTGAGGCTATCGAGAAAAAAATCAGCCGGCTTGGATTTAAAGCCAATATCCGCTTTTTATACATTGATAAGCGGGATAGCTTTACCCGTTCAAACGTCGGAGCGGTGATTTCAACCTTTCAACAATACTCCACTCAAAATCTCAACAGTTTTCGTCCCAACGTTGATACCTTTACCGTTATTCGCGGCAATATAAAACTTTTCAAAGATCGCCGACTATGGTTTCGTAAGCGGCGGATGTGGGAAGCTTATCGTCGTATGTTTTGGCCCAATAAAGTTTCAATACTGAACGTTGAAGAGTTGGCGACAATTTTTCATTTCCCAAGCATTATGGTTGAAGCGCCGCTGTTGCGGCGGCTTGGAGCGAAAAAAGGCGAACCGCCCGCCGGTTTACCGGTGGAATAATCAAGTATTGATTTATGGCAAATTTAGAACATATTAATTTTTTCGGGATAATTAATTTCCGGGGGCAAACTAAAAAATTCGGCATTAAAGCCGACGATCGTCGCCGGCATATGTACGTTGTCGGTAAAACCGGCATGGGTAAAACTACTATGTTGGAAAATATGATTATTTCCGATATTCTGGCCGGTAACGGATTGGCCGTTGTTGACCCACACGGAGATTTGGCGGAAAAAATATTGGATTTTATCCCGAAAGAGCGAATCAAAGATGTCGTTTATTTCAATCCCTCCGATATAGAATTTCCGATTGCTTTTAATCCGTTAGAAAAAGTTACCAATGAATTCCGACACCTTGTGGCTTCAGGTATTATGGGTGTTTTTAAAAAGATTTGGCCGGACGTCTGGTCGGCTCGCATGGAGTACATTTTAAACAACGCGTTGCTTACTTTATTGGAGTTTCCGGAATCTACTATTTTAGGCGTAATGAGGCTGTTATCCGACAAAGACTACCGGAAGAAGCTGGTAGATCAGCTTCAAGATCCGGTTATTAAAAGTTTTTGGGTAAATGAATTTGCCCGTTACGCGCAGAAATTTGAAACTGAAGCAACGGCGGCCATTCAAAATAAAATCGGACAATTTGTCGCGAACCCGTTAGTGCGTAATATTTTAGGCCAGCCGCGCTCCGCCTTAAACCTCCGCAAAGCTATGGATGAGAAAAAGATATTGATTTTTAACCTCTCTAAAGGGAAAATTGGCGAGGATAATTCGGCTTTGCTTGGCTCTCTGGTGATTACCAAGCTTCAATTGGCGGCTATGTCCCGCGTGGATATTCCCGAATTGGAACGCAAAGACTTTTATCTTTACGTAGATGAGTTTCAAAATTTTGCCACAGACTCTTTCGCGAATATTTTGTCCGAAGCCAGAAAGTATAAATTATGTCTGATTTTGGCGCATCAATATATCCGCCAATTGATGCATGACACCAACACTAAAGTCCGCGACGCGGTTTTCGGCAACGTGGGCACTATCGTGTCTTTCCGGGTAGGCGCCGAGGATGCCGAGTTTTTAGAAAAGGAATTAACCCCGGAGTTTTTGGCTACCGATATCGTCAATCTTCCCAAGGCCGGTGTTTACGTAAAGCTGATGATTGACGGCGTGGCCTCGCGTCCGTTTTCTGCCATCGGTATTGGTCCGGCAAAGCCGCCAAAAGAATCTTATCGCAAAGAAATTATTGAGCACAGTCGCGACAAGTACAGTACGCCTTTGGAAGTGGTTTCTAAAAAAATTGCCAGCGAGTGGGCAATACAACCCCCCGAACCAGTTGAGCGTAAAGAGATGCGGTGGCAAGAAAAGCCGCAAGAGGGGGCTTTTAAGCCAAGACCGCAGTTTGATATGTCTCGCCCTTCTTATAGCAGACCAAAACCCGCTGAACGGCCTATAGAAAAGCCTATAGAAAGGCCAGCAGAACCGCCCGTAGTGGCGAAACAGCCAATAGAACAGCCGCTGCAGCCGTCTCTGCCGCCACGTCCGCCGCATGCCGAAAAACCCAAACAGGCCGTAAATTTGGATGAATTGCGGCAAGCCTTAGACGAGTCTCTTAAGAAGAAGCAAAAGTAAGACGACTTATTCCTTTGATTTTTCGATTCGTTCCGCGTATTCGCCGGTTTCGGTGTTGACCCGGATAATATCGCCTGTATTTACAAATAACGGCACATTAACGGTGGCACCGGTTTCTAAAATAGCCACTTTAGTTCCGCCGGTAGCGGTATCACCCTTAACGCCTGGCGGCGCTTCTTTGACTTTTAATTCCATTTTAATAGGGGCTTTAATGCCAATAATGAGTTCATCAAATTTAAGAGCCGTGACAAAACTATTTGTCTTAATAAACATTCCCGCCGAACCTACTTGATCTTGGGTCATAGAAAATCTTTTACTGGGATCATTTTTTTCGCAAAACCAAAACTGGCCTTTGCTGTTGTATAGATATTTAATATCTTCTTTTTTTATATCAGCTTCTTCAAAGCTTTCGTTTTGATGAAAAGTGCGTTCCACAATTTTACCGGAGATAAGATTTCTAATCTTTGTTTTGGCAACCGGTTTTCTTTGTTGCATTCGCAAAAATTCGTACTCCAACACTTCGCAGGGCTGGCCATCCAGCACGAAAATCATGCCCTTTTTTAGTTCGTTATACGCCAACATATAGAACCAATTCTGCCACACTAAACTTGTTTTTTCAACGGTGCCCCGCTATACTCTAGCCAGTTCTTTTATGAGGTTAAAATGCCTTGGTATCTGTGGGTTATCGGTTATGTCATGGTTGGTTTTTTCGCCGCGCTTGTTGTTATCAGCATGAAATTGCGTTACGGCAGTGACGTTGATTATAATGACGACTTTACCCTTTTTACGTTTACGCTGTGGCCCTTACTGTTTCTTGCGGTTATCGTCATAGTTACCGTTTATCTTGTTTCTTTTCTGGCCGTTGCGTTGCCTGTGCGGCTCGCGGTATGGCTGGCACGTAAAATTTCCGACAATATGAACTATACAACCAAGAATCAATAGCGGCGAAAAGCCGCTTTTTATTTTTTAAAATCTATATTAGAGTACGGCTATGAAATTTGGGAACAAAAGAGTCTTCGTTGGAATGTCCGGGGGGGTGGATTCTTCGGTTGCGGCGGCGCTTCTAAAAAAGCGTGGTTTTGACGTTGTCGGTATCCATCTCAAGTGTTACAACGTTGATGGTTGCGCTGCCCAAGACGCCGAGGACGCGCGCCGCGCCGCCGAAACCATCGGCATACCTTTTTATACTTTTGATTTTGAAAAAGAGTACAAAGAAAAGGTGGTTGAGTACATGATTGACGGCTATAAAAAGGGGATTACGCCCAATCCCGATGTGATGTGTAATAAGGAAATAAAATTCGGCCTGTTTTATGAAAAAGCTATAGAATTAGGCGCGGATTTCGTCGCAACCGGACATTACGTTTTGAAAATTGAAAATTGTAAATTGAAAATTGCGCGCGATAAGAATAAGGACCAGTCCTATTTCTTATGGACTCTAAAACCGGAGCAGCTGGCACATTGTTTATTCCCCATCGGCGATTATACAAAACCGCAAGTTCGAAAACTGGCGGCGAAATTCGGCCTGCACAATGCCGCAAAAAAAGATTCACAGGGGATTTGTTTTTTGGGACAAGTGTCTTTGCCGGATTTTTTGAGCCGGTACATCAAACCGAAAAAGGGATTAATTTTGCTTGCATCAAAAACATCACGCTTG
>ERZ1292623.3793-Hain-H51-01um-R1-3793-length-12723-cov-5_pt1 | contig 10429 bp, 9 predicted proteins | sample MGYA00564398_ERZ1292623 | MGnify/ENA primary metagenome ERZ1292623 (study PRJEB36523, sample SAMEA6512633) | groundwater metagenome | collected 2019-01-07 | study: AquaDiva: Metagenomics assemblies of 32 groundwater samples
CTGAAAATTTTGACTCCGTTAATTTCTTCTTCCGCCGCTACCCGATGGGTATTACAAGTAATTACTGTTACTTCATTACCCTTTAATACTAATCCTTTCAATACTTCATGCAGACTAAAAACATAACCACCTTTATAGGGGAAGTAGAAAGCAGCAAAAACTAAAATCCGCATAAGCTACTTTTTATCCAATTGCTGCAGCGCCAAATCCCGGATTAATCTTTCCAGTTTTCGCTGCTGCTGGCGATTGATGATATAATTATGAAAAGTCAATCCAAACAAAATAACAAAAGCCACGATCATAATCAGATCCATAGTTCTATTTAAACCTAAATAACCAATCACCGGGCTGACGCTTTTGGGAAAAAGAGCGATAAAAACAAAAGCTAACCATAAGATCAGCCAAAAAACCAACTCCCGCTTGGTGAATTGAGCTCGCCTGTAATAAAGATAGGTCAAATGAATTGCCGCTAAACCTACTACTAAACCTAATAACTGGACTGCCATTTACGTTAGAGTATTATACGCCAAACAAACATCTGCGCCAATAGTTTTAAACCATGAAGGATATGAACGCCCTTAAAATTATCGTTGTAGATTGTTGGAATAACATATTCGCCATAACGCAAACCATTTTTCCCAACCTTCAACGCCATCTGAATTTCTCCTGAATAGTCGCTTTTATTCCAATCAATTTTCGGCAAACATTCCATCCGGAAAACCCGAAAGCCGCACCACATATCCTGCAAATTTAAATTAAAAAGTTTTCTAGCCTGAAAATTTAAAACATATCTGCCCAATCTTCTTATTAAAGACATCTGGTCACCGCCCCGTCTGATGGTAAAAACAAAATCTAAATTATTGTTTTTTAAAAACTCCACCACTTGAGGAATGAATTCCGGCGGGTGCTGACCATCAGCATCAATAGTGACAATAATCTCTGCTCCCAGCCGCCGCGCCGCCTCACAGCCGGTCTTTAGAGCCGCTCCTTTACCCAAGTTAATCCGATGCCGCAAAGTTAAGGCTCCGGCCGCTTGAGCTTTAACAAAAGTTTCATCAATTGATCCATCATCAATAACTATCACCTGATCCACTAAGGCCAGGGCTTGGCTGATAACGGTTGCGATCCGCTCCGCCTCATTATAAGCTGGTATCACTAAAATAGTTTTGTTCATGAAGAAAGAACTGGTGTTTTTAGCTTATCTGCTGTTAATTGTCCTGGCAACCCCATTCTCTGCCAGCTGGCCGGTGAAAATTGTATTTTGGGGATTTAGTTTATTTCTTTATTGGATACTGACTGCTGATTTAGGATTTAGGATTTATGATTTAAGATTTAATCGTTGGTGGCTGCTTTTACCATTAGCTATCTTAATTACTTCTCGTCTTCTGCCTTTTTTTCATTGGGGAGATTTTCCTCTAGGAGCTGACGCCGCCATTTATCTCAAGGACTACTTTCTGCCCCCGCTGATTATTTACTCCCTGTATCTTGTCAGCAATTTCCTGCTGGCGGCAGCCGTCTATTTTTTAGTGAAAAAGAATTACGGCCGGGAAGCCGCCTTTTTTAGTTTATTAATTTTCTCACTATCTTTATCTCAATTTCTTTTCTACTGGGCCTTTCTCCCGAAAATGATGTTAGGAGCAATCTTCACCCTGATTGCTTTTTACTTTTTGAAAGATAAGCCCTGGCTGGCGGCAGGGGCAATTGCTTTAACCGGCATTGTCCATCCCCCTGCTTTTCTACCCCTTTTTATCACCACTGTTTTCTTCCTGCCTTTAAAAGCTCTGCTGGCATTAATTTTGGTTTTATTGGCCCGCGGCCAAGAACTTTTAAGCGCTCTTTATTATTCAGAGCAATATCTGCGAGGCGCGCCAGAAACCGCTTTTCTTTTCTCGGGTCAATTCGTTGACTTTGATTTCTACGCCGGCCTACTGGGCTTACTCTACATCCCTTTTGCCGCCATTGCTGTCACTAGAATGATTCAAAGTAAAAAAATCACGCCACTGGTTCTTTATTTCTTAATTTGTCTAATTCTAATCTTCACTAATTTTCTTTTCCACAACCGCTTTATTATTCTCTTTGATTTGGCCGCTATAATACTGGCTGGCCCAATACTAAAAGATTTTGTTCTTTGGTTATGGCAGAGCCGTCTTGGCAAACTGGCCGTTGTCATTGTCATAGTCATTGTCACAGCCAACGCCTTCTACCAAAGCTGGCTAACAGAACCCCTAATAAATTCTCAGGAATTAACAGAAATTAAATCTCTGGCAAAATTGGACCCGGAGGCAATGATTGTTGCCGGCGATAACCTTTATTATTCAGTTCTTTACGGTTTCAGCAGCCATAAAGTCATTACCAGCGGCGAATTAAATGGTTTATCTGCTAAAATACCGGCCTATATCTACCTTGGCCGCCGGACAAAAGATAAAGAAAAAGTTATCCACAGGTTAGAATTGTTACTGAGTCAAAATAATAAGATAATTAAAGTATCAGAAAAAAATGAGGCGCTTTATAGAATTACTACAGAGCCAACAGGGGGGACAAGCGATTAAATCAGCTGTCGGCATTGGCTTTTTTATTGTTTTTGTTTTAGTCTCAATTTTCCTCAATAGCCCAACCCTGCCTTTGTCTTACCAGATCGCCTTTGGTCAATCAGGCGGTTCAGGCGGCGGCGGTGGTGGCGGAGGCGGCGGGGGTCCAGGCCAAGCCTACGGAGGAAGCCAGGGCGCCGTAATTAATCAAGGCGGCACCAATCAATTGGGGATACCAGTGGTTTCTCTAACCAGCACCTTAAATTCAATCATTGTCACTTGGACCCTTGCTATAAATGCCTCTGGCTTTTATGTTAATCACAGTTTAGATAATAATAATTTTGTAAGACTGGCTGGACCCATATTCTATCCCAGAACTGATTTTACTCATAAAAAACTGAATAATGGTTCTATACATTATTATACTGTCGAGGCCTATAATGCCTTTGGCACGGCAACATCCCCAATAGCATCAATTAGAGTTGGCGACACGGCCTCTATAGCCCTTCAACAACCAACAGCTCCAACTATTGACCGAAGCGCTTTAATAGCCGCCATAAGACAGCAAATTGCTAATCTCTTGGCTCAAGTTTTAGACTTGTTGAAAAAAGCCCCGCAATTGGCATCGCCGGCGGTCCAACAGCAATTATCCAAAATTTCCGGAACAACGACGCCCACCCCAGTTGCCGCTGTCGGTTTAGTTAACTACGCCTTGGAAGAAGGGAATGATAACGACGGTGTGAAGAAGCTGCAGATTTGTCTCAATAGTATCGGCTATCCCGTTGCTGAAAGCGGCTCCGGTTCTCCCGGTAACGAATCCACATACTTTGGCGCTAAGACCAAAGCGGCGGCTGGCAAATTCCAAACCGATAAAGGCATAGTCAGCGGCGCTGATGATCCCAACTACGGCTATGTCGGCCCCGCGACAAGAAAGGCATTGAAAGCCGCTGGCTGCTAGTGCTTTAATTTAATAGATGTCTTCTGAACCGAAACTAACGGTTGGTTTGGAAATTCATGCCGAGTTAAAAACCAGAACCAAGATGTTTTGTGATTGCTTAAATGACCCGGCGGAACACCATCCCAATGTTAATGTTTGTCCAATTTGTGTCGGCCATCCCGGCACCCTGCCCACAATCAACAAAAAGGCAGTGGAGATGGTAATTAAGCTGGGCTTGGCTCTGGCTGGAAAGATTACTAAACAAGCCAAGTTCGACCGTAAAAATTACTTTTACCCCGACCTGCCCAAGGGCTATCAAATTTCTGAATACGATGAACCGCTGATTACTGGCGGGGAGCTGTTGGGCATCCGTCTTCGCCGGATTCATCTGGAAGAAGACACCGGCACATTAATTCACGTTGGTCATAGTCTCGTGGATTACAACCGCTCGGGCGTGCCGCTTTTGGAATTAGTGACAGAACCGGACATTACCAGCGCCAAACAGGCGGCTGACTTCGGCCGGGAGTTGCGGTTAATTTTGCGCTATCTGGATATTTCTGACGCTGATATGGAAAAAGGACAGATGAGACTGGAAGCTAATGTCTCATTGAATATGGGTACTAAAGTGGAATTAAAAAATATCAATTCTTTCAAGGCGCTGGAGGCGGCGATTGAATACGAATATCAGCGTCAGCAAAAATTAATTGCAAGCGGCAAAAAAGTCATTCAGGAAACCCGCGGTTGGGATGACAATAAACAAGCGACCGTTTCCCAAAGAATCAAAGAGGGGGAGCAGGATTACCGCTATTTTCCCGAACCAGACCTTCCCCCAATGAATCTATTGGGGTTGGACCCCAATAGTTTAAAAACAGAGATTCCGGAACTGCCGGAACAAAAACGCCGGCGCTTTATCAAAGAATTTAATCTAACGCCGGAGCAGGTGAATATTCTCGTCCAAGACCGATCCGCCGCCAATTTCTTCGAAAAATCCACTTCGGAGTTACGGTCATTGGAAATTGCCTGCCCGCCATCGGCCTGGGCCTCAGGCACTGGCAGGCGGGGAAATTGGAAATTGGGTATTAAATCGCTCTATAACTATTTTACGAGCGACTTGTGGGGCCTGATGACCAAAGAAGAAACCACTTGGGACAATCTTAAAATTACACCAGAAAAATTTGCCCATCTCATACAACTAATTTCTGATGGTCAACTCACCAGCCGCGCCGCCAAGAACATCCTGTTAAAAATGTCCCAAACCGGCGGCGACCCCCATGAAATTATGAAAAGCGAAGGACTGGTCCAGATTTCTGATGAAAATGAATTAAAAAAGATTGTCGAGAAAATTATTAAAGAAAACCCCCAGCCCGCGGCTGATTATAAAAAAGGCAAAGCCCAAGCCATTCAGGCATTGATCGGCAAGGCAATGAGCGAACTAAAAGGTAAAGCCAATCCGCAGGTCCTGCGCAATCTTTTTGAGCAAATCCTCAAGAGACATTGATTTATTACGCAATGCCACTGTTTTATTATTTTCTTCTTTCGCGCCAACCACTAAAATATAAGGAATTTTTTTAACTTCGGCCTCGCGGATTTTTTTACTGATGGTGGCGTTGTCAAGATCGAGCTGGCTGCGAATGCCGACGTTGGCCAATTCTTTATGAATTTTTTTGGCATAACCAGCTTGGGCGTCAGTGATATTCAAAACAATCGCCTGAACCGGGGAGAGCCATACCGGCAGATTACCGTCAGTATGCTCTAAAAGCATTCCGATAAATCTTTCAAACGAACCAAAAATTGCCCGATGAATTACCCACGGCCTCTGCTTTTTGCCTTTTTCATCAATGTAAGACACAGTGAATTGTTTGGGCAACATTACCAAATCCAATTGAGCTGTGCCCATCTGCCACACCCGACCTTGCGAATCCTGAAGATGAATTTCAACTTTAGGACCGTAAAAGGCGCCTTCACCTTTAGCCACCTTGTATTTAACACCGCTCTGATCCAGAGCTCTCTCTAAAGCTTTCTCTGCCTGATCCCAGTCGTCTTTATCGCCCATAGCATCTTTAGGTCGGGTAGCTGAAACATAAATAGGTTTCATTCCAAAAAGGCCATAAAACTTTTCAAAAATTTTTACAATTTCTTTAATTTCATCTTCTACCTGATCCGGCCGGCAATAAATATGAGCGTCGTCCATGGTAATCTGCCGCACCCGCAGCAGGCCGCCCAAGACGCCGGATAATTCATTGCGATGCAGTCGGCCGATCTCTGCCAACCGCAAGGGCAGGTCACGGTAGCTGCGGATTTTGGCATTATAAACATATGTGGACTCCGGACAATTCATCGGTTTAATCACCAACTCTTCATTTTTGTCATTGGGGTTTTTGAAATAGAACATATTATCGCGATAATGCTCCCAGTGACCGGATTTTTTAAAGACTTCGCTTTTCACCAAAATTGGAGTGGAAATCTCATCATAGCCATGACTGTCATTAATCATTCGCGCCACCCTCTCCAACTCCCGGAAAACAATCATCCCTCTGGGCAGCCAAAACGGCGCCCCGGGCGCAATCTCCTCAAAAGAAAAAAGATCAAGCAGTCGCCCTAACTCCCGATGATCACGATTCTGGGGCATAAATTAAATATAAAGCAATTCTGTAAATAATCCTAATACCCTAATTCACCCTAATGACCCGAATACATTAGGATCATTAGGGTCATTCGGATGCCATTCGAGTATTAGGATTTTTACAGTTCCCTCGCATTATTACAAATCAACTTCCCCTCGCCATCGCGGAACGACATCCTGCCGGCCACGCCCACGATCGCGCCTTCCCGCCAGGCGTTAGAGGTTTTTTCCAAAGTCTCCGGGAAAACCACCACCTCCAAACCATTAGTCAAATCCTCCAGTTTCACAAACAACATTGGTTTGCCGGTGCGCGTGACAATCTTTTGAATTTTAGCCACCAAGCCCGCCACAATCACCGGCTCACTTTCAATTCTGGCCGCTAAAACATTGTCAATTGGCTTAGCCTTAATCTTTTCTAACTTATCTCGATAACCATTAAGCGGATGATCAGAAAGATAGAGCCCCAGCAACTCTTTTTCCCAAGCTAATTTCTGAACAGAGCTGGCTGGCCCGGCAGTTGGCGAAGTCAGCCGCAGGGAATGATTAGAAACATTATGAACAAAAAGTCCCATCTGATTATTATTCTGCTCCCGCCGCAAGGCCGAACTGAATCTTAAAATATCATCCAAATTACCTAAGGCCTGCGCCCGCTCCATATTTAAAGAATCAAGGGCGCCGCACTTAATTAAACTCTCCAGAGATTTCCGATTAAGATCTTTATGCTGAACCCGGTTGAGTAAATCAGCCAAATCTTTAAATCCGCCGCCGGCCTGTCTTTCAGCCACAATCGCTTCCACAATATTGTCACCGACATTTTTCACGGCGGTCAGGCCAAAACGAATCGCCCGGCCCGAGTTAGCCGAATAATCAGGAACGAATTTAACACCGCTGTGATTAACATCCGGCGGCAGAACCGCTATCCCCATCCGGCGGCACTCGCTCACTAAAAAAGCCACCCGATCAATATCGCCGGAATCACTGTTAAGTAAAGCCGTCATAAACTCCACCGGATAATAAGTTTTAAGATAAGCCGTCTTATAACCGATTAAAGCGTAAGCCACCCCATGCGAGCGATTAAAGCCATAACGGGCAAAAGGCGGAAATAATTCCCAGATGGCTCTGGCTGTCCGGGGATCAATGCCGTTTTTAATCATGCCGCTGATTAATTTCTCCTGTTGTTCATTAAGTAAGCTTTTAATTTTCTTGCCAATAGCTTTTCTTAAAGTATCAGCTTCCGGCAAAGTGTAGCCAGCCAGATCAACCGCAATTCTCATCATCTGCTCCTGATAAATGCCCACGCCATAAGTGCTGGCCATAATTGGTTCTAGTTTCGGATGAAGATAGGTAATTGATTCCCGGCCGTGCTTACGATGAATATAAGAGGGAATTAATTCCATCGGTCCGGGCCGAAAAAGAGAAACCAAAGCCACCAAATCCTCCAGCTCTGTTGGCTTAAGGGCCTTCATGTAGCGCCTCATACCCTGTCCTTCAAATTGGAATACGCCTGTGGTCTCGCCTTGTTGAAGGGCGGAAAAAGTTTTTTGATCGTCAAGAGGAACTAAATCCACATCAATAGTTTCGCCGCGTCCTTCCTGAACCATTCTTCCTGTTTCTTCAATAATAGTCAGGTTTTTCAAACCTAAAATATCTATCTTCAAAAGGCCAAGATCCTCAACGCTGTACATTTCAAACTGAGTAATAGTGGTGTTGGGGTCTTGGGGGGCATACTGCAAAGGCAAATATTCAATCAGCGGTTCTTTGGTAATCACCACACCGCAGGCATGGACAGAGGCGTGCCGGGCTACCCCTTCAAGACGCCGGGCGGCGTCTAAAAGCCGCTGGGCATCGCTATTACTTTTATAAATCTCTTTTAATTCCGGGATGGTCTCGAGGGCGCTGGTCAAATCCTGATTAAAAGGAATGAGTTTAGCTAACCGATCGCAAAAATCGTAAGTGATTCCCAAGACCCGCCCCACATCCCGCACCGCCGCCCGGGCCGCCATGGTACCGAAAGTAATGATATTGGCCACATGGGCGTCGCCGTATTTTTCTTTTAAATAACCCATGACTTCATCACGGCGGACATCAGTAATATCAACATCAATATCCGGCATTTCGTTCCGATCCGGATTCAAAAATCTTTCGAAAATTAATCCATACTTAAGAGGATCAACGTTGGTGACGCCCAAAACATAAGACACCAGACTGCCGCCGGCAGAACCCCGGCAGGAACTGACAATCTTCCGTTCTTTGGCCCAGTTAATAAAATCCTGAACAATCAGGAAGTACTCAGAAAAACCAGTCTGCTTGATCACCGATAATTCATGCCTCAAACGCTCTTTAACTTCTGAAGTTGGTTCAGTAAATCTTTGCGGTAAACGTTCTGCCACTAACTTCTCTAAATAGGAATTGGCTGTTTCGTCTTTAGGTAAAGGAAAGTGGGGCAAGACTGATTGACCTAATGTCAGATTAACTTGGCAGCGCTCCGCGATTTTTAAACTATTTTCTAAGGCCTCGGGAATATCGACAAAAATTTCTGCCATTTCCTCCGTAGTACGCATTGAAAAATCGTCGGCTTTTAGAGTGAGTCGATTGACGTCGGTGATTTTATTGCCCGTACCGACCGCTAATAAAATATCGTGGTAATCGGCGTCTTCTTTTTTAAGATAATGAACGTCTTGAGTGGCCACCAGCGGTATCTGAAAGCGGCGGCTGAATTCGATTAAAAGCGGCCGCACTTTAGCATGGGCCTCAGGAGCATAATGAGGATGGTGGCCGATCTCGATAAAATAATTATCCTTGCCGAAGATTTCCTGATACTGGCGGATGACCGCCTCGGCCGCCTCGGCGCCTTTATTAAGAATTGTCCGCACCAACTCCCCGGAAAAACAGCCGGACAAAGCAATCAGGCCCTGGTGGCATTCTCTCAACAACTCTTTATCAACCCGGGGTTTGTAGTAAAATCCTTCAAGGTTGGCTTTGGTGACTATTTTGATTAAATTTTTCCAGCCGGTGTTATTCTCACAAAGAAGCGTCAGGTGAAACATCTTGTCATCAATGCCGTGAATCTTTTCAAAGCGGCTGCGCGGCGCCACATAGGCCTCCACTCCCAAGATCGGTTTAATGCCGGCGGCTTTGGCTTTTTTGTAAAACTCCACAGCGCCATAGAGATTACCGTGATCAGTCAGGGCCAAAGCCGGCATTTCCAGCTCTTTAGCCCGCTTCACCAATTGATCAATATTAGCTAGACCATCAAGCAGAGAATAGTGGCTGTGGGTATGAAGGTGAACAAAACGAGGGGCCATCAAAATTAGTTTAAAGTTTAAAATGAAAAGTGTAAAATGAGGAAGAAAGGTTAGTAAAGGATTTACTAAAGTAGTTCTACGATCGTGGAATTACTTTAGTAGATAAAAAAAGAACGGCATCAGTGCCGTTCTGAAAAGGTATTTGCAATCATTTTAGCGAGCCGCTAAAATGATCGGTATGGGCAGTGTTCCTCCTAAACATCCCAGTCGCAGTAAGACCCGCCGCCGGCGGTCGCATTTGGCTTTAAAAAGACTGAATCTGGCTGTATGTAAAAATTGCGGCGGACCAAAATTACCTCATCGGACTTGTAAACAGTGCGGTAAATAAAAATGGCTACTCGTCACCTTGTCAGATCAATCATTCTCCAGTCTCTTTATGAATGGGATTTTTATGAACGCAAAAATGATCTTAAAAAAATTGTCGAGCGCAACTTAAATGAATTCGGGCCGGGCATTGACGAACCGGAATTCGCTTGGAAAATCATCAATGGTTTAACCGAACACATTAACGACATTGATGCTATTATTACCAAGGCCGCTCCTGACTGGCCATTAGAAAGAATCGCTATTGTTGACCGCAATGCCCTGCGCATTGGTCTTTATGAGTTGCTTTATGCCGACCCCAACGAAGTGCCTCCGAAAGTGGCGATTAATGAAGCTATCGAGGTGGCTAAAAACTACGGCGGCCCCAACTCCGGCAAATTTATCAACGGCGTTTTAGGCACTGTTTATAAAGAACTTGAAACAAGTAAATCTGGAAAATAAAATTGAATATAAATTTAAAAATAAAGACCTCTTTAAAGAGGCCCTGACTCATCGTTCTTATCTGAATGAAAATCCTAAATTCGAGACTGATCACAATGAACGAATGGAGTTTTTAGGAGATGCGGTTTTGGAACTGGCTGTCACTGAAGAACTCTATAATCGTTTTCCTAAAGAAGATGAGGGAAAGCTAACGGCTATCAGGGCGGCGCTAGTGAACTTTCAAAGCTTGGCCAAACTGGGGAGAGAGGCGGCCGTAGATAAAGCAGTTTTA
>ERZ1292623.5208-Hain-H51-01um-R1-5208-length-10429-cov-4_pt1 | contig 10429 bp, 13 predicted proteins | sample MGYA00564398_ERZ1292623 | MGnify/ENA primary metagenome ERZ1292623 (study PRJEB36523, sample SAMEA6512633) | groundwater metagenome | collected 2019-01-07 | study: AquaDiva: Metagenomics assemblies of 32 groundwater samples
TAATCAATTCGGCAGATCATGGCTATCTGAAAAAAGACGAGAATGGAAAATTGTTTGATATAGCGATTGCAACGTTGGGTAAAGGTGATTTTGGCAGAACATTACTCATTGACGATTCTGCGGACACGATTGAGTTGTATAGAGGGAAAGGCGGAAATGCCTTCTTATACAATAATTTTGAGGAATTACAGGCGGAATCCCCGTGGGATAGGGAATAAAAACCAGAAATGCCACGGCATTTCTTGAATTTCCGTCGCTCGCCCATCATGAAAGTGAATTTTCATGTAGGCTCGCTAGGAAATATAAAAGATGTCATGGGAAATAGAAACCACTCGTCCGCGTCCTCCTTGAAAAGACATCGTTTATTGATATCATTGCGGTATGGATGACAATAGTCAATATCTTCACGAGGTGGCGGTTACGGCAATTATTATAAAGGATGGTAAATATTTAATTACGCGGCGAGCGGCGACGAAGAAGCGTTTCCCGGGTATGTGGACCGTGCCGGGAGGAAAGATGGAGACGAGCGATTATCTGCAACTGCCGAAAGATACCGAACACTATTGGTACAACGTGCTGGAGCGCACGCTGCGAAGAGAAGTCAAAGAAGAAGTCGGCATTGACATTGATCACATTGAATATGTGACAAGTTTGGCGATGGTGCATGCGGATGGGAGTCCCTCGCTCGTAATTTCGTGCATGGCTGATTATACGGGCGGCGAGATTGCTCTGCAGAAAGACGAATCTGATGATTATGCGTGGGTGAGTTTGGAGGAAGCGAGACAATATCAACTCATTGATGGTATTTATGATGAGCTCGTGATGGCGGAGAATCAGCGGAAGGGCGGGAAGTCGGAATGGACGCGATTTTCATGAAAAAAAATTTGTTGATGGGGCAGCGGTTTTTGCGGTCGCGCGCGGTGCGGGATCGGATTATTGCCGCAGCGGAATTATCACACTCCGATACCGTTTTGGAAGTAGGGCCAGGCGATGGTTTTTTAACGGAAGCGCTGGCCGCGCACGCGGGCAGGGTGATCGCAGTAGAGAAAGATGCGCGGTTTGCCGCGTTGTTGAAAGAAAAATTTAAAGAGATAAAGAATGTGGAGATTGTGGAAGGAGATATGCTTAAATTTCTAATTTCTAATTTCGAATTTCTAAACAAATCCAAAATAGTAGCAAATATTCCCTATTACATCACTTCGCGATTTTTACGGCAGGTACTAGAAGCAAAGCAAAAGCCGGAACTAATGGTGCTGATGGTACAAAAAGAAGTTGCCGATCGTATGACAGCAAAGCCGCCCTATATGAATATGCTCGCGCTTGCGGTACAAGCATTTGGCAAGGTGAAGCGTGTTGCACAGGTGCAGGCACGCGTCTTTACGCCGCCACCGCGGGTGGATTCGGCCATTATTAAAATTTTTGATATTTCCGGCACGTTTTTCGAAAAGCATCATATCACGCCGGAGCAATTGTTTTCTCTCTCGCGCCGCGCGTTCGCGCAAAAACGTAAAATGCTTTCCAATTCAATCGGCCTTACGGGCGATACACGCCGACCGCAAGAACTTTCGTTGGAAGATTGGGCTTGCCTTACGGCGAGGCAGGCCGCCATTGCAAAGGTATGAAAAATACGCTATAATATATCATATGTGGGAATTTTTACGCAGTATTATAGTTGCGTTGTTGATTGTTGTTCCGATCCGCGCATGGGTAGCGCAGCCATTTATCGTGCAAGGCAATTCTATGCTGCCAAATTTTCATAGCGGTGAATATCTTATTATTGATGAATTTTCATATCATTTCCGTGAGCCCGAGCGTGGCGAAGTGGTAGTATTTCGCTATCCTCGCCAGCCGTCTCAATTTTTTATCAAGCGCGTCATTGGACTCCCGGGCGACATGATCGAAATTCGTGATGGTTCCGTGTATCTCAACGGTCAGATTTTTTCTGAAACATATCTTTCCGATGAGTTTGCCACGACCCCGAACAGCACGTATACGCTTGGGGTTGACGAATATTTTGTTTTAGGCGACAATCGGCAGGCGAGTTCGGATTCTCGCGTGTGGGGAAGCCTCAAAGAGCACTTTATTGTTGGCCGGACACTTTTGCGGCTTTGGCCCTTTACCCAGCTGGGAATATTGTGATAAATATATGAAAAAAGCAAAAGAATTGGCGTCTTCGCTTAAGGGGATGCACGATATATTGCCCGAAGAAGAGCGTTATTATGCGCACATATTGGGTGTCGCGCGTGATATCGCGGAATGGTATGGATTTCAGACGATTGCATTGCCTCATCTCGAAAAAACTGATCTTTTCGAGGCCTCGGTGGGAGAAGCAACGGATATTGTGGAAAAACAAATGTACAGTTTTCACACCAAAGGAGGTGATGCGGTGACCCTGCGGCCGGAAGGTACGGCCCCGGTTACGCGGGCTTATTTGGAGCATGGCATGCACACGCTTCCGCAGCCGGTAAAACTTTTTTATAGCGGCGCCTTTTTTCGCCATGAAAATCCGCAAGCGGGCAGAAAGCGGGAATTTTATCAAGCGGGACTCGAAATAGTGGGCGATACGGAACCAATTAATGACGCGCTCGTCATACGCCTCTTTTTTCTTATCGCCCGCGAACTCGGCATACCGTTAACGTTCGCTTTAAATAGTATAGGCGATCAGGAGTGCCGGCCCGCGTACCGCAAAGATCTTACGGCGTATTATCGGCGGCATCTTGCGCGTTTGTGCGGAGACTGTCGGCGGCGTTTTAAAATCAATCCGTTTCGGCTGTTGGACTGCAAAGAAGAGACATGCCGTGCCATTCGCGAACGCGCGCCAAAAATGATAGAACGCCTCTGCGAACCCTGCAAGCGTCATTTTGATGAAGTAAAAGAATTTCTTGATGCCGTTCATGTGCCGTATGAAATAGATCCATTTTTGGTGCGCGGTCTTGATTATTATACGCGCACGGTTTTTGAATCCTTTGTGAGCGACCACGAGTCCGCCGATTTCGCGCTTGCGTCCGGCGGGCGCTATGACGGTCTTGCAAAAGCGCTCGGATCGAGCCGAGAGGTGAATGCGGTAGGAGGGGCTATGGGTGTTGATCGGTTCGTGGAGATTATGCATGCGCGCGAGGCGCGGGATAAAAAAGTATTGATAAAAAAAGAAATGCCGCTGGTGTTTGTGATCCAGCTCGGCCAGACCGCCAAGAAGAAACTTTTTGGATGGATTGAGGAGTTTCGTCGAGCGGGATTGCCGGTCGTGCATTCGCTCTCTCGCGATTCTCTGAAAGCCCAGCTGAAATTGGCGGATCGTATGAATACGCCGTGGACGGTGATGGTGGGTCAAAAAGAAGCGCTTGACGGCACGGCTATTATTCGCGACATGATATCCGGCGAGCAGGAAACGGTGCCGCTTACGAAATTAGTCTTTGTGTTGAAAGGAAAAATAAAAAAGAAATAATATGGTAGAAGTACGACGTCGTGAGAGAGAATCAACGGGGTCGCTTCTGCGGCGCTTTAACAAAAAAATTCAGCGCTCCGGTATTTTGTTGCGCGCACGCGCGTTGACATCACATAAGCGCGCCAAATCAAAACTACGCGTGCGACGCGATGCATTAAAACGCCAAGCGGCGCGCGCACATTACGCGAAATTAGAAAAGCTCGGCAAGCTTGAAGAAAAGCCACACACACGAAGACGATGAATATGGCTCGGGCATTGCATTTTGCTTTTTGTCTTAATCCCCATTCGTCGCCCCGCAGCGGCGGGGCTCCTCACAGGCGAGCCCTACGACAAAAAGAAAATGCAATGTCTCTCGCCATTTGATATATCAGAAATATGAATCTTCTCGAAGAACTCAAAAAAGCCATGAAAGCCAAGGACGCCGAGCGGCTCTCGGTGCTCCGTATGCTGCAAGCGGCCGTCAAAAACCAAGAAATTGAGCTTGGCAAGAAAGAAACGGGGCTCTCGCAAGAAGAATTCGCCCAAGTCCTCAAAAAAGAAATAAAAAAACGCACCAAAGCCATCGAACAATTCAAAATCGGCAATCGCCAGGACCTTGCCGACCAATACGAACGGGAAATTAAGATACTTGAAGGACTTTCCTCATAACTTTTTTGACTCTTTTTTGTTGCGCGTGGTATCGTGATAGTATGCGGCGACAATATGTGATCACCGGGATCGATATGGGATCGCAAACGATACGCGTTGCGGTCATGGGATGGAGCCGCGGTATGGAAGTACCGCGCTTATTAAGTTTGGTAAAACGGCCTGCGGCGGGCATCAAGCGCGGCGCGGTTGTCGATCCTGACATCGCGGCCCAAGAGCTTCGCAAAGCGCTCCATGAGGTGAAAAAAACTATTGGTATACGCTTAGATCATGCTTATCTTGCTCAAGGAGAGGCGCGTATGAATATGCATGTAGCGCGCGGGACCGTGGCGGTAGCGCGGCCAGACGGCGAGATTACCGCCGAAGACGTGCGCCGCGTCATTGCTTCCTCTGAAGACGCTCTCCCGCGATTTTCCAACCGCGAAATTCTTCATACATTCCCAAGATTTTTTCATGTGGATCGTGATCTTTTCGTGCATGATCCCGTGAGTATGAATGGCATGAAGCTCGAGGTGGAGACCCTCTTTGTCTCGACATTTGCTCCGCATGTGCGCGGTTTGGTGCGTGTCGCGGAGGCCGCTGGCATTATGCCCGACAACGTGATTGCAAGCGTATTGGCGTCCGCACAGGTTCTTCTTTCCAAGAAACATCGCGAAATCGGTTGTTTATTGTTGGATATCGGCGCTGATGTTACCAACGTGAGCGTATGGGAAGAAGGAAAACTCTATTCGTTCGAAGTGATCCCTTTAGGTTCCGGCCACATCACGCAAGATATCGCGCTTGCATTTCAAATTGACGTCGACACCGCCGAAAAAGTAAAACGCGCGCACGCTTCCCTGATGGAAGATGGCTCTACACCGTATGAGATTCGTTTGGCGGAATTTCGTACGCGTCACCAGTCAGCGAATGGCGGCAGCAAGCATCAGGAAGAACACGCCGATGAAGTTATTTCGCATCGCAAGTTGCAGGAAATTGTAGCCGCACGCTTGAGCGACATTTTTGAATTAGCTGATAAACATTTAAAAAAGGTGGGGCGCTCCGAGCTTTTGCCAGGCGGGGTCGTGCTTGCCGGAGGGGGAGCGCGCATCGGCGGACTCTTGGCTTTGGCGCGCCGTGAGTTGCGCTTGCCGGTAGAATTCTGCGAGGCGCAAACAGATCTTTTTGAAGATCCTCAACGTCTCTTTGCTGATCCTCTCTATCATATAAGTATTGGGGCGGCTCTTTGGGGCATTGCCGAAGAACAAAAACACCGCCGCAGTTTTTTTGGCCAATTCATCCCGCGGCGTCTGGCGCGCCTCGCACAGGCGTTTATCCCCTAAAAAGGTTTAATTGCTTTTTTGAGTATTTTTTTCTGCCCATTTTTGGACGGGCTCTTCCCAGAGTTCGTATTGGGGATCCTCCTCGGGATGTTCTGGCGGCAGGCCCTGGGGATTATCTTTATCTACCCAATGCAGGATAGAATGGACGGTGCTCGTGCCATTGATTGATTGCCACTCGCCGCGCAGAATTGGTTTGGTGACAGAGCTCAACGAAGGCGGATCGGGGAATGATTCCGCTGGCCGCGTGGTCAGCGCGTGACTCATAAATTCATGCCATAGAGGAGCGACAATAAAGCCCGCGACACTTTTAATCATCGGGGTGTTGTCATTGTTGCCGGCCCATGCGCCCACGGCAAGCGAAGGGGTATAGCCAATAATCCAGGCATCGCGCGAGTCGTTCGTCGTACCTGTTTTTGCCGCAACATCGTAGCCGGGGAAAAAGAGAGGGGAAGAAGCGCCAAAAGCGGGCGCGCGCGCCTGATTGTCGGTTAAAATATCATTGATAAGTCGCGCGATTGATTCGTCAAGCACACGTTCTTTTTTTACTGATGCTTTCTGGAGTAGATTGCCCTGCGCATCTTCAACGCGCAAGATCACTTGCGGCTCGATACGTATGCCATCTCGTGCAAATACGCCATAGGCCGACGTAAGTTCCAGAAGACTCACTTCGCCGCCTCCGAGCACCAGCGTAAGTCCGTAGCGAAGAGGATCCGTCAGACTCCGAATACCCATCGCGCGCGCGGTGACAAGCGAGTCATTGAGTCCGGCAAGATAGAGGGTTTTTACGGACGGCACATTAATGGATTGCGCAAGCGCCTCGCGCATGGTGACGGGGCCGCGAAAAATATTGTCATAGTTTTGCGGCGCGTAGTCTTCGTTGGTGGTGCGCACTTCAAATTGCGTCTCCACGTCAAAGAGAACCGTATTGGGCGTGTATCCTTTTTTGAATGCCGTTGCATAGACAAATGGCTTAAAGGTAGAGCCCGGCTGCCGCTTGGCAAGCGTGATGTTAAAATTGCCTTCTCGGTCCGTATCAAAGTAGTCGCGTGATCCTACCATGGCGAGCACATCACCGGTTTTTGGGTCAAGTGCGATAAGGCCGGCGTTTGATGCATTAAATTTTTTTTCGTTTTCCGGCACAAATGCACTGATGATTTCTTCTCCCTTTGCTTGCAGGTTGGTATCAAGGGTAGTAATCACCTTAAGACCTTCTCGCTCGATGATGTCTTCTCCATATTGTGTGGCAAGCAGTTCGCGCACATACATGACGAAATGAGGCGCGCGAATGCCAAAGCGATCAGGAGGCGTAAAAACAATTTTTTCTTCTCTCGCTTGGGTATATTCTTCGGTAGTTATAAAATTTAGATCACGCATGCGTTTTAAGATAATATTTTTTCGTTCATCAAGTTTGTCACGATGGTTGCCATATGGAGAAAAGTAGGTAGGCGCTTTGGGAAGTGCGGCAAGAGAGGCGGCCTGGGCGACAGAAAGATCGTTTGCGGACACCCCAAAAAATTCTTTACTCGCGGCTTGCGCACCATAAAGATCGGAACCGTACGGAATACTATTTAAATAGAGGGCAAGGATTTCATCTTTTGAACGGACACGCTCCAGTTTTAAGGCAAGTACAAATTCTTTTATTTTGCGCAGGATAGTGCGCTCGGGGGTAAGAAGCGTGTTTTTGACCACTTGCTGGGTGATCGTGGATCCTCCTTGGCGCGCGCCGGTAAATACGTCCATGACAATGGCGCGAATAATAGCCGTAACACGAATGCCTTTATGGGTATAAAATGAGTCATCCTCAATGGCGATGGTAGCATTTTTCAGGTGTCGCGAGATTTTGTCGAGGGATACCACTGTGCGTTTTTCTTCGCCGTGCACCTCCCAGAGCAGTACTTCTCCGGTGCGGTCATAAATGGCAGTTGATTGCGGCAGGCGGTTGATGCTCACCGAGCTCACGTGCGGCACCTCGGTAGTTACAAAAAGCAATGCCCCTACGCCCGCGCCGGCAAGCGCCGCCGCTATTGCCACCGCAATACCAAACACAAGTATTTTTTTCATAGGATAGTTGCGATAATACTATAAAAGTGTTATTCTATCAAGTGGTATGAACCGCATCTATGAGCATTTTTTGGATCGGTCGTTGACGCATGTGATGCGGTTTAGCAGTATTCCGCAGCAATTTCAAGAGTCGGTAGCCGAGCATTCATTTTATGTAGCATACTTTACCGGCATTTTGCTTTATTTTTTAAAAAAGAAAAAAGAGCGCGTGGACGAATCGCGCGCGCTTAAAATCGCTCTTATCCACGATATGGAAGAAAAATTTAGTGGCGATATTTTAACCCCCTTTAAATATTATAGTCAGGAACTCTATCATGCGATTCGTAAGGTCAACCGGGAAACAATTCCTCTTGCCTTTGAGCATCTGCCCGCCCCTCTGGCTAAGGATTTGGTTGCGCTTTGGAAAGAAGATGTGGATCGCGCCACCAAAGAAGCGCAAGTTGTCAAAGTGGCGGACAAACTCTCGCTCCTTTCGAAATGCAGAGAGGAAATCACACTCGGAAATGCGTTTTTTAAGCCCATCTACGAGCGAGAACTCAAGGCGCTGCATGATCTTGAGTGGTCATGGTGGCAGAAGATAAAAGGCGACATTTTGCCGTCAATTGATAAATAGCGCGTTATTTTTATTGACAAACGCGGTCAATATTTGTATATACTACGATATATGAATACGGTTACTATTGCTCGAAAAGAATATAAAGAACTTATAGACACCCGTTTGCGTTATGAATATCTTCGTCAGATTATGACGGACGATGTTTTTGCGCCACCGTCATCAAGAAATAAAAAAGAAATAGTAACAGAAAAGGATGTATTGCGCTGGTCGCAAGAGGCGAGAGCATTACACAAAAAAGGTAAATTGCTTTTTTTTGAAAAATTGATAGAGAAAGAATATCCGGAGATAGCTAAGAAGTTTCGGCTGCAAACACGATGAATTCATGAACGTCATTCCTACTTCAAGATTTCGATTCTCATTAAAAAAATTACCAATTGCGCTTGTCGAAAAAGTAGTAGAACGCACACTTCTCTTCAAAAAGAATCCATTTGATCCACTACTTCAAACGCATAAACTCCATGGGAAATTAAAAAATAAGTGGAGTTTTTCTGTTGATAATCGATTCCGTGTTGTTTTCGAATTTAATAAACTGAATCGTTCCGAGGTAATTTTTCTTGATATAGGAGATCATGATTTATACCGATAATATATGAATACTGTTCAACGAAAACAAAAAGCACTGGAAGTTGCGCGAGCATTAAAAAAACTTTTTCCGAGAGCAAAAATCGTGCTCAACTATTCGAATAATTGGGAATTGTTGGTGGCGGTACAGCTTTCGGCGCAATGCACGGATAAAAAGGTAAACGAAGTAACAGCAAAACTTTTTAAGAAATATAAAACGCTTGATGATTATGTAAAGGCATCTGCCAGCCGGCGGGCGATAAAAGAGTTTGAGCAAGATATTCACTCAACTGGTTTTTATCACAATAAGGCAAAAAATATTCTCTCTGCCGCAAAAATGATAAAAGAAAAATATAACGGCAAGATTCCCAACACAATGGAGGAGATTTTGAAATTGCCCGGGGTGGCACGCAAAACCGCCAATGTCGTGCTCGGTAACGCCTATGGTGTCGTGGAAGGAATCGCGGTGGACACGCATGTCAAGCGTCTAAGCAAAAAACTTGGTCTCACCGACCACACCGATCCGGTGAAAATAGAGAAAGATTTAATGGCATTGTTGCCCAAAAAAGAATGGTTTTCTTTCACCTATCGCCTTATCGAATACGGCCGCCAGTATTGCCCGGCAAAACCGCACAAGCATGAGCAGTTTCCGATACAGTAAGTTTCAACGTCATATATTAGATTGGTACCGCAAGAATAATCGCGATTATTTGCCGTGGCGATTTACGAAAAAAAAGCCGGTGAGTCCGTATGAAATTTTTGTCTCCGAGATTATGCTTCAGCAAACGCAGGTGGGGCGTGTGCTCGAAAAGTATCCGAAATTTTTGAAGGCGTTTCCCACCATTCAACATCTTGCGCGTGCGCCGTTGCCGAAGCTGCTGCGTGTCTGGCAGGGGATGGGGTATAACCGCCGCGCGCGATATCTCAAAGAGGCGGCAGAAATTATGGTAAAAGATTATAAAGGCGTTGTGCCTTCTGATCTAGCCATTCTTCGCCGCTTGCCGGGAGTGGGTCCCTACACTGTCGGCGCAATCGCGTGTTTTGCGTATAATAAGCCGGTGGTATTTTTAGATACGAATATCCGGAAGGTGTTTTTGCATCACTTTTTGATGTCATTGCGAGGAAGCGACCCCGCAACTGCGGGGGAGCGACGTGGCAATCTCACAATTACGAAAGATCGCCACGCTTCGCTTCTCTTCCTTCGCGATGACAACAAGATTGATGATTCCCAAATACTTGCTATTGCCGAAAAAACGCTCGATCGCAAAAATCCGCGCCGGTGGCATTACGCGCTCATGGATTACGGCGCCGTGATGCTCAACAATAAGCCAGAATTATTGAGACAGGCAAAAATATATCACAAACAATCACGATTTGAGGGCTCCACACGCTATTGGCGTTCCCAAATTGTAAAATATTTGCTACGCTATGGGCAGGTATCGGGAGAGGAACTCCAAGCCCTTGTGTCGTGTGACATACATCCTCCTCTTTCTTCACTGGTGCGTGACGGGTTGGTTGAGGCCTCCTCTCCCGGCCTCTATCATATAGCTCGGTAGGATACAATTTTGTTACGAAAAAATAAGATAACCATGATGGTACCCGATTCAAAGAATCAACTTTTACTGGCGGTTTTATCGGTGGCGCTTGTTGCGCTTGTCATGGTGTTTGCCGTAGCACTCGCAAAAACTCAAAATGAACTTAGTTCCATCACGTATCGTTTACGGATTCATACCATCGAGATGGACGGCATGATTCAGCGATTACTATTGAAAATCAAACAAT
>ERZ1292623.5209-Hain-H51-01um-R1-5209-length-10428-cov-4_pt1 | contig 10428 bp, 13 predicted proteins | sample MGYA00564398_ERZ1292623 | MGnify/ENA primary metagenome ERZ1292623 (study PRJEB36523, sample SAMEA6512633) | groundwater metagenome | collected 2019-01-07 | study: AquaDiva: Metagenomics assemblies of 32 groundwater samples
TACGCACGCCTGGCTGTAGATCGTAAATAAGGCAGGCCCATAAATCCTATTTCTTCATGACGAGAAGAAGTTTATATAATCTTTAATCCTTTAAAACGAAAAGAGATGAAAGCAAATATCCTATTTATCTGCAAGTACAACAGATTCAGAAGCAGAATAGCTGAAGATTATTTTAATCAAATAAACACAAATAAAAAAATAAAAACCAAGAGCGCAGGCATAATTCAAGGGAGCCCAGTAAATCAAGCAGAAAGAAAGATATGCAGGGCGATGCACATCGATATTAGCGGAAAGCCTCAAGGTTTAAGCAGCAATCTGTTGAAGTGGCAGGACATAACTGTTATTGTTGCTAATGACGTGCCTCCTGCAATCTTCAAGAATAATAAGAAATATGGGAAGAAATTGCTTGTCTGGGAAATTCCGGACAATAAGGGGGATACTAAAAAAGAAATTGAGCAGATAGTTGAAAGTATTAAACGCAAAGTTGAGGTATTGGTAAAAAACTTATCATGAATATACGAAAAGCAACGCTGAAAGACTGCCCTGCGTTAGAGCAAATAAATGTTCTCGCGCAAAAAGAAACAGGCTGGTGGATACCGCAAAACGCGCAGTTTTATAAAAAATTCCTCAAGAAAAATAACAACGATTTATTAGTTGCATATAAGGCTAATAATCTTATCGGATTTCTTTCCTTGGAATACAATAAAGAGCAGAAGAGCACTTGGATAAATGACGTTTTTGTTATTCCCTCATCAAGAAAAAAAGGCATAGCAAAACAGTTAGTTAAAATGGCTATAAACAGATGGAAAAACAAATCAAGCTCGATAGTTCTCTTAACATCAGATAATAACATGCCTGTATTTGAAAGAATGGGCTTCAAAAAGAAACTAAACTTTATGAGGTTAAGCCGAAGTGAAGACTAAAAACAACATTTATAAAGGCTTATCCCCTTGGAATAAAAGCAGTCTTTCGACTGCGAGTATGAGCCCCAGTAATCCTCAAGGGTTGCTGGATGTTTATTTTTTTCTTCACAAAATTGAGGGTGTTCTTTAATGGAAGATACATTATTATTTGTTGATGACGGTTTTTTTGGACTCGTAAAAAAACACTTACAAAAAAAGACTGGAAAAGATAAGAAGTATTTACAAACTTTCAGAAATATCTGTCAAAGAGAGAATCTAAATTTAATGCGCCTATTTATTTATACGGCTCCGCCATATCAAAGTCCTAAACCGAACTCGAAAGATATATTTTTGATGCGCAAGTATCAAAGTATGGTTAGAATGCTGAAAAAGAAAAGGTGGATTACAATAAGGGAAGGAAGATGCCAGAAAATAATTAATGAAGAAGGAAAGGTTGATTATTATCAGAAGGGAGTTGATGCACTTATTATATTAGATATGTATGATACTAAAGAAAAGTATCCTACGGTAAATAAGATAATTCTAATCGCCTCAGATTCAGACTTTGTTCCAGTCATAGAAAGGATGAAGCAGAAAGGAATCAAGGTAATCTTGTATACCTATTTTGACAGATTAAGAAAATCTAAATTCTCAACATCAAATCATTTGCTTGGGGTAGCTTCTAAGTGGGTCAAATTAAACGAGAGTCATTTTGACGACTCTAATAATCCGATAGGAGGACAGACATGACAATCTTCAGAGGTAACGACATTCGTGGAATTTACGGCAGCGAGCTAAATGACAGCGACGCTTATGCAATCGGCAACGCTTTTGTGCAGTCTGTCAAAAGCAGGAAAATCGTAGTTGGGAGAGATAACCGAGTTTCATCTCCTGCTCTGCATAAATCGCTCGTTAAAGGAATAACTGACTCTGGCGCAGACGTCATAGATGTTGGTATTATTGACTCGCCAGGTGCTTATTTTGCATCTCACCACTTTAAGAAACCAGTCATAATGATAACTGCTTCGCATAATCCTCCAGAGCACAACGGATTTTATTTGTGCAAATCTGATGGAGAAGCGGTATTTAAGGAAAACGGATTGAAAGTGATAGAAAAATTAGTTAATGACAAAAAAATAGTCAAGAGCACACATAAGGGCTCGATTAACAATGCAAGCATCCTGCCAATATATGCAAAACATCTTCTTTCATTTGTCAACACAAAGAGCATAAAGCCAATAAAAATAGTAATTGATGCGGGAAATGGTGTTGGCGCGCCAATTGCCAAAGAAGTGTATAAGCACACCTCGCAAATAAAAGTCATCCCGATTTATTTCGAGTCAGACGGTTCATTTCCCAACCGCGGACCAGACACTACAATAGAAAGAAATCTGTCCATGTTGCAAAAAGAAGTTACTCGCATGAAGGCAGATTTTGGAATAGCTTTTGACGGCGATGCTGACCGCGTTGCTTTTGTAGATGAAAAAGGAAATATAATTGAAGGCTCGCTTATTGGCGCATTATTGGCGCAGTCAATCTTGCAGAAAACAGGCAGAAAAAAAGAAAATGTTGTTTACACAATCGGATGCAGCCGGATAGTTCCTGAAACAATCAAGAAATACGGCGGCAGTCCAGTCAGGGAAAGAGTTGGGCATAGCTTTGTAAACGCAGCCATGCGCAAAACGCAGGCGATTTTCGGCGTAGAGCACACAGGGCATTATTTCTATCGCGACAACTTTGCGACAGAATCTCCTATCATAACCTCTCTAAAAGTTTGTGAAATCCTGTCACGCACAAATAAACAAATATCTCAATTAATCAAGCCTTATAAAAAATATTACATGACAAAAGAGATAAGTTTTCATGTCCAAGACCAATTAAAAGTTCTGGAAAACGTCAAAGAGCAGCTTAACAAAAAATATCTTGGCAAAATTGAAACATTTGACGGTTTGTTTGTTGATTGCAAGGCGTACTGGTTCAGAATAAGAGCGAGCCAAACCGAACCACTTATAAGGATGGTTATTGAAGGGCGCGACAAAAAGGAAATTGAAGGAATAAAAAATAAGTTAGTAGCAATGATTAAAAACGCGCTTGGCTAAATAAGAACATGGCATACCCAAATTTCAAAAATAAGCACGTAGAAGAAGCCTTATTCAGCCCTGTCGATTTCGTCAAGTATAGAAAATGGAAAGGCAATTTTCCAAAGAAATACATTATAACATATCAAGCAAAAGCAAAAAATTACTTTGTTCGCAAATATAACCCTAAAAAAATCAATCTTTATTCATTGTTAAATATCTACATATACAAGAAGGTAGGATTCGTTAGAGTCACAGGCATAGGTTCCCCACTTGCAGCAACAATACTTGAAGAGTTAATTGCTATCGGAGGGACCGAATTTCTAAATATCGGAACGGCAGGAGGTTTGCAACATGAAGGAGTATTTTTATGCGAAAAAGCCATACGTGATGAAGGAACTAGTTATCATTATATTTCTCATGGAAGTTTAGCTTATCCGGATGAGGAACTAACAAAGAAGTTCGGCAAAGCGCTTGAAAAGAATGGTTTAGCTTTTGAAAGAGGAACAACATGGACAATTGATGCCCCATATCGCGAAACTAAGGCAGAGATTAAACATTATACAAAAAAAAGCGTAGTTACAGTTGAAATGGAAGCTTCAGCTTTATTTACAGTAGCTAAATACCGGAAAGTCAAAATTGCCGCGGCGTTTGTCGTAAGCGACTTATTAGATAAAAAATGGCTTCCTAATTTTCATAGATTTGATGTTAAAAAAACACAAAATAAACTCATTGACTCAGCAGTAGAATGTCTGCTGGAAAAATAGCATGGAACCACAACTCAATAAACTTTTAACAAGAGGCAAGTGCCTCTTCCTCGCCTACGACCAGGGACTCGAGCATGGTCCGACTGATTTCAATGATGATAATATTAACCCGCGCTACATACTCGCCATTGCACAGAACGGCAAGTTCAACGCCTTTATCTGCCAAAAAGGAATTGCAGAAAAATACAAAAAAGAAATCAAAGCAAGCAAGGTGCTTCTTATCCTCAAGCTCAACGGCAAAACAAACTTGAGTCACGGCGAGCCGCTCTCAACACAATTATGCACAGTAAAAGAAGCAATCAAGCTGGGGGCTGTTGCGGTAGGCTACACAATTTACATCGGAAGCGAGCACGAAGCAATTATGCTAAAGGAATTTGAAGAAATAGAAAGAGAAGCACACGCGCAAGGCTTGCCAGTTATTGCCTGGGTTTATCCTCGAGGCAAATCCCTGAAAGGAAAATCTGAAAGAGAGCTACTGGCTTATTCTGCCCGCGTCGGTCTGGAAATAGGCGCGGACATTGTAAAGCTACATTGGAATGGCAATAAAGAAGATTTAGAATGGGCAGTTAAAGCTGCGGGAAAATGCAAGCTCGTTGTTGCGGGCGGATTGAAGACAGATGAGCGCACGTTATTAAAACAAGCCAAAGATGCTATGGATGCTGGAGCAACAGGTTTAGCCATAGGGAGAAATGTCTGGCAAAACCCTAAGCCGTTGGAGATAACTAAGAAGATTAAGAAGGTTATCTGGGGCTGATTACTTCTCAGCAGTCAAATAGAACAACTGCCATTCAAGATAGAACTTCCCGTTTTCAGTCCAATATTTTCTAGTTTTCTTAGCATGTTCCAGAGATTCTTTTGGCGTGCATTTTGAGTTATGAATAGTACGAAGAAATTCTTGAGCTTCCTTATCATTTTCAAACTGCCAAGGAACATTCTCAATCACAAAGTGAATATTTTTGAATCCAGCTTTTTTACAGAACAATATTACTTGTTCTTTAATTAGAAAATCGTGCGGATGCCCCAAAGGGGAACAATATTTAGGAACATCGATAGAATCAAAATATCTTTGCGATGTAGTATCATGAGCAACATCTCCTATAATCAGCTTTCCTCCTTTCTTCAAGATTCTATAAAATTCCTTGATTGCTTTTTCTCTGCCGCCAATACCTGTTCCTTTTGACCTGTCATCATAATGATGCAGTGTAGCGATAGTAGAAACTTTATCAACACTTCCATCTGCCAGTTCAAAATCGTAATCTAAAGTTTGATTAATAGTAGTAATGGGCAGACGTTCCTTGTTATTTTCATTTACAAAGTCAATATTGGATTTTTGATAGTCGTAAGTAATAATTCTCCCGTTTTTACCAACCTTGTAGGCAAGAGCAAACGTAAGATAACCGTTACCTGTCCCAACCTCTACAATCGTCTCTCCTTTCTTTGCATTAGTTAGTTCCAACTGCTTGGCTAATTCTAACGAGCGCACGCTGGGGAATCTGCTATTCGCTAGCCTGTAATTCTCCCATCTCTTTCCGATACCTTGTATGATTTGTTTCATAGAAATCATCGGAAATCAACAATAATAAAAGATAGTCCACCAAAATGGATGACAAAAGAAAGACTTAAATAAGCATAAAACTCATATTATTATGGACTTAAACGTACCTCTAAAGGAATATGGACTAACAGACAAAGAAATAGGAGTCTATCTTCAGCTCCTCCCATTAGGCACGGTGAACTTGCAGGAGATTGCGAAGAGACTTGGATATCCTAGAACAACAGTTTATAACACGCTCAATTATTTGGCAAGCAAAGGCTTAGTCTCAAAGATAATTAAAAAGGGAGTAACTTACTTCACTGCCGCAGAACCTGAAAAATTAATAGATAATTTAGAAGAAAAAAAGAGACTTATAGAAGGAGTTCTGCCAAGACTTAAAGAACTACAAGAAAACCAAAGGCAGTCATCAAATGTTCAGATTTATGAAGGATTCAAAGGTATTTTTACAATTCTATCTGATGTATTCAAAATAAAGCAGCAAACGTATTATTTTGGAGGGTATAAGAAGTCTTTAGATATATTAAAACATCTGCCTGATCAAGCCAGGCTTATGAGGATAGACGGGAACATTCCTGCAAAAGTTGTTATTGACCCAACAGACGAACCGCTTTTTCACACTGCAAAATACAAAAAACTTACAGAACTTCGCTTTTTGCCATCTTTAGAAGATTTTCCTGCAATGATATTCATTTACGGAAATAAAGTGGCAATGTTCACAGTCAGAGGAGATTTAGTCGGAGTTATTATCGAAAATAAAGAGTTTTCTCAAGCAATGAAGATAGTCTTTGATATGTATTGGTCTCAAGCCAAGCCTGCTAAACTTTAAGTATCTCTCAAGAATTAGTCTGAAGCCAATTTTTTACGGTTGGATAGATTTTAGTTCCATAAAAAATTTGCATAAACCTCCATGACTCTTCGTGCTGGCGGAACATTGAAGCTGAACAGTCTGCTACAAGAGATGTTTCAATTCCTAGATGATCTGCGCTTCTTGCTATTGCGTCTATACAAATATCGCTGAAAAAACCTGCCAAAAGAAGACTTCCAGCTTCTAACGCATAACTTTTAAATGGTTTACTAAAAAACGGATCGTAAGCTACTTTTTGAAATACCGGTTCGGCAGAAAGCGGCTTTAATTGGTAAAAATCGTGCCCCCAACTACCTGTCTGTAAGAAACCTGTTAATCCTCTCTGTCGATATCTTTCTCTTTGAGTTAGAGGAAGCAAATTTTCATTCCCAACTGCTTGCGTATATGCGATAGGGCTACCCCCATTTCTAAATAATTGAATTAATAGTTTAATATTATTAACTGCTTCGTCAATACCTTGAGGTCTTTTGCCGTGATATCTGGGAAAGAACCCATTAGAGTCGCAAAAATCGTTTTGAACATCTACAACTAGCAAGAGTTGTTTCTTTTCTACCATCTCAAGGTTCTACCGCCGTCAACAGAGATAATTTGACCCGTAACCATGCTTGCCTTTTCAGAGCAAAGAAAGCTAACTAAATTTGCAATATCTTGAGGTTTGCAAACTCTTCCAAACGGCAAGCCTTCCACAAACAATTGATAAGCCCTCTCATCCAATAACCCCTTTTTGTTGAAATGTGCCTTTAATAGATCCGTATCAGTTGGGCCGGGATTAACACAGTTTACTCTTATTTTTCTCCTAGCGAGTTCATACGCAAGATTTCTAGTTAAGACTTCTATGGCTCCTTTTGACATAGAGTAAAGACTCTTTCCTTCCATAGGAGTATGAGCGAGGGTACTGCCTATGTTTATTATAGAACCTCCATCAGACAGAAACGGCAAAAGAGATTTAGTTACATATGCTACGCTACTTATATTGAGTCTGACTATTCTTGCCCATTCATCTAAATTCATATTCTCAAAAGAATAATCCTGATCGGGACATCCTCCAGCATTATTGACTAAAACTGCGATGTTCTTCTTGCCATATCGCTCGCTTATACTTCGAGCGAAAGATGCAACCTCCTCTTGGTTGCTTACATCGAGCCCATAATGATTTGCATCGCTTAATTTTCTGCGAGAGCAGGTTATGACTTCATAATCCTCAGTTAGTTCGTCTGCAATCGCCTTGCCAATTCCTGCACTTCCCCCTGTTACAATGGCTATCTTTCTTGTCATTTTTTAGAACCTAGTAAGTCCTTAAGAGAGTTAACTCTGTGGCGCTCTCCCATCCATGTAGAATACAAGTTTCCATTAGGCATGATGACTAAATAGGGCAGTTCTTCTGCTCTTTCCTTCCCTATTTCTAATTGAGAAGTATAGAACGGAAAACCATCTTTTGTTTCAAAAGCGAGCTCATTCTTTTCCCTTCCCTGAAAATTAGTTCTTTGCCCTAGTTGAACTAGCCCGCTTGCTTTCAACCCATCTATAATTGACCTTAAAGGCACGAAATTAAAATCAATATATTCCAGATGCCCTCTGGTAGCTCCATTATTAAAGTCAACATTATGAATTCTAAACAATTCTCTCAAATAAGCGTCTCTAGCCCCGCAGTGCTGAGCGAAGTCTAAGTAAGTGATTACATCTTCTACAGTTTCTAATCCTCCTCTCTGAAGCGTTGCACAGAATCTAGCAGGCAACCCTATATCGCTTAAATGCTTACTCGTGACTTGGGTTTTTCCTATGTTTATACCAAAAATTCGATTATTTCTTGTTGGATCGTAATGATGAACACTCAAATCGATATATTGCAATCCTGCCTTCTTGAATTGCTGAGCTAGCGTTTCTCCATCTGTTTCTTTTAGCAACCGAGAGCCATTAGTATACATTGCCACTAATTGCAAGTCGGGATAGTGTGATAGCTCTTCTAAAACAGAGCAAACTCGAGTTGGTCTTAAGGTTGGCTCTCCCCCAGTTATAATAACTCTTCTTCCTCCCGCATCATAAAATTCCCTCATATTCGTTGCTACGCCCTTCATGAACGGGTCTTGTTCTCCCGTAGATACTTTCCAGGTTATTTCCTGAACGCACATCTGGCATCGCGCATTGCATTCTGAATTAACCATTATGTCTATCTGTTCCGGTATTCGTGCCATATTATTTTCCCTTAAGTGGTTCTTTTAAATAAATCCCCCCACTTAGTGTAGGGCAATAGTAAGATTTATTAAGAGCGCGTAATTTGGGTTATTATGAATATAGAGTTATTAAAGAAAATCGGACTCACGCACAATGAAAGTCTTGTGTATTTGACACTCATTAAATTAGGCACATCAAAAACAGGACAGATACTCAAAGCATCAAACCTAAACTCGGGCAAGATATATGAAATCTTGGAAAATCTTAAGAATAAAGGGTTGGCAGGCGAGTCTATTATTAACAAAGTGCGCTATTTCAGTGCAGCACATCCTTCGCAACTATTAGAATATCTCAAGAAAAAGAAAGAAGAAATTACTCAAGAAGAACAAGAAATTGCATCTTTCTTACCTGAACTTGAAAAACATAAAAATACGAATTTAGAAGCCTCAAGAGCGATTACTTATACTGGTCTTAAGGGGATTAAAACCGCCGCCGATGAAGCCTTGGACAGTATGAAATCTGGTGAGGAGATTCTGGCTATGGGCGTAACCGAGAAGAAAGACAAAAGATTTAACACGTTTTGGCAAGGATGGTCAGAACGAAGAGTGGTCAAGAAGATTAATGCCAAGCATATTTTTTCTGAAAGGGGAAATTATTCAAAAGCATTTGCAAAGATGAATCATACGGAAGTTAGAATTTTAGAAGGATTAACCCCAGTTACTATAGATATTTTTGGAGAGAAGGTTTTAATTCTAAATTATAACGAGCCTTTTTCTTGCACGATGATTTACGATAAAAATACAGCAGATTCTTTCAAAAATTTCTTTTACCAGTTGTGGAAGATTGGTAAGAAATAACCGGCTTTGCGTGCTTATTGACCTTTAATTTTATCGAAGTAAGATAATCTTGCTCGGTTATGCAAGATTATTCTTGCCATAACTTGAATGAATTTGCTGTGCCCCCTTACTTTTCGGATTATCCCAAATACTCTCTTGAATGACGAGTGAAAACTTTCACAATGAACTCTCAAATAATATTCTTGAAGCCATTCAATGACATCAATCATAAATTCGAAATACATTTCTTTCCAAGAATCACTTCCGTTGAGAACATTATTTTTCTTTGGATAAACATAAGGAAGCATTCCATACTCAACAATCTTTCTTACTAATTCTCTATCATTAAAACCAGCGTCCAATCTCAAACTATCACCATTAACTTTTTCAATCAGCGAATGCATGGCAAGGCATTCGTCTTTTCCAGAGAAATCAAATGCCTGAATTATTTCTCTTGAATCAACAATTGAAGTCAAAAACTCCTTTGTTGAACTTTTATTATCTCCATAATTCTGCCGTCGTGAAGTTTCCAATCCGCTTCCATCTCCAGATAAAATTCTATCTGAAGTCTTTGACTTCTCAAAGACTTGTCTAAGAATAAAAACCACTTCTTTTTTATTGTAGGCATTTCCAATTGTTCTGTCGTCAAGTCTTTCATTTATTCCCGCAGCAGAGCCGAAAAGTTCAAGAAAACCTTCTGCCTTTCTTTCAACTAATCCAAATAATTCGCAAACAAGAACAGCTTTAGATAATAACTTTGGATTAGTCAATGGTTTGCCGACTTTTCTTGGAGGATCAATGCACCTATCGACGCTATTTTTAATAAATAATAATGCTTCTTTAGCATCGGTAATCTGCGATAGTGTATACGCGGACCAATTAATTTCTCTTGGCTCTTTGTTTTCATAGATTTTTGGCAGATTGTTTTTCCTCGTTTCATTGACGAATTCAACCAATTTTCTGAATTGTTTGTTTGGAAGATCTCTTTTCATAGGAAATGTAGTGCTCATGTGTGCTTATGTTTTTATGTGTTGCTTTATATATAATAAACAATAGAATAATATAAATAGTGTAGTGTTCATTATAGATTATGTTTATAAGGTCAAATAGGCGAAAGAATAAAATTTACTATTATATTGTAAAATCAGTAAGAAAAGAAGATAAAATCAGGCAAAAAGTTATTCTTTATCTTGGATCCGCGGAAAAAGTTTATAATAAGTTTAAGTCAAATAATTGAATAAGCACGCAAAGCC
>ERZ1292623.5213-Hain-H51-01um-R1-5213-length-10424-cov-4_pt1 | contig 10424 bp, 8 predicted proteins | sample MGYA00564398_ERZ1292623 | MGnify/ENA primary metagenome ERZ1292623 (study PRJEB36523, sample SAMEA6512633) | groundwater metagenome | collected 2019-01-07 | study: AquaDiva: Metagenomics assemblies of 32 groundwater samples
TAATAGTCGAACAAGATAAAAGCGTAAATGAATGCGAAGTGCTTTTACGAAAATTAAAAAATTTTGCCACCGTACGTTCTATTGCAGAAAAAACATCTCTACTAACGGCGCTAGCTAATATAGGAAGTTCAATTAAATGGGCTTTTTTACCAATTGGATCCATAACTTCATATCCATTTAGTTTTATATTCAATGATTTATGCTCAATAATAAGCATATCATCATTAAATTTTATTTCTTTTTCTTGTGATTCTAAAAGATGATTCAAAAAAGAATGAGTTATTTTTATTTCTTTATTTTCTTTATGAGTAAAACTTTTTGTTTGAGAAATAACCCATGGTGAAGAAAAAACATAAAAAACTTCTTCAATTTTGCCTTCTTTAAATTTAGCGAGTTCCTCTGTCACTTTTTCAAGTGAACGCAACATTTCTGAAAGAAGTTTTTGGGAGTCAGGTTTTTTTTGAAAAAGAATCGGTTGTCTATTTGTAAAAATAATTTTCGGTTCTTTTTCGCTAGAAAACTCCATCAAACCTCCCCCAACTGTTCCACTTGCAATATCATAAACAATAGATAAGGACATATGTCCTAATATTATACCACAACATAAAAATAACCTGCAAAGGATTTTTTGTAGGAGCCAGGCTCCTACAGATTTTTATTGTAAAATTGCTTTGATACGACGCACACCGGCAGAGACAGCTTCTTCTTTGATGATTTTAAAGGTTCCCAATTCTGAAGTATTTTTAATATGTGGACCACCACAAAATTCTTTTGAAATAGGAATACCGTTTTTATCTTCAATAATATAAATAGAAACGATATCAGGATATTTAGCGCCAAATTCCATTTCTGCGCCTATTTTTTCCGCTTCCTCAAGTAGCATTTCTTTATGAATCACATCAAGACCTAATTTTATTTTTTCATTCACCCAATCTTCCACTTTTTTCTTTTCTTCGTCTGTAAGTTTATGGTCACAAAGAAAATCCATTCTCAATCGCTCATCTGTAATATTACTCCCCCGCTGTTTTATGTTTTTATTTACAATGATTTGCAAACCAGCTAAGAGCAAATGGTGTGCAGTGTGCAGTTTGATAGTTTTTTCATTATGATTTGCAAGACCTCCCTTAAACATTCCTGCAGAAGAAGTTTGGGAAAGTTTTTGATGTTCCGTCATTTTTTTATTAAAATCTCCAATATCTATAATTTTTCCTTTTTCTTTGGCAAGTTCTAAAGTTAATTCAATTGGAAAACCATATGTTGTAGCCAGAACGAATGGATCAGTGTCTTTTTCAAATTCTTTTAATCCATGTTCCAGGGTTTGCCTAAATTTATTTTCCTCTTTTTGGATTTCGCCTTTATCGTCAAGGATATATACACCTTGATATATTTTTTTTATTTTTTCAATTTCATTATTCAGAGAATTTTTAGAAAACCGAACTGCTCGTCTAATTAATCTGCGCAATACATATCCACGACCGGTATTTGATGGCATTACTCCATCAGAAATCATAAAAAGAGATGCTTTGACGTGGTCAGACACAATTCGTTCCTCTCTAGTTTCTTCATTATTAAATAAATCCGTCTCATAAACATTTTTCTTTTTTTGTACTATAGAAACCAATCTTTCAAGACCCATACCCGTATCAACACCCATCACATCAAGTTTCTTTAATTTTACCTCTCCTTTATCAAGTTTCTCGCGTGAACCATCACAAAAATATTCATTGAAAACTATATTCCAAATTTCCACATCTTGCCCGTCAGTATTTTTGCAATAAATCTCCGTTGTCGACCCACAAGGTCCAGAATCACCAGTTGGACCCCAAAAAACTCCCGAACCATCTTCACGAATATCTTTCACACCAAGTTCCGTCCAAATATTTTTTGATTCTTCGTCTCTCGGTACCACACCTTCTCCTTTATAAAAAGTCACATAGGAAATTTCTAATCCCAATTCCTTTATTATAAACTCATAAGCGTAAGTTATAGCTTCACGCCTGCCATATCCGCCAAAAGAAAAATTTCCTAACATTTCAAAAAAAGTTAAGTGGACTTCGTCGCCAACCTCATCAATGTCTTGAGTGCGAACACATTTTTGTACGGTAACAATATTTCTCCCACCAAAATCTTTATCTGCGTCTTGCGGATTAGTATAATATTGTTTGAACTGTTGCATTCCAGCAGTCGTAAATAAAACTGTCGGATCTCCCGGCACAAGCGAAGCAGAAGGAATTATTTTATGTCCCCTATTCTTAAAAAACTCCAAAAATTTTGCCCGTATTTCACTTGATTGCATCACCAAAATATATCACATTTTGTATTTTTTTAAAATCTCAAAATCTTTTTTTAAATTATCAATATTGTTTGGATTATAAACCGCCACACAGGGATGATAGAGAGCGATTATATTTATAGAGCCATAGCTTGCTTCTGCTTCATACGCTTTACCGTGTGCTTTGCCGATTGGTTCAATTTCCAATTCAAGGTCAAACTTTTTCATAATATAATTCATAGCGTAACGACCGAGTGTGGCAATAACACGCGGTTTTATAATTTCAATTTGCCTATCCAAAAAAGGTCCGTAGCATTCTATTTCATCAGGTAACGGGTCGCGATTTCGTGGTGGACGATCTTTTACTATATTTGTTATATAAACTGATTTTCTGGGAATATTTATATGCTCCAATAATTGATCTAAAACTTTTCCAGCCGCTCCGCAAAAAGGTTTGCCTGTTTTTGCTTCATTTCTTCCCGGAGCTTCGCCAATAAACATAATCACTGCATCCTGATTACCTTCGCCAATTACCGGAAACATTTTATTTTTCACCCGTTCATTATAAAGTGGTGATTTTTTTAAATTCAAAACTTCGTCTTTTATTTTTTTCAGCTCATCTGACTTGGACATAATATTTTCACTTCTTCAATAACCTGTTTTAAATGTTCGCCTTTTATTCCAACTTCTTCAAGAATTTTGGTATCGGTATTTATAATATTACAAGATACCAATCCCCTTTCCATCAAAATTTTCTTTTCATCAAAATTTAAAGTTGTGAGACAGGTTATTGGATGAAGTCCTGAATCCTCAATCATATCCTGTAAATTTCCTTTTACTGGATAATTCCACCCCACCATACGCAATCCTTGACATTGAGCGTATTCTATAGCGCTTGATGTGAATTTTGTATTAGTTATAAGCCAACCTTCATCTAATTTTCGCATTTTGCCATAATTAAACATCACTTGACCAAGATCTTCAAAACGGGCTTTTACATAAAGAGCTACTTTTAAATCTGACTTTATACCTAGTTGATTATGAAATTTCGCTTCAATCATAACCAGTTTATTTTCATTCCAAGCAATTACATCTATTTCGTGTTCAGTACAATGTCCTCTGACATTTTTATCTATTTCAACTGTATACCCTTTTTTTTTCCATATTTCACCTATAAATTTTTCAAATGGAAAACCTGACGGACCAAAATCCATAAGCGAACGACGAAGAGAATATTTTAATGCTAGCGGTTTTTGACTTCTATGCAATAAATAAAAAGCGTGGGAATAGATCTCGTGAGTGCTCATTCCATCTTTTATTTCACTATCAATATGATCAACTATTTTTTCAGCCGTTTGAGTATCAGCGCCAGCTTTGTAGAGAGAATTAAAAATTTTATCACGATCAAAAAGTTCTCTTTCTCCTCCAGATTTAACAATAAAAATTTCCTTTTTCATAATTTAATTATACCACCACCTTTGCATTCGTCACCATCATAAACAACAAGTGACTGACCAGAAGTTAGAGAATTCTGCAATTCATCAAACAAAACCAAACACTCGGTGTTTAGTTTTTTAATTGAGCAGGATTGAAGGGGGGCGCGATAACGGGCGCGTGCTTGATATTTTTTATTTTGATCAATTGAAGTAATCCAATTTGTGTTTAAAAGCTTGATTTCTTTTTTTTGTTCGGCAAGAGTACCTTCAGGCGACTTATGAGAAACAGTGATTGTATTTTTATCAACATTTTTTGATACAACATAATACGGCAAATCATTATTACTTTTTTTATTTATAATAAAACCATGTCTTTCACCCAATGTAAAAAATGTCGCGCCATTATGCTCACCAATTATTTTTCCATTTTCATCAACAACATTTCCTTTTTCTGATTTAATATAATTTCCTAAAAATTCTTTCATATCAACTTTTCCGATAAAACAAAGTCCTTGGCTATCTTTTTTATCTGCTGTAATTAAGTCATATTTTTCGGCAAACTTTCTGACTTCTGGTTTTTCCAAATGGCCTATTGGGAACAACACTTGTGAAAGTTGCTTTTGTGTAAGCGTCCATAAAAAATATGATTGGTCTTTGTTGGAATCCATTCCCGCAAATAATTTATTATTTTCTACTCTTGCGTAATGACCTGTAGCTACAAAATCAGCTCCTTGCCCCACTGCCCAATCAAAAAAACCGCCAAATTTTATATATTTATTACACATTACATCGGGATTCGGCGTATTACCGACCTTGTATTCAGTAATCATATAATCAACGACTTCTTTTTTATATTCTTTTTCCAAATCAAGCGTTAAAAATGGAATATCTAATTTGGCGCATACTCGCATCGCATCTAATCTATCTTCTTTCCAAGTACACCCGCCCCTATCGGTTCGGGCAGGCCCAATAAAATCAGGTTGCCAGACTTTTATAAAAACTCCAGTTACTTCATACCCTTGTTCTTTAAGTAACACGGCAGAAACCGAGGAATCAACTCCTCCTGAAAGTCCCACAAAAACCTTTTTTCCATTTTCATTTTTCATTTATTGTCCAGCAAAATAATCTTTTATGCCATTATAAGTAACTTCCGCCATTTTTTGCAAGGTTTCATCTTTTGAAATATCTGGTTCATAAATATATCCATATTCAATAAGAATAGAAGCTTTGTTGCGAGAATTATTAGCACCAATAGCAATAAGTCCCTGCGATTCTATAATAGTATCTTTTTCAAGAGGTAAAGTGCTTGGATTAAAAGAGATTTTCAATTTATTTTCAATAGAACTAGCAATGGCCAAACTCGATGTGGCATTATCATATTGATGTTCTGGAACATAAATTGAATAACCAGAATAAGCGCCAACTTTAGACATTTGAGACCTTTGATAATTGTTAAAATGAATATGTAAAACAAAATCAATATCACTTTCATTCGCCCACATATTAATACCATATAATATATTAGAAGCTCTGGTTGATGTGGTATGAGCCACAATAGGTTCATCAATTTCTAAATCGCCATTTTTAATTTTCTCTTTCATATCTTTTTTAAGAAAATTTTTGAATTCACCAATTGTCACTTTTTGTTCCTCAAAATATGTCTTAAATTCAGAAATGTAATCACCAGTTTCAATGTTACGAGTGATTTTCACATCAAAACTTTCATCTTTACTCAAAAGATCAAATATATATCCAGCAAGTTTTCTTGTTAATGATTCTTCGTTTATTCTATCAAAAGTTGTACCGACATCAAAAATATCATGTCCGGGAACTAGTAAAATCTTTACTTTTGGTTTTGGTGTCGATAACGGCGTTTTTTCTGGAATTTCAATAACCTTATTGTAAGGAATATTTAAAGAATAAAAGGCAAATAAACCTGCAATAATTACAATTCCGAGAAAAAGTCCTATAAAAAATTTACTCATTGTGTTTTGAAGTATACCTTATTGCCATACCGAAGGTCTATATAATTAATATTTTTCTTTTCTTTTAAAATAGCTATAAGATTAGTTAAAATATCATCATATGATTTTTTGTTATTGAATATTATTTTTCCAGTTTTAGATACAATCTCAAAATCACCATTATCTTTTACCGAAACAGCGATAACTAAAATATCAAGTTTTTGAATTGCCTGCACAAAAGAATCTATTTCTTTAAACTGATTTTCTTCCGAATATTTTTTACCATAATATTGAATAAAAACATTTCCCGAAAAACTAGGAGCTTTAGCAAATATTAATCCACTTTTATCCATAAAATAACATTCATTTGTATCCATCAATTCTCCCGCACACCATAAAACATAAGGTTTTCTTTCTGAAACATTAATTTCTAGAGTATTTAAATTTTTTAACCGAACATCAATATTATCTAATTGAATAAATGAACTTAGTATAGAATTGTGTATAAAACTACGAGGATATAATAATGAATTATTTTTTGGAAAAAGAAAAAAATAATTACCTGTCAATTCACTTTTTACAAAATCAACAATCTCTTTTGAAGAAACACTGACGTTACCAATTACTTCAATATTTTTAATTCTTAATATGGGCGATTTTAATGAATATGAAAAACCACCAACAATAATTATTAAGAGAAATAAAACAAAAGAAACTTTTGCAATTAGTTTTAATCGCTTCTTTTTAACATTTTTCGGAGAGAGCATAGGGATATTATAACACCCCTCCCCGCGATTACGCGGTACTCCCCTAGTCAGGGGAGATTAAATACGGAAATCCCCCTTGGCTAAGGGGGTGCCCGAAGGGCGGGGGATGTTATTTTATCACATCTTTCCCTAAATATTTTTGCAAAACTTCTGGAACCTTGATTGAACCATCGGCCTGTTGATTATTTTCAATAAGCGGAACAAGAATACGAGGACCTGCAATAGCGGTATTGTTAAGCGAATGAGCAAATTTTAATTTACCATCACTATCTTTATATCTAATATTCAACCGGCGTGTCTGAAAATCATGAAAATATGATGAGGAATGTGTCTCGCGATATTTTTCTTCAGAAGGCACCCACGCTTCAAGATCATATTTTTTTACTTGACCAAGACCAAGATCGCCACCGCAATTCAAAACAACATGATATGGAAGATTTAAGGCCTGCAAAATTTTCTCTGAATTTTCTGTAAGAGCTTCATGCCATTTTACCGATTCTTGATGACTAGCTTCGCATAAAACAACTTGTTCAAGTTTATAAAACTCGTGAATGCGAAATATGCCCTTTGTATCTTTTCCGTGAGCTCCTGCTTCTCTTCTGAAACATGGAGAAAATGAGATAAATTTTATTGGTAACTTGGATTTATCTATAATTTCGTCCATATAATATCCCATAGTTGGTACTTCTGCTGTACCAGTAAGATAAAGATCGTCTTGGGTTTTATACAAATCTTCTTCACCTTGGGGTAAATAACCAGTACCCATAAAAGCTTCTCTCCGCACAAGTGTTGGTGTAAACATTGGAGTAAAATCACCTTTTTTAACAAAATAATCAAGCACAAATTGAAAAACAGCATTCAAAAGCAATGCGCCGTCATTTTTTAAAAAATAACCGCGGAAACCAGCAACTTTTGCTCCTCGCACCACATCAACCATACCAAGCGATTCCATAAGTTCTATATGACTTTTAGGAACAAAACCAAAATCCGGCTTTTTACCCCACACTCTTACTTCCTTATTATCTGCATCATTTAAACCATCTGGCACTGACATATCTGGAATATTTGGAACCCTCAACATCAAGTTTTGCCAATCTTTCATAACTCCTTTCATTTTTTCTTCGTCAACAGCAAGCTCAACTTTAAGAGATTTCGTGAATTCAATCATTTTCAACCGAGTAACTCCATCTGTCTCACGAGGAATTTTTTCGCTATAAGCATTTTGTTCTGTGCGTTTTTTTTCAATAGCCGATAGAAGTTCTCGCCTTTTTTCATCAATAGTAATTAATTCTTCAACATCAAACTTAAGACCTTTTTTCTTTACGCCTTCTTGCACTATCTCTTTATTTTCTCTTATAAATTTAATATCAAGCATAAATATATTTCATATAATAATACCATAAATGCTATAGTATAAGAAATGTCATCAAAATCAACAATCCGCGTATTTGAAAAAAAAGAATGGCCTGAAGGTTTGTCACATATTCCACATCCACCCAAAAAGCTTTATATAGAAGGAGATATACTATCCGCTGATTTAAAATATCTTTGTGTCGTCGGTTCAAGAAAATACACATCTTACGGAAAAGAAGTATGTGAAAAACTCATAGAAGGACTAGAGGGATATCCAATTGCTATTGTTTCTGGTCTCGCGGTTGGAATAGATTCTATATCTCATTATTCTGCCTTAAAAGCCAAATTAAAGGTAGTGGCAATACCAGGTTCTGGACTTTCTAGAAAAGTTATATATCCTCAAAATAATAGAAAATTAGCAGATAAAATTATTGAAGCTGGGGGAACTCTAATTTCGGAATATGAACCAGAGTTTATGGCAATGTTACACACATTTCCAGAACGCAACCGTCTTATGGTTGCTATTTCTCAAGCGGTGCTTATAATTGAAGCCGGTCAAAAATCAGGAACACTTATCACTGCTCGGCTTGCTACTGATTACAATAAAGACGTTTTGACAGTGCCGGGTTCAATTTATTCAAAAAATTCGGAAGGTCCTCATATGCTCTTAAGATTAGGTGCCACACCAATCACTTCTTCAGCAGATATTCTTGAAGCGTTAGGATTTGAAAGATCAGAAGATGGACAAGAAATGCTTGATTTAAAATACAAAGAATGCTCAACTGAAGAAAAAGAGATGCTTGATTTATTGTGCGAGCCGGTTGAAAAAGATGAATTAATTAGAATAAGCAATAAGCCAGCCCACGAAATAAACTCCACATTAGGCATTCTTGAAATCAAAGGTTTGATAAAAGAAAGCGGTGGTGAAATATATCGTGTATAATACTTAAACAAATGAAATTACTTATAGTAGAATCACCAGCCAAAGCAAAAACAATTTCCAAATACCTTGACGGAAAATATACCGTAAAGGCGTCAGTTGGTCATATTCGTGATTTACCAAAAAGCAATAAAAAAGCCATTGACATAGAAAACGGTTTTATTCCTCATTACGAAATCTCGCCCGGTAAAGAAAAAATTGTTTCTGAATTAAAATCGCTTTCGCAAAAAGCTGAAGAAGTTCTTTTGGCGACTGACCCCGACAGAGAAGGTGAAGCAATTGCTTGGCATATCAAAGAAGCTACTGGATTAAAAAATCCAAAACGAGTGGTTTTTCACGAAATTACTAAAGAAGCGGTGCAAGAAGCAATTACTCATCCGAGAAATATTGATGATAATCTCCGAAAAGCTCAAGAAGCCCGAAGAGTGCTTGATCGGCTTGTGGGATACGACCTTTCTGGATTAATTTGGAAAAAAGTTCGTTACGGACTTTCTGCTGGTAGAGTTCAATCCCCCGCCTTGCGTATTATTATGGAACGCGAAAGAGAAATTCGAGCTTTCAAATCGGAAAAATTTTGGAATATTACAGCTGATGTTTTAAACGCTTCAAAAACTCCTTTTACTTTAGTGTGTGTGGAAGAACCACGAGATAAAAAAGAAGTTGATAGAATTGTGAAAATTAGCAATCAAGAAGCGTGGACTGTTATCGATTTAAATGAAACAGAAGCAAAAAGAACTCCACGGTCTCCGTTCATAACTTCAACTTTACAACAAAGTGCTAGCACTCGTCTTGGAATGAGTCCGTCTCGTACTATGGGGATTGCTCAAAAACTTTATGAAGACGGACTTATCACTTATATGAGAACTGATAGCACGATATTATCCAGTTATGCTCAAAATCAAATCGCAGGTATTATTGATAAAAAATATGGCAAAGGATTATATGTTCCGCATGTATTTTCTAAAAAAAGCAAAAATGCCCAAGAAGCTCACGAAGCCATTCGTCCCACGCATTTTTCAGATGAAGATGCAGGTCATACTCCTGAACAAAAAGCTCTTTATGCTTTAATTTGGCAACGCACCGTGGCATCTCAAATGGCAGATGCAAAAATTCTTCGCACAAAGATGACAGCGAACGTTACGTCAAAAAATATTCCTGATTTTGTCATAAACGGCTCTCGAGTGTTATTCCCCGGCTGGCTTTTAGCTGATCCCAACGCACGAGGTGAAGATGTAGAATTACCAAAAGTCACTGTTGGTGAAAAATTAATACTGAAAGAAATTAAAACTGAAGAAAAAGAAACTCAACCGCCAGCACGATATTCTGAAGCGGGACTTATTAAAGAACTTGAAAAAAGAGGTATTGGCAGACCTTCAACATACGCAAGTATTATTAAAACATTGGAAGAAAGAGGTTATGTGAATAAACTCAATAAAGCCCTTCATCCTACCGATACTGGAGATGTGGTGTCCAGTTTTTTAGAGCAAAACTTTGGCAATTATATTAGCGATACTTTCACAGCAGAAATGGAAGATAAATTAGACACAATAGCTACAGGAGAAATTGACTACGAAAAAACGCTTAGAGATTTTTATACACCATTTATTAAAGATGTAAAATCAAAAGAAAAAATGGAAAAAGTAACAAACTTGGGAGAAGCTGAATCATCAATTCATTGTCCAAAATGCGAAT
>ERZ1292623.2900-Hain-H51-01um-R1-2900-length-14981-cov-5_pt1 | contig 10423 bp, 12 predicted proteins | sample MGYA00564398_ERZ1292623 | MGnify/ENA primary metagenome ERZ1292623 (study PRJEB36523, sample SAMEA6512633) | groundwater metagenome | collected 2019-01-07 | study: AquaDiva: Metagenomics assemblies of 32 groundwater samples
CGACCAGTTGCCCAGCAATTCAAAGAACGTGAGAAGTCGGTTGTCTCCCACTTCCAAAATATCATCCGTGCGCAGGCACTTTTGGGCGTTTGCAAGCCGTGCTCCCTGCGGGTGCGGTTTTTGTCCCATGAGGTAGGGCACCAACGGCTGCATACCGGCCGTGGTAAACAACACCGTTTTATCCTCGGGTATGAGCGATGCGGAGGGGATAATGACATGCCCCTTGCTCGCAAAAAAATCAAGGAATTTTTTGCGGATTTCATTCGTCGTCATGGTGTCATAATATATTATTTCCCCGGCCAATTCAATGAATCCCGTTAAAGAAAAGTCACTGCAAGCGACTGAGGTCGCGCATAAGCGCAGCGTTCTCTAACGGGATGAAAAGAGGCGGATATCTTGTGACATCCGCCTCTGTAAGTCATGCACAGGAACACGTATCCATGATACAGGCGTAGAAATCTCCGCCCTTCCCAGGAAAGTGCCGCATCCCGTACTGGGACAGTACCGGCTTCCAATTATCCGGCTCATCCGAAAAACAAATGATTTTCATCCGTTCTTCTTCCGTGAGCTCTTCCACAACGGAAGAACAATAATCTCGAACCCCCATCGGACTGATAAACGTCCCGTCCAAAAGAATCTTATCCGCCTCTGGGTGCGTCCGGATCATGAACAACGCCGCCCCGGTGCTATGCACAGCCCGCGTAGGGATCACTTCCCACTGGTCATTCCCCATTAGGTGCACAAAGTCATCGTAATTATCATCCACCAACAAAACTTTTTTTTTCACAGACACCTCCTATCATTTGGCCTTCGGCGGGTCAAAGCGGACAAAGGTTTCATCCAGTTCGCCGCTCGCGGACATGTAATCTTTTTCCCGAAACATATGCGCCAATGCTTCGGTTTGCTTCTTCATCTCCCCCATCATGGCTAAGTAAAACTGCCAGGATGCCTCCCGGGCTTTCGGGAGCATCCACATACAACCGTCCTCGGGTTTTTTCCCTTGGACGGCAAAATCATGGGATAAGTAGATAGGTCCGGAGAGAAAGAAAAGCTTTTCGCTCTCTGGCGGCACCACAAAAAGCGTCGCAGTTGTTTCGTTCTTGCATACGGCAATGACCGCAGCGATACGGACACCGTCCATTTGGTGGTGATGAAAGATCATTCTGACCGTATGCGCAATATCCATGAACTCTACCGCAAACCCGGAGCGTATGGCGCGGAGATACTGCTCATGCATATCCTTCCAAAAATATTTCAGCTCTTCCTCTTTTCGCTTATCCTCAAATCGTATCCGGACATGCATCATTTCACTCACCCCCCTCTGCATTGTTAAAGTCCTGTACCCCAAAAAAGGTTTTATAAAAATGACGGTACTATGTGTCTGACAAAATGTCAAGGATTCGTGCGGGCTGGTTTTCCCGCCGACCGACTCTATGGTACACTGCTGATTATGAAGCTTGCGTATTACACCGCATCCCGGGAGAAAATCCTTGATATGTTGGCCCGCGCACTGCCGCGCTTTTCCGTATGGGCGCCGGTGCCGGATAAAGAATTCTTTTCGTTCGAGCGAATGCGCACGAAAAACGACCTCACAAAGGCGGCATTCGAGTACGACACGACCATGCTGCCGCCTAAAAAGATATTTTTCCCCCAGGAAGAAGTCATGCTGACACAAAAGAACGGAAAAATAAAAGAGCCGGACATCGAAAAAAAACCGGTACTCCTGTTCGGTGTGCATCTCGTGGACATCTACGGCATCGTGCAGCTGGACGAGATCATGGAAAAGCCGGTGCAGGACTTTTATTACGCACGCCGAAGAAAAAGCGCCGTACTGGTTGGCATTAGCGCTCCGCTTCAGCCGTTCGACTTTGCCGCACGCTGGGGTATTGCCGCAACACACAAACCCGCGGGGTTTGATCTGTTTCTCGAAAAGCAGGGTGACGGACTGCCGTATCTGGTCATCGTCGGCTCGCAAAAGGGAGCACAGCTCATCAAACCTCTCAAGCTGCTCAAGGCAACGAAAGCGGAAGTTACCATTGCGCAGGCGCACGCAAAAAAAATGGCCGAAGAATCCACAAAGCCCGCATACGACCAAGACCTCATAAAAAAAGCAGTGGAACACTCCCGCGGCGGTCCCATTTGGGAGGAACTGGGGAAGGTCTGCATCGGCTGTGGCATCTGCACCTATGTATGTCCGCTGTGTTCCTGCTCCGATGTGGAAGACACAACAAACGATGCCCAGGCAGGCGGCGGATGTTCCCGCTGTCGGAAGTGGGATGCGTGCACCCTCCCGAAGTTCGCGGAGATTTCCGGCGGTAAAAACTTCCGGCCGGAACTGAAAGATCGCTATTTCAACTGGTACTTCCATAAATTCGTGCGTGGGCTCGACGAGTACGGCAAAGCACAGTGCGTGGGATGCGGCCGTTGCAGTAAGTTTTGTCCCGCGGGCATCAATGTAGAACATGTGCTCGATAAGATCGTGGAAGAATACCAAAAGAGCGAAGGAGCAAAAACAAAAAAATGACGGAAAACGCATACAAACCACAACCGGCAACCATTCTGGACATCGAAACGCTTTCACCAAGCGTCAAGCTGTTCACGCTGAAACTGCGAAAGCCGTTCAAGAAGAATACGCAGGGGCTCTACTTCACTCCTGGCCAATTCGTGATGGCGGGCGAGATCGGCTACGGCGAATCGCCGTTCGGGGTCGCAAGTTCCCCCTACTCGCCGCTGATAAAGCTCTGCGTGCGTGCCGTCGGCAACCTGACCAACGAACTGCACCGCAAAGAAAAGGGTGAAACGCTCACGGTGCGGGGACCCTACGGCAACGGGTTTCCTATAAAGAAGATGGCAAAGAAACACGTTATCATGGCGGCAGGCGGCGTGGGTATTCCGCCAATCGTGCCGCTGGTGGAATACATCATCAAGAACCGCCCGAAATTCTCCGAAACCCATCTGCTGTACGGCGCGGCAACCCCGCAGGATCTTTTGTTCCGTGCAGAATATCCGCGTTGGCAGACGCATGGCATTGATATGTGCCTTACCATCGATAAACCCTCATCCGGCTGGGAAGGCGAGATCGGGTTTGTTTCCGCTCTGTGCAAGATCATTGACGTTGACCCGCGCGAAACCGTTGTCGTTACCTGCGGCCCCGGCCCCATGATGGACGCGATGGAAAAGACCGTGCATCCGTTGGGCGTATCAGACGAAAATATCTACATTTCCGACGAACGGCGACTGAGATGCGCCATCGGCAAATGCCAGCATTGCACCACCGGCCGAAAGTACGTCTGCATGGACGGCCCCATATTTGCGTATGCCGACATTAAGGACAACTGGGACTAACATATGCCGAAAAAGGCAATAAAAAAACTGAAGATCGGTATCTTTGACTTCACCGACTGCGAAGGGTGTGAAGTGGTGCTGGTATCGCTCGGGCAGAAAATCGTTGATTTTTTGAAAGATGTCGACATCGTGGACTGGCGGCTCGGGCAGAAAATGGCACGGTATGAAAATCTGGATGCCGCGTTCATTGAAGGGTCGCCCATTACGCAGGACGAAATAGACCAGCTCAAAGACTTGCGTTCGCGCTCCAAGCTTATTGTTGCCGTCGGCGCCTGCGCCGCGCTCGGAGGTATTCCCGCTATCGTCACAAAAGCGGAACGGCAAAAAATGTACGATGCCATTTATGGCACGGGGTATAAGCCGCGCGGCATAGATTCCCTACCGCTCACCGCATATGTGAAAGTTGATTTTTTCATTCACGGCTGTCCGGTGGATGCCGACGAACTATCGCGTATCTTACATGAGATCAAGGGCGGCAAAACACCGCAGTACCGCGGCTACTCGGTGTGCTATGACTGCAAGGAACAAGGAAATCCATGTCGGCTTATAGAAGGTAAAACGTGCCTGGGACCCATCACACAGGGCGGCTGCAAAGCAGTATGCGTGTCGGGCGGCCTTCCCTGTTTTGGATGTTTCGGCCTGCGCGAGGGAGCGAACATTCCCGCGCTCATGAAAGTGCTTGAAACGCGAATGACCAAAAAAGAAATGGCAAATTTGTTCAGTACGTTCCTCAAAGCGACACCAGAATATAAAAAGTATTTTGAAAACGTATGATTAAAATCAAGAATGGCGAGCTTATCCGGGAACTGATTGGGAAAACAGAAGATTTTCCCAAATACACCACACAGCTGATGAACCTCGCCAACCAAAACGCACAAGGAACACGACCTCGAGTAGTCGGTCAGTTATCCGAACTTATTCAAGAATGTCCGGAAAAAACCTACGAAGGATGGAAACAATGGTATCTTAAAAAACATCCTGATGCGATTGAAAATGCCACGGAGAAAATCGCTGAAATGGTAGATAATTTAAAAACAGCGATTATGTCCGTTGATAAACCGATGATTCAAAAATGGGTGGAGGACTTAGTCCTTGAAAAAACATTCGTTGGCTTACGCTTCCAAGAGGCTATCCTGAAGAAAGTTGCTTCAACAAAAAAACTTGGGTATAGACTTGCGCTGCCATCTGAAGAGTCAAAGGGAATAGACGGGTTTATTGGCAATACCCCATATCCATAAAACCATTGACGTACAAGACAAAGGACGCTCTGCGGGAAAAGATTGACGGAAAAATAATTTTTTACAACAAAACAAAGGCTGGACTAGAAATAAACGCCGACGATATTTTGAAATAAGAACATGAAAACTAATCATAAAATTATTATCGGGGATTCCCGCAAAATGACCGAGATCCAAAACGAGTCAGTGCACTTGATTGTCACTTCGCCTCCCTACTGGCAATTAAAAGATTATGGGAGTAAAAATCAAATCGGCTTTCATGATACCTATGAAAAATATATTGAAGATTTAAACAAAGTATGGAAAGAGTGCTACAGAGTTTTATACCCTGGCTACCGGCTTTGCGTAAACATCGGGGATCAATTTACTCGCGCAGTAACCTATGGACGTTATAAGATCATCCCAATCCGGGAAGAGATTATCCGATGTTGTGAATCTATCGGCTTTGACTACATGGGAGCAATTATTTGGCAAAAAAAAACAACAATGAATACGACGGGCGGAGCTTCAGTGATGGGATCTTTCCCTTATCCAAGAAATGGCTTGATTGAAATTGATTATGAATTTATCCTTTTGTTTAAAAAGCTCGGCAAAGCGCCAAATGATGTTCCCAAAGAAATCAAAGAACAGTCAAAAATGTCAAATGAGGAATGGAGAAAATTTTTCACGGGACACTGGAATTTCGCCGGAGAAAAACAAGGCAAAGGTCATATTGCGGTATTTCCGGAGGAACTCCCAAGACGACTGATACGAATGTTTAGTTTTGTCGGTGAGACTGTCCTTGACCCGTTTTTAGGAAGCGGAACAACAACAAAAGTCGCGAGGGAACTCAAACGAAACTCGATCGGTTACGAAATAAGCAAAAACTATCTGCCGGTTATCAAGCAAAAGGCGGGCCTTGATCAAAAATCATTGTTTGACGATTATGAAATTATCTTTCAACAGACTGGGAAAAACAGTATCAAAAAAGACAAAAAAGAAAATATAAAAATACCAGCGATAAAAAAAGCGCCTCTGAACAACAGAATCAATGATCCTGACTATTGGAAAATAATGAAGGAAAAAAGGTTAAAAGAAGAAATGGCTGTATGAACTTACCAAACTACATCGCAAAAATAGAGGGGCACGGGGAACTGAACCTGGACATGGCGAACAACACCGCCCGCCTAAGCGTGCATGAAGGCGAGCGGCTGTTCGAAGGCATGATCGTCGGGCGGCGCTACGACGAAACCTACTGGATCACCCCGCGCATTTGCGGCGTCTGCCCCATCGCGCACAATCTTTCCTGCCTCGCGGCGGTGGAAAACGCGTTCGGGGTCACGCTTTCGCCCGCCGCGCGGAGTCTGCGCCGCATCCTCCTTGCCGCGCAGAATATCCAGAGCCATGTGCTCCACCTCTACTTCCTTGCGCTACCGGAGTATCTGGGGGCGGACGGCGGCATTGAGATCGCGGGTAAGCATCCGGTGCATTTCAAAGCGGCCATCGCACTACGGGAATTTTCCGACACGGTGGCGCGCGTCGTGGGCGGGCGCGCGGTGCACCCTATCACGCCGACCGTCGGGGGTTTTCACAAGACACCATCGCACGACCAACTGCGGGAATTGTTGCAGGCGGCACAAGCGACGCGGCCGCACGCGGAACATTCGTTCCACCTCGCGGAAGGCATTGAATTTCCGTCGCTTGCCCACCAAACCGAATATTTTGCGACGTTTTCCGACGACCCGCATGAATATCCCCATGAAGGCTCCTCCCGTATCGTTTCCACCAAGGGCGTTAATGAACCTATTGATAAATATACCGCCGTCATCAAAGAGATCGTAAAAGACTACTCAACTGCGAAATTTGGCGAGCACGATGGGCGTGGGTTCATGGTGGGCGCGCTGGCGCGCATGAAACTGGTACCGGAACGCCTTCTGTCTCCTGCTCGTGCGATGTATGAACGCGTTCATGAACGATTCGCCGCACCCAATCCGTATCTCAACAATCTTGCGCAGGCAATAGAAATAAATCATTTCCTCGCCGTGATAGAAAAAGAAGTTGCATCGTTACTGGAGAACGGAACGGATGATACGCTCACGCCATTCACCGTGCGTGCCGGCACCGGTGTTGGCGCCGTGGAAGCGCCGCGCGGAACGCTGTACTACGAACTATCGTTTGACGAGAACGGCATCGTGACGCATTCCAACATTATCACGCCAACCGTACAGAACCTCACCAATATAGAAGACGATGCCAATGCCATCATGCAGACTATCGCAAAAAATTCTTCGGAGGAAGAAAAGCGAAATCTTATAGAAGCCCTCATCCGCGCCTACGACCCCTGCCTCTCCTGCTCCACGCATTAAAAAAGGGCTACCATTTCTGGTAGCCCCGTGTTTGCTTCACTATGTATGCTGCACAATCGATCAGATCGATCATGGCGCATAAAGACACGGCAATAGATGCAAGTGGAGTGAAATAATGCAAAAAATCATTCGGAAATGACCGAGTAAACATACTCCCAAGCGCATCGGCTCCCGCCAAAAGAGCGGAAAATGCGATAGTTGCTAATAACGTAACAACATATTTTTCAATTATTTTCACGGCATTTCCCCCTTTTTTTATTAAGGTACAACCCACATTATATTATACTATATGAATTATGTCAATAGTAAGAAAACATTTCAGCGTGACCGGCACCGTGCAGGGGGTCGGGTTTCGGCCGTTTGTGTACCGTCTCGCACAGAAGTACGGGTTATTCGGCTTGGTATACAACACAACACAGGGCGTTGAAATAGACATTGAAGGGCCAATACGCGAAATACGGGCGTTTGGACAAGCATTACAAACTCCCCCGCCGTCCGCCCACATAGAGAACATCATAGCGCGGTTGCTCCCGCCCAAGAAATACCGTGTTTTTCGCATTATGGAAAGCGCACGCGGCGCAAACACAACGCTTGCAATTCCACCCGACCTTGATGTATGTAAAGACTGCGCGCGCGAATTGTTTGATAAAAACGACCGGCGCTTTCGCTATCCATTCATCAACTGCACCAACTGCGGGCCGCGCTTTACCATCGTTGAGAGCGCACCGTACGACCGCGCGCGCACCACGATGCGGCGCTTTCGCATGTGTAAAGCGTGCGCGAAAGAATACAAAGACCCCACAAACCGTCGCTTCCACGCCGAACCGAACGCCTGCCCTGTATGTGGTCCACAATTAACCCTCCTAAGCGCGCACGGCACAAAAATTTCCGCGCGCGACCCCGTTGTGAAAACAGCTGCACTGGTACGAAAAGGGCATATTATTGCGATACTCGGTGTTGGCGGCTTTCACCTCGTATGCCGCGCCGATTCTGCACAGACAGTTGCAAAGCTCCGTGTGCGAAAACATCGCCCGCACAAGCCGCTTGCTGTGATGGCGTGCGACATCGCACACGCGAAAAAGTTCGCGCGTATATCGTCTGATGAAGCGCGGCTTTTGCAGTCATCGCAAAAACCCATCGTGATTGTTTCAAAACGGAAGAACAGCATACTTGCGGGTACCATTGCGCCACAAAATAACAAGATTGGCGTCATGCTCCCCTATACGCCGCTCCATCATCTCCTCATGCAAGAATTGAATATGCCCATCGTCGCCACAAGCGGCAACCGTAGCGGCGATCCGATCATCTGCGATACGAATGATGGTTTCCGAAAACTCTCCGGCATCGCGGATTATTTTCTGGTGCACGACCGCCCCATCAGCAACCGCTGTGACGATTCCGTGCTCTCCTGGCACTCTGTGCTCAAACGGGAAATTTTTATGCGCCGCTCACGCGGCTTTGTACCTCTTTCCGTCCGCTCACCATTTTCTTTTCAAAAGTCGGTTCTGGCAACCGGGGGGCAGATGAAAAGCGTTTTTGCAGTGACACAAGGCACCAATGCTGTCATGAGCCAGCACATCGGCGAACTAGAACACGCCGACACCGCAGAATTTTTTGAAAAGAATGCTGAACTGTTTGAAAAGCTGTTGGACGCAAAACCGGCCATCATCGCGCACGACATGCACTCCGATTATTTTACGACCCGCTGGGCACTCAAACAAAAAAATATTCAGAAGGTTGCCGTCCAGCACCACCACGCGCACTTCGCAAGTTGTTTGCTGGACAACAAAATGCCGCGTAACACCAAGGCCGTCGGCGTAGTATGGGATGGGACGGGGTACGGCACGGATAGTACCGTATGGGGCGGAGAATTTTTCTACGGCGACTACGGAGGGGTGGAACGCATCGCCCACCTCCGTCCGTTCACGCTCCCCGGGGGAGAAGTCGCTATCCGCGAACCGTGGCGTATCGCCGCCGGCATATTGGACGATATGGGTATCGCGCCAAAATCCGACCTTGAACGGAGCGTTGTCGCGGCAAAACGCAAGCACATCAACGCACCGCTGTGCTCTTCGGCAGGGCGCCTGTTTGACGCCGTGTCCGCACTGCTTGGCGTGTGCACGCGTACCACCTATGAAGCGCAAGCCGCCATCGAACTTGAATCGCTTGCAACAAGGGGAACATCAACGCGTACCTATCCGTTTGCGATAGACACCATAAACACGCCCTGGCAGATAGATTTTCATCCCATCATTGCGGCAATCCGTGCCGACCTGCGCCGTGGGATAAAAAAAGAAACAATCGCGTACCGATTCCATCTGACGATGGCGGAAGTCATCGCACAAACCGCTTCGCGCATCGCACGGCGGCAAAAAACAAGCATTGTCGCACTCTCGGGCGGCGTCTTCCAGAACAGCTTGCTTTTGGGCCTTGCGTGGCGTAAGCTGGAAGCACGAAAACTCGTACCGCTGTTTCACCAACAGGTTCCATCCAATGATGGCGGACTCGCAGTCGGCCAAGCTGTAATCTCTTATGTGTCTCGCAGTACCCGGAAAAATTAAAGAAGTGTACGAAAAAGACAACGTGCGCATGGGCAAGGTTGATTTTGGCGGCGTGGTGAAAGAAACCTGCCTTGCGTACGTGCCGCGCGCCGCAGTGGGCGACTGGATCGTCGCACACGTCGGCTTTGCCATCAATGTTCTCAATGAAGAAGAGGCGGGAGAAGTCCACCAGCTTGCCCACGCGGCCGGCCAGACACACACACACTAACGCATGAAATACGTTTCGGAATTCCGCGACCCTCGCGCGGTCAACCATCTGCTCGCGCAGATCAAACACACCGTCACCAAGCCGTGGACCATCATGGAAGTATGCGGCGGGCAGACGCATACCATTTTGAAATACGGCCTGGACCGCCTCCTGCCGAAGGAAATAAACCTGGTACACGGCCCCGGGTGCCCCGTATGCGTGACCCCGCTTGAAAAAATAGACAAAGCGATCGCCATCGCGCATCTCCCCAATGTTATCATATGCTCCTACGGCGACATGCTGCGCGTACCCGGCTCGTGCGAAAGTTTGTTTTCCGCAAAAGCGGAGGGTGCCGACGTGCGCATGATATTCTCGCCGCTGGACGCGCTCAAACTCGCAAAACAAAATCCCGACAAAAAAGTGGTGCTCTTTGCTGTCGGGTTTGAAACCACAGCCACACCGCACGCGATGACCGCGTACCAGGCACATGCGCAAAACATCACCAATTTTTTCATGCTGGTTTCCACCGTGCTCGTGCCGCCCGCCATTGCCGCCATCATGGGCGCAGAAGGCAACCGTGTGCAGGGGTTTTTGGCGGCGGGGCATGTGTGTACCATCATGGGGTATGAAGACTATGAACCGTTGGTGAAACAATTCCGCATTCCCATCGTCGTGCCCGGCGTTGGGCCGGGGGATTTTTTTAAGGGGATTTTTCTGCGTTTCCCGGGGGGATTGTTAAAAATTTTT
>ERZ1292623.5214-Hain-H51-01um-R1-5214-length-10423-cov-3_pt1 | contig 10423 bp, 4 predicted proteins | sample MGYA00564398_ERZ1292623 | MGnify/ENA primary metagenome ERZ1292623 (study PRJEB36523, sample SAMEA6512633) | groundwater metagenome | collected 2019-01-07 | study: AquaDiva: Metagenomics assemblies of 32 groundwater samples
ACAAACATTCTTGCAGCTTCAAGTGCATTATCTCTTATAAGAACTCTCTCATCTGCAATTAACCTCACTAAATAATTATGCTTTCCTTCATCAGCTGCTTTCTGATTTCCCATAGTAAATTTAGCAATTTTTATTCCAGGAACAGTTTTAATATATGCTTTCTTTTTAGATCTAGATCTTCTAGTATAAGGTCTTGTTCTTTTCTTTGAATATGAGGATGCTTTTCTTAATGCCATTTTACTTCTTCTCCTTAGTTTTCTTAGGAGTTTTAATTTCTTCAGATTCTAACACATCTATATCGGTAGTTATAGCGTGTCCAGGCAATCCCTTCTCTAATATAGCTCTTACAATACCTTTATTTCCATGAGCATCAGATATTTTTCCCTTTATTTCCTTTCCAGCAGGAGATCTCCAGATAACTTCCTTGCCTGCCATCTTCTTAGCTTCTTCTCTATTTGAAAAACCAAGATCTATGAGATAATGCCTTTCATGAACGGTATGTCTTCCACGTCTAAACTGTACTATTATTCCTTTCATTCTTTTCTTAGATTTTGAGCCTTTTTAAAACTTATTGCCTTCCTTTCCTATATCTAATAATTAAAAATACAACAAAGAAAAACAAAAAGCCACTAATAATAATCAAAATATAAACTATAGTTCTAGACCTGAAACTAATCCCTAATTCCTCTCTAACAGCATTAGCATTTAATCCAATGGATACAATCGCTTTATTATTCAATACATCCCTTACTCCAAGATATATCTCCTTATCCTCTACATTTAAAGAAATAACTTCATCTTGAGAGATATCATATGATTTATTTTCGCTTGCAACATTCACTTTAACCCTGCCTTCAACTATCTCAAAATCAACAGCAAATATCAAATCGCTTCCAGGAAGAATAACAATTATCTGTCTCCCATTCTCTATGTTTAATGATTCAACATCATCATTTTCAAGCATAATTTTCTCAATTTGATCAATCTGATCATCTTCTAAAATAATATTAATATCTTCTTCAGGCTCAACTTTAGGAATCACTGTAGTTCCTCCTCCAGATCCTCCAGAATTTCCTCCAGTATTTCCTCCGCCGTTATTTACTGGAGGAGGCGTTTGTACTTGACCTTCTTCAACAGTATAAACACTAAATCCAGAAACATCGACAGCATAATTTCCATTTGAATATTCTATTTCAACACAATCACTGCAATCAAGGCCATCTCTCTTTACTTTAGGAATATTAAAGTTAATATTTCTAAATGTTAATGTCGCTTTTTTATTGAAGTTTGCATTGTCAACTGTTTTTATTTCTATTCTCTTTTCAGTTATATCCACAAGGCTATCGAGGTTTAATTGATTATTTAAAACATTAATACCAAGATTAATTTTATCAATAAACTTTATTTTTCCGTCTAGTCCATTATCCAAAACTAAATTAACCTCTTCAAGCTCAATATCATTAAAGTTATCCAAATTAGTTGTTTCTCCTTTACCTTTGAATTTTTCATAATTAATTATCAATAATCTTGTTTCTAGAATGGTGAAATCAATGCTCTTAATTTCTGTTCCATATGCGTTTATTGCATGCACTTTAATATTGTGTATTTCTGGAATATTCTTTATTAAAGGTCTTAAAGTTACAATTTCATCAACATCGCAACTGCTATCAACTCTAACATTATCAAGTTCATAATAACAACTGTCTGCTTCTGTGGCCATAAATTTCAATCTCAATAAAGTGTTTTTATATTCTATATTTTGAGGCAGCATAACTTGTAAAGTTGGAGGCAAACCAATAATTTCATTTCTACAGAATGCATTGCATCCATCGCTATCAACTGCATTTCCATCGTCGCATTGCTCTCCTGCTGAACTCTGTATTATTCCATCACCACAGCGTTCAGTTATAACACATAATCCATAATTAACACATGTTCCTGAACAGGCAACAACACCTGCATATCCAAGCTCAGAACATGGTTGACTATTTCCGTCGCAAATTTCATTTATTCCTAGTCCATTCGGAGCCTGAACAATACCATCGCCACAAGTTGTAAACTTGCATAATCCAGTGCATTTTGATGATACCTCATCACAATCTTCAACACCTAATTGTTTTATTTCATCTCCGCATACTGCATTTGTACAGGCGTTAGTGCATAAATCTCCATTAATTGCATTTCCATCGTCACACATTTCATTTCCATTTCTTATGCCATCTCCACAATTTTCAACTGCAATACATGGGTTAAATCCATTGCATTCCAAGTTACAAGTTTCGATACCATTATATCCATTAACAGAGCACACTCTGAAATTTCCATCGCAAATTTCTTGATTTTCTTTTATAAAATTATCTCTGCAAATAGCTGTTCTGCAACTATTCGTACAATCATCTGTCTGAACAAAATTACCATCGTCGCATTGTTCTCCAGTTTCAGGAATATTATTTCCACAAATAGAACTAGTTGTACCACTACATAGGCTGTTGCATTTACCTGGCTGGCCATTTAATAAGCCATCATCACAAGTCTCCATGCCAATTTGTGTAAATCCATCTCCACATACTGCATCAATGCAAGCGTTAGTACAAGAATCTTCATTAATTGAGTTTCCATCATCACACTGTTCATTGCTTTCCTCTTCATTATTTCCACATATAGGAATAGTTATACCAGTGCATTGTAGATTACACTTGTTAGGCTGTCCGTTAGCCAAACCATTATCGCATATTTCACCTGCTCCATTTTGGATTATTCCATCGCCGCATCTTTCAAAACTTATGCAAGAGTCAAATGCGGTGCATTGTGAATTACAAGTCTCGGTTCCTGAATAACCTTGTGTAGTTGTGCAAACTCTTGAATTTCCATCGCAAAATTCAAATCCAGGCCTGATTAAATTATCCCCGCACCTTGCATTTAAACATGTATTTGTACATGCATCATTGTTATTTGTATTTCCATCGTCGCATTGTTCAGTTCCTTGGAAAACTCCATTGCCACATGTAGCAACTAGTGCAGTCACAGACACAGTTGAACTTTGAATATTTATCGCTCCATTCTCCCTTAACAATCCTAAGAAATAATATTCGGGATCTCCCTTCCAACATATACCTGAACCCAAGGGATCTTCTCCATCACATTGCCATTCAGCTGTCCATGATACAACAGCTCTTCCTGCCATATTAAATGCTGTAGCGCCAGGCCTGATTAATGCAGAGTCATCAGGGTCTAAATCATCTTCTTCAAAAACATTTAAGTCAATTGTTTTTCCATTGCAATTATTACCTTCGATAGTTAATGTTAAAATCTCTCCTTGTATAGCACTTGTTTTGCTCCAATAAGCATTGGTCAAGACACAAGACGGAATTTCTATCTGGCATATTGAGGAACATCCATCGCCACTTAAAGTATTTCCATCATCACATTGCTCGCCTGTTTCAATAACATTATTTCCACAAATATCACAATTAGTACTCCCATAAGTGCATATTCCAGCATTGTCATTTCTATTTAGGCCTTCAAAACAATTGTTAGATGTGCATTGTTTCCCATCATCACATATAATGGTTGTTCCTGCCCTACAGCCTAAACTAACATCACATACTTCAGTTCCATCACACCACAATCCATTCTGACATAAATTATTATTTGGAGAATGAATTATTATATCGTTGGCTTCGTCACAAGTATCGCTTGTACAAGAAATTCCGTCATTTATATTTGGTGCAACACCTATTGCACATGATCCTGCATTGCAGCTCTCCTGTCCATTGCAATATAATCCATCGTCACAATGACTATCCATTCCACACTGTACACAACTTCCAGCAAAACAAATAGGAGTGTTAGATCCACAATTTAAATTTCCTCCATTGTCCGGAATATTATCACAATCTTCATCTAATCCGTTGCATATCTCTTGGGAAGGAGTACATACCGAACATCCGTTTCCAGGATATACATTAGGATCGTTATCATCGCAGTCATAAGTATTAATATCATATCCTAAAGGTATATAGTTTTGTTTTACATACAGATCTCCATCATTGTCAATTATAGAACGAACAGTCAAATAATTGGAATCAATCTTATTTGAATCTGCAAATTTATTTACTGTGAAATAAAATTGAGCGGCCTTGCATATTTTAGTATTATCATCACAATGTAAAATTGCTCCAGGTTTAAATTTAGAGAACCCATCAAATTGAGGCAACTCAATAAAACTGTCTCCTTCAAAGCCCGTTCCACCTGTTGTCAATATGTTAACTTCATATCTTTGTAAATTATTTGAACATTGACTCCAAGTAACATCATATTCCATTGAAACTTCTGTTCCTTCATCAATAATTGTTTGTGCCCATTTAGCGTTTGATATCAAACAATTACAATTTGTACTGTCAGCTATAATATCACAATTATAATCTTTATTTTGTCCGCATACTGCATTTATAGAACTAACTTCTCCCTGACATACACCAGACCATTCTCCGTTTACACAAGTCTCAGTACCTACTGCACATTCTCCAATGTCAGTTCCACATGCCCTAGTAATCCCCTCGTCAACATTGCTATTACAGTTATTGTCTACTCCATCACATATCTCATTAATTCCTGGGTTCACTAAAGGATCATCATCGCAAGTTTCAGTTCCTAAAAGACAATTAGAACCGTATCCGTCTCCATCAGCATCTATACAAAGAGGAGGACATACCAAATCACTCCCAGAACAATCTTCATCAACATTATTACCGCATATATCTTGTTTTGAAGGGTTAATATTTTTATTCATATCACTGCAATCAGTTCCTCCAGCAAAAGAAGTACTCAAGAATCCGTCTCCATCAGCATCGCTATCACAAATATCGCCCTTTCCATCCCTATCAAGATCTACTTGATTTGAGTTAGCATTGTTTACGCAATTATCAGAAGTGTCACAAATACTATCGGCATCGCTATCACTACATCCTACACTAGGTTGTACACATTCTCCAATGCCGTCATTATTTGGATCTCTACACAAAAATCCTTGAGAACATCCTTCTAAACAAATTTGATTGCAAATTCCTCTTCTCTCTCCAGTAACTGTCTCTAAAAATTTACATAATGAAGTAATATCAAGATTGCTAAACTGCCCAAAGCCATTCATCATAGTATTTTCAGCAGGTCTCCAGAAATAACTATTTGAGCCATAACATAACTTAGTTCCTTGGTAACAAGAAATTAGTTCCTTAGTACTAGGGCATGAACCAAAATAAAGTTTGCCATTAACAAAGCCTCCTGAAGCACTAAAACAAGTCCCGACTAAATAATCCCATTCACTATTTTTTTCACAGAAAAGCTTATTATTATTTAAAGTGTTTGCCCTATACTGATTTGGTCTGTACAAATTAGTTAATGGGGGAAAATCATGAAAATGATCTCCAGTTGGAGAGAGAGAAGGAGCATTTAAACTACAATCTAATTCTGGATATTCGTCTGTTAACAATGTATCTCCATAAGTTAAATGTCCTAAATTGTGACCAAACTCATGAGCTAAAAGACCACTTCTCCAGTCAGTTGTTCCTAAATTTATAATCTTCCATGCGGTTCCCCTACCAACATTAGGATCATAAATAATGTAATCTACATTAGGCAACGGGCATGAGTCAGCAAAATGAGTATAAATTGAATTCAATTCAGGAATGCCTACAAACATATTTGAGCTATACCATATATTAAATTTATTTTTATAGTTTTTAAAAGGTTCAAGATTAAAAAAAGCATATTTATTATAATGCTCTCCGGTAGAATAATAGGGAGGTTTAGCTCCAGTATCAAAATAAAGCCCGTAATTAATATGATCAAAAAAGGTGTTCCAATCTGGTTGAAATTGAGAACCACTTCCAGAACCTAAATTAACCCCTAAAAATACTAGATTAATTCTTGTAAAATCATTCACATCATTTGTGCCTGTAACAAATTCCTTGCATTTTTCGAGAGATCTTACAAAGACACTGCCTGCAGGTCCACTTGTGAAGAAGCCTGGTCCAGATATAGTACTGCTCATCCTATAATCTCCTAATGGGATATCAATTAAAATATGAGTAGCATAATAACCGTCATTGCTTTCTTTATCATCATGCTGGCCATCATCGTAAACTAGAACATTTTTAGTAATCATTTCATTAGTAATTTGATTGGTAAATTTCACATTAACAGAAGCAGATGTATATCCGGCACTTTTCGCTGCTCCAATATTCGTTCCGAATTGCAAAGGCATATTTTGAAGAACATAATTTAGTCCCTGTCCGGGATTATAATATCTAAGAGGTTTTAATGGTAAAGACAAGTCCGTCAATTCAATTTCTTCTATTTTTTGATAATGAGAATATGTAAAAGCAGGACCAAATGCACCATCAAAAGAGTTTATATTGTGAAATGCTATAAAATCAATTCCTTTAGAATAAGCATTTTGAATTAAACCATTATAAAATTCAGGCGTATATTCCCACTCATCTATTAATGGAAATGAAATTGAAGGAGTTATGCCTGTTAATGTTTGAAGTTCGGATGTTATAGTTTGATATCTTGAAGAAAAAGACCAATAATTACTAGATACCGGAATAATTAAACCATTTCCTAAAGTAGACAAATCTAATAAATTTTGCCCACTATCTCTTTTAACATTGTCTAGTGAATAGTCTACTTCAGCAACAGTACTCAAAATTCTAACATCGCAGTTAGGACAAGATGTTTTTATATGATTAACTATCTCAGTAGAATAACTTTTTATTAAATCCTCCTTCCAAGTACTTCCAACATTATAAGTAGAACAAAAGGAGTTTACATCTACACTTTCAGCTTTTGAAAAATACATTCCTCCTAAAACTACTCCATCTAGAGAATTATGATTCTGAACTAATTCTGTCAATAATGTTTTAACCTTTTGTTTATAATTAGTTATGCAGGGAGATATATAATCTATAGGGTATTGTGTATCTCCAGATACCATCTGTCTCCAACTAGGATTGCTATCGGCTGTTCTTCTATCTTTAAGTACTGAAAATCCAGCATATACCTTAACATTACGCTTGTGACCCTCATTTATTAAATCAGAAAGTAGATCTGTTACCTTTGCCGAATCTGTTGTAGAATAATATAATTTTCCATCAGAATTTTTTACAGCTAAAACAATAGCATTAAAACCGCCTTTAACAGCTTTATCAACTACAAATACAGATCCGTACTTGGTTATATCTGAAGGATTTATAAATAACGCAACTGTCGAGTCAAAGGATTGTTTTTTAGAATAACTTTGTATAGATTTAATATCGCTGATAAGGCCATCTGTAGTTTTTGGAGAAGTATCAGGCAAAGTTGGCGCAATACAAAGATAGTCATCTGGATTAGTCTTGCAAATATAATTGCTAGGATGATTGCATGAATAAACAAAACTATTACACTGTGGGTCTGAATCATATCCAGCATGAATGTCTGTATTTACCCAATTATAACTTGTAGCAAGAGAAGATTTAACATATACTAACTCTCCGTCATAAACTGGAACATTTAAAGCTGAGTTAAAAAGATTGATATAATGTCTTGGAGAACCGCTTGTACCTTTTCTAAATCTTAACCAATCATTTGAAGAAACATCAGAATCAAAAATAGTTAGACTATAAGCAAAATATCCTACATCTTGATATCCCGGATTTTTTGCCCAATCATAAACCAAATTGCCAGCTCGATAGTTATTATTTTCAGTTCCTAAAATCTGTTTAGCAGTTTTATAGGCATCATAATAATGCGAAGGATTTTCGTAATAAAGATAATAAGGGGCAGTTCCCCTGATTTGAGATAAAACACCCGTATAGCTTTCATATCCAGATGGAACATCCCAAGAAACAAGACCTTTCGGAGAAATAACTCCAAGAGAATAAGAATTAGGCAATTTATTAAAAAATTTATGATATCTTAGTATACTACTTACGAGATAAATTGCCTCAGGATATCTTACATCTCCTCCCAAAAAACTAAATTTTTCAGGAAAAGAAACTGATGAAGAACTTAAAAAGAATATTTCATTCAAGTCCTCATACTGCCCTTTAACTAAAGGCTTTTCATATAACTGCTGATTTAAAGCCGTTAATAGGTTAACATTCGGATAACGATTAGAAGGAGATATTATATCATTGGAACTTAATAGAGTATTTTGATCAATCGCATTATTAGTTAATAATAAAGACAATGCTTCTGCAGCTAATTTAAAATATTGTGCATCTGTAAAAGTCGCAGTTCCAATCTGAACATTTGTAGGGACGATTCTATCTTATTCCATAGAATTTGCAACAGTATGGCCTGAAGTAATTATATCGCTTATTTTTACTTGAACGGGAGCTAAATTTACTTCTTCATCTGGACCCCTATCTCTAAAACCTAAAAATATATAGAAAATAATAGTTAAAAAAACTATGAATAAAATAAGAGTAATATAAAATGCAATCCCTCGTCCATATCTATCACCCCTATTCATAAATTATTAAGTAAAAAAGAGTATATAAAATTACTTAATCATTTAGAAAAACTAAAACTACAAAACAATATCAAACTCACCAAGCTCTTTCTTAAGAACATTCAAAACATCAGAAGACAATTTAACCTGTAATCTATCACGTGTTTTACTTATTGCCTCTTCAAGATTTTTTTTATCTGAATCCACCAAAGATTTATTCTCAATTTTCTTAATTGCCGACTCAGTTACAAAGAAATTTCCTAAATCAGTCAAAACAAGTTCACCTTTCTTTCCTGAATATAATATTTGAATAACTCCCTTCTCTACAGAAACCAATTCTTTTCTTTGAACATACTCAACCAAGTTATTTACAAGGTCATTTGCATCTCTAGTTATTCTCTGCATCTCAGTCTGAGTTAATTTCTTACTCTTAGCCTTAACCTTAATCTTTAATATATCATTAGCAATTTCAAGCATTCTAGGACGAAGTTTCCCTTTCTTAACAAGTTCATTCTCAAAAGAACTAATCAAATCCTTCTGAGTCTTATTTCCAAAAATATGTTTAAGCATTTTTTCCATCTCTAGATGAAGATTCTCAACTAAATGTTCCTGCATTTTCATTTCCAGTTTCTCACGAATTGCCTTCATTCTCTTTAAATATTCTTCAGCTTCTTTCTTAAGTTCATCAATTTCCTTTCCAGAAATCTCTTTGAGTTTTCCATGTTCATAATCCTTATAGTATCTAACAGCTTTTTCAAGTGTCTTCAGTTCATTCATAGTCATAACTTTTTCCTTATCCACCAAAGCCTCTTTCACTTCAGAAACGATCGTTTTGGGAACAGGTGGTGCTCTACCTGCAAGCATCATCAAAGCCTGAGTAGGTGTAACAACACCAAAATAAATATCTACCATAGTATCAATCAATCTTCGTTTAACAAATTCTTCAGTTTTATCTCCTTCTTTCATATACTGATCAATCGCTTCAGGACTAGGTTTTATTCTTCCCATTAACAAGAGTCTCTTCCAAGGCAAGAATGTTCCTCGATCATAAAGAGGAATTCCATCTCTAATAAAAGTAAACATAATAGGCTGTGCATCTTTTACACTCTGCCAGAAATCAGTTAACAAATAAACCTGTACATTCAAAATATTTTTTACTCCAGCTAAAGCACTAGCCTCTCTTATATAATCATAAATAATTGATCTTAATCTTTCAAGTAGTTCTATTCTAGACATTCTCTTTACATCAGTATCATCAATAACTACAAAAACATCAACATCAGATTTTTCATCTGCAGTACCCCTTACTAAACTTCCAGCAATAACATAACTAGCAATATATCTATCGAATCTATTTAACACCAGGGACTTATGAATATTAGCAACTCTTAAAGCCCCCAAAAAACCAGTATCATGAAGCGGAATTGAGGCAGAAATAGCATCTATAAAAGAATATTTAGAATCTAGTCCATAATTCCACAAATCAACTTCACTCTTAATATGAACCCAAAGTTTCTCCCCAGATTCCTTAGCAAGTTTAACAACTTCAGGTTTTATCTTTGCAATATTTTTATATTCCTCTTCTGGAATAACCATAATTAAATGCATAGGTTTAGTTTTCTTTATTTCTTCCTGCATTTCAGGACCTATTTCCTCTTCTTCAAACATAGGATATGCCTTAGCAGGAATCAATCCCAAAGCCCTAGTAAATGGAAAATGTTTTAACACATCTTTTTTAAAATTATTAAGTTTTTTCTTTAATTCGTCAAACTCTTCAGGTTTTATCTCAGAATTTTGTTGATGACTCTTCCTATCACCCTTATAAGGTGCTGCAATATGGCTACTCAAGCTTTCAGGCTTTTTTTCATTCATCTTCAGGTAAAAGAATAAATTTTAGCATATTTAAAACTATGGTTTACTCGAATTTGT
>ERZ1292623.5216-Hain-H51-01um-R1-5216-length-10420-cov-6_pt1 | contig 10420 bp, 15 predicted proteins | sample MGYA00564398_ERZ1292623 | MGnify/ENA primary metagenome ERZ1292623 (study PRJEB36523, sample SAMEA6512633) | groundwater metagenome | collected 2019-01-07 | study: AquaDiva: Metagenomics assemblies of 32 groundwater samples
CGACGTGCATCGTGCCTCGATCGAGTTCGGCCGTCAGCCGATGCACCGCTTCGCCGCGGCGCCGTGCCGATTCAGGGTACCGCTGTCCATGCAGATAGCCGGCGCGAGTGAGAAGCTTCGTCACGCTGATCATTCAGGATCTTCGTCGTAGTCAGGAGTTTCGTTACCCCAGGAGTCATCGTCTTTCGAGTCGTCGTCCTGGTCCTCATCGTCGTCGGACCAAATTAGGTCGTCATCGTCATCGACCAATCCCTCCCAAACTTCTGGCGACGGCATCTTACTCATGCGCAAGTTCCTGGCCACACTAGGTTCGGTTCCGCCAGAATGTGAACGACGCGGGCGTGATGCCACAAACTGATTTATAACGTGATCGGAAACATGTCAAGTGGAGGGCAGATCGTCGGCTGAGGCCCAGTCGCCGGAGGCCAACATACCGCGCTCTGGACGGCCAGCGAACACGGCGATACCATGACACGGCTGGAAGGAGGTTCAGCACGCTGAGGTCAGCCTTCTCCCCATTCGGCAACACTATGACTTCAAGATTACCGAAAGTGATTTTAGGAATTTTCGGTGCTTTCATCGGCCTCTCCGCTCATCCGGCACGGCGCGCACGCCAGGAAAGGGGAGCAGACCATTCCGCTTCACCTTGTTCATCGCGTTGGTCCCATCCTCATTGGCCATCGCCCGCGCCTGCTGGCCGAGGAAGCTCAGCGCGGGCTCGATGCTCTGCTCCGGGGAATCGCCGGCCACAACCGCCGCGAGCAACGCGCGGAGATCGAAGATCTCGATCTGCCAATAGAGGCGCGTCTTCTGGCCGGCCGTCTCAGGCACCCGCGTCTCGATATGGACTGGCGGCGCCACGGCGCACGAGGACGCCACATCCCGTAACTCCTCTTTGAGCGCACGGCGTTCAAGTCCAGTCGCCTTCGTGGCGGCGCGCTCCGTCTGTTTCATGAGACGTTGCCTGTCCTGCTCGGCGGCCGCATCGGCGAGGCGTTGCAACCGCGCTCGCTCACGCTCGGCTGCTGCCGCTTTCTCGCGATCATAATTAAGAATTTTCAGGTCGCACGTGGAGATGGCAACCGAGAGTGTCGCTCTCAGGCTGCGCCACGCACCATCAAAAAACTGGCCAAGCCTAACAATAGGATCTTTGTAGCGACGATAGTCGGCTTCGAACGAATCGCGCTTGGTGCGGAGATCGGATGCCAAGCGATCGACCGCCTCACGCTCAGCAGGATTCTCAATACCGATCAGGCTGATGGAGGCCGCGCGGGTACAGAGATCCATCGACTCCGAGTCCAACGCGATGATGGATTGCGTGTGCTGTATCTGAGCGATCGCGAGGTTCAGCGCCTCAATGTTGTCAACCAGCGCGACGAGGCTCGTAGGCGGCGATGTTGAAATCGGCGCCTGAGATTCGGTCGGCGAAACAGGTGTGGTCATGATGATGTAGCCTCCAGTGAAACAGAGCATGCGCGTCACGAAAGGCGCGAAGAGAATCAAGAAAGTGTCGTCCGTATAAGAGTCGGAGCCGTGGGCGAGCTTCGTCAACATATATGAGCCAGCCGGCGATTGCATCAGTCACGACTATCTCTGCCGCCAGTTGGACCCAATGCCACGGGGTCCTGATGCCAGTCTTGATACTGATTGGGCCGACTTCTCCATCACACTTAATCCACGCATCAAGATGCGTGGCCCACGTCAGGGCAGGATCGGCAACAAGACACTCGGTCTGCACAATCGTGATCGACTCGCGTTCAATCGTTCCGCGATATCGCTCGACGAGTGGCCGAATGCTTGGATCGACGGACTCAATGGCGAGCGTGCCCCATCCGTCTGCCGTCGATGCCGGGTGTGGTCGCCTGCCATAGAGCGCACACGCCTGATGCAACGACGTACCACGATTCGAGGTCGCCTCGGTGTAATAGGACGCATCGATGAGCCCGGCTTGGCGCAGAATCCGTGTCAGCCCAGGGAGTTCGCGGCTCGGCGCACGGCGCACCCAGTAGCGATGAGCCTCAGCGTCGAAGATGACGCGCTGATCAGGAAGCCGCAACGGCATTCGTTGGCCCGAACGAAAATCCCTGTTTGGCCTTCTCCAGAGTTTCTGCGGCCTTCCGATAGAGCGTGGCTTGGCGTTCTCGTGCTTCTCCGGCTCCAACGCCAATCAGCAACGCAAGTTCAATAACCGTCTCAACAACAGATCTCGAACGGTTGTTGCAAACGAGATCTGTGAGAGGATCGACGACATCGAGTACCCTGTGTTGACTCAAGTAGCGTCGTAGGTTCTCATCAGGCTCGTTCATGATGTCCTCGCTGGTTTGAGACCCGCAATGAGCAGGGCGCGTTTGACGTCAACACGCGGGTCATTCAGTTTCGATTCGTCAATTGCCGACAGAAGAAAGTCCCCACAGAGACCACCATGACGATGCCCGTCCAGCCATCCGCCCGCCCGCGCCGGAAAACTGTAAAACAACTCCCAGCCTTGCCTGGGGAAATACGCTGCCAGGAGAAGAAAGCATTCTTCACATGTCGTGTTCGGATCGTCGAGGCAAATGGTGCAGACGAGGTAGAGACGGTTATTCGCCATGACTCAATCGCGCTCGAATATTGTCAGGCTTGACTGAAATGCGTTTCCACCCCCCTGTGTGAAGAGGCACGTCGATCGAGCATCGTCTCAACGTCTCCTGGATGAACACCGCAGGCACATCCCGCTGAAATCCATAGCCGCCGCGGCAGGTTTGACGAAACCAAATCAAATCACCTCGTTGTAGACTGGCACGACTTCGGTCAGACATCATGTGCCCTGGCCTCAACATGGCGTCACTTCGGTCAGCCGCCACGTACCTTCCTGTTTACCTGGTTCCCAGGCCATGCGAGCCGGTGTGCGATTGGCGTGGAATTGCAACAGGGTTGTCACCATCGCCTCATCAAACACACCGTAGACGGCGTGCCCCTCGACGGCGTGCCCCTCGATCCCGGCCACGTTTTCGAATGTTGTCGTGACCTCATAGAGCTTCCACGGACGGCCATTCGCCGTACCCTCTTTGATGAATCGGATGTGCTCGACGACTTGTGGCGTGTCTGGATCAGTCGGCGGATGCATGCGCGGCTTCCAGGCTTCCGCCGCGTTCGCCTCAGCTTTGGAGACCGGCGCCGCAATGGGTTCGATGATGATCGTGGTGTCATCACGGATCAACCGAGCATCGACGGCGCTCGCCGGGCCGAGTTCTCCCGCGAATGGCTCGCCGCCGAATTCCTCGTGCTTCCGCCAGTGGACTTCGCGCTTCGTCGTCTCGTGCCATTCACCATCTGGCGTTTTGTGCCGCTTGCGCACGTGAACGTAGACGGCCAAACAGTAGGTGTCGCGATAGCGACGGCGCCACGGCGGACTCTTGAGCTCGAGGCCGATGCCGAGGCGCTTGCCAATCTTTTTGACGGCATTGCTTTTGGCGCTCTCGACGACATCACCGCGATCAATCTGTGGGTTGTTGGGATAGTAGCGAGCGCGCCCGAGCGCGCGGCCCAGTTCGATCCACTCGACACCAAAGGACGCTTCGAGTGCCCAGCTCTGCATCACCACATCGTAGGTGCGGCTATGCTCGATACCAATCTCCCCCACCGACATGAAGCGATACCCTCCGGCCCCTAGCGCGACTTGCAAGCGCAGTTCGACGGAGACCCACGGCAGATAGAGAATGCCAGTCGGCAGAATTTCGACCTCATCGCGTTGCAGAGGCGAGCGCAGAATCGCCGCTTGCTCGGGTTGGAGGCGGGATCGCTGCGCCGGCACGCCTTTCGCGGGGCCAGGCTGAATCTGCGCCAGCGTCTCTGTAATGGTGGGTAGCACCGCCAGCGCCGTTGTGATGCTGGGCTTGCGTGGAGCCAGGCGGCGTTTGCGCTGAGGCTGGCGGCGACGCTTTTCCTGCGGAAGTTTATTTTTCGGCCAGCCAGTCGTACGGCGTGCTGCCGTGGCAACTTTATTGTGACGTGGCTTGCGAGTTCGGAGCTGGTAAGCACGACGCATCGTCAGTACTCCGCCCACACCCGGATCGTCCCACAACGGAAGATCGCATCAATCAACGTGTCCAGCGCCACCCGTTCACCCGACTGCTCCGCATCCCGGATGGCTTCAAGTTTTGAAGCATCCTCGCCGGACAACTGCATGGGAAACGGTCGGTGGAACACGCGCTCAAGACACTCGATGAAGGACGAGGCGCCGCCGACTTGGAGTGAGGTGCCTGCGACTGCCTGAAATCTGATATTGGCTGACATGCAGACAAGAATACCCCAAACCTAGAATGCGTGTCAAGACGCATTTAATCCGCATTAAATGGCCATATTTCTCTGTTACGCAATCCAACAGATGTTGACGCTGACACCTTCCGGTTCGCTGGAGCCAGCGTACCGCTTGGTGACGTGGAGGTCGATGATTTGGCGGTCATCGCGGTACAGGATGCCCGTGAAGGCGTCCAGACAGCGGGCGAGCTTATCCACATCCTTCCCACGACTCATGTGGGTGAACCGTTTCGCCAACGACTGCGGACGATGGAAGCAGAAGTCCATGCGCAGGCTGACGGCCGCCGCCGCCAAATCAGGCTGCAAGCCTGAGTCAGCCAGGGCTGAGCCTGCGGCGAGGGCAAGGGCCTGGCGCCAGATACTCAGACCGCGTGGATTCGCGGGCACGACCGCCGCAAACGTGCGGCCAGTTTTGGTGCGGATGAGGCGCCCGCGATGGGAGCCTTGGGTCATGGGCGTCCCATAGACCCGAAAGTGCAATGCGGAGGAGGTCGGGTAGATGGGTTCGGATGGCCGTAAGGATGTCGTCAGACTGATCGGCCAGAACTCATCCATCGTGAGCGATCTCATGGTTTGGTCCCATCTGGCCGTCCAGCAAGCGCAGCCACAATCCGACTCAAGACGTGCGTCTCATTCTGGATTCGCCCCATGCTGTCACAGGCGGCGAGACACAAGTCTGCTGGCGCTCTGGGATTGAGGGCGCGCGGGCGATGGAAATTTCGCTTACAGCGGAGCGAACAGAATCGCTGCCAGGGGCGAGCCCGTTGGAACTGCGCCCCGCAAGGCTCGTAGGCGCATGTGGCCATCGCCAGGATTATAGCATAGATGCGTCAGACGCATTTGTGGTAAGCTGCTGGACATCATGGCAAAGATACGAATCAAGACGGCGCACGGCACGTACCTGCGGGCTGGAGACAAAGGAGAGGTCAATCAAGCAAAAGAGGCGAAATCATGGGAAGAGTTCGAGATCGAGGACGTTCCGCCGCTGATTCAGCCGGCGCCGCCCACACCGCCCCCTGATGAGGGCGGCCTGCCCCCGCTCATCAAGGGCAACTGGCGAGGCAACTTTCTCTATCCCTACTTTGGGTCAGCCTGTGCGGCCTATACCGATACCAGGCGCAAGCAGTACTTCGCCACCCTCAGAAACCGTGGTGATACGCACGTCGGCATCAACGCGCAGCAAGTCGATTGGGGCGGCGAGACGTTGTGGACAGGTGGGTCTAACGGTCCCTTTGCGGATGAAATCGGTGCGCGGTACAGTTTCAACGCGAACAAATCCGAGCGCGCGATGCTCCATCTGATCGCGGTCTGCCTCGAAGCGCGCCGGGCCGGGTTAACGCCGTGGGTGGGCCTGATCGAGCAACAGACGTTGAAGATGTGGGACTTCGATGCCTGCGTTGAGGCATCAGTTGAGACGGCTGAGGCGATCCGAGCACACACGACGCTGCTCATGCTGGGATGGGAGCTTGACGAAGTGTGGGGGAATGGCGGCACCCGTGAGCCGAAAATCCGGCAATGGATTGAACGACTGAACCGCGTCGTTGATCCAAGCAAGGTGGATATCGGCATTCACTTAGCCGACGGGTTGCGAGGCGGCAACATCTTCTACGGCTCGCTGCCTGACAACACCGTTCGGCTCATGCAGTACTGGAATAGCTCAGACGAGGGTCAACTTCGAGAGGCGAGTCGCCTGGTCGCAGAGGTCGCCGCAACCACCGGCACTCGGGTGTGTGCGTTCGAACATAGCTCGCCAGAGAATCAGGGGCCGAACCGGACCGAAGCGCAGGCGAATCAACGGGCTCACGTGTGTCTCACGGAAATGCGCAAGCTGTTACCATGGCACAGAACCGGCTCATTGAATGGATGGCTGAGCTGGCCGCAATGGTAGCGTTGAACATGAGCATCATCGGCTTCAGAGGGCTTGCAGGTGGTCGTGATCGCTTTCAGGCACGAGGCGGAGGCCAAGACGGGCAGCGGTCCGCTCGCGGGCTTCAAGCGGCTGAGGAGCATCGTAGACTACATCCCCCGCGAGCCACACCTGATGAAGGCTGTCGGCCACCCCCCCTACCGCCACGTTGTGGGCAGGCGTCCGCCCTAACGATGTGACGCTTCCTCCAAAGCGGAAGCAGTAGGTGCGGAGCGCATCGACAAACTCGGTTGGGGTCATGCGGGGCTCCTAATCGCCGCTGGCCGGCTGCCCAACTAGACAATCCTCGCGATAGACCTGTCCGTCACCGACCGCCCACCGGCCTAGCAATTGCCCAGGCCGAATCTGATAGCTCGCCACCCCCACGCCACCACTCGAGACTTGCACAAAGGCGACGCTGAGCCGGTTCTCATCGCGGAGACCAAGGCCGATGATCGTGCCATTCCGCCAGTCGAGCACGTAATGATCGCCGCGCGCGGTCACGGTCAGCGGCGCGCGATAGTGTTCACCGTCCACCGCGCCGGCGCATTCGTACCGAGACGCGAGCTCAGGCATTTGGGCCGCGTGCGTCCGTCCCATCCACGACACGAAGGCCAAGAGCATGGCCAATTAGAACCTCAAGCATCAGCAATCCTATGGCCCCGCGCGAATACGCGACCCGGCAACTGAGGCAGAGTTCCAGCCAGCCAGTTGCGGGACGGTCGCCACAAAGACGACACTCGATTGGCATGGGATGACCTCGTTACTTCAACCGTTCCGCCAATCGCGTGAGGGCTTCGGTATTGTGATTCAGGGCGTCGATGGACCGGCTCGACAGCCCCTCCCAGCGCTGACAGAGGTCCGCCATGCGCCCGGCATTCATGTCCGCATCTTTTCGGTAAAAGTAGAACATCAGCAGCGCCAGCGCGCCGCCGACGCCAGCAGTCGGCAGGATATCCGCCAGAATGTGCGCGAGGTCAATGGCTGGCAGGGCGGTGTCCATCATTACTCGCTCGCCAATAACCGGCGCAACGCGATCCAGTCTTGTGGTTTCACCATGCGTCGCACATCCCAGCCATACTCAGGCAGTGGCGAAGTGCCTTGGAGTGCGCGAGTGCCAATGACGGCACTCCCCCCAATCGCGAACGGTAAGGCCCCGACCGCGGCGCCAGCTCCTAACACCCCAAGAAACGGCAGTTGCCATTTGCGTGGCAGCCGTTCTGAGGCTTTGGCGGCGACCGCGCCCGCGAGAATATCGCTGTACGTCAACGCGCGGCGGCGCCTCAAGGCCGCCCCGGCGCGCGGGCCGGCAACCGCCATGTCTTGCCACGTGGATTTCGGCGCTAAGGCGATCAGTTCTTCCCCCCCGGCTCGTGCCGTATTCAACGGCGTGCGTTGATATATCCAACCGGCGCGAGCGAAAGGATGCTGAGCAAGAGCCGCCCCCTGTGGGCTCATGCCCACCTCCGTCAGCGGACGCCGAAGGAGCAGACGATTCACTTCGGCTTGTGACATGCCGGCCCGCCCTAGGGCATCTAAAAACGCCTTGTCAATCCCGCTAATGAATCGTGCAGGTAGTGCGAAGCGCGAGAGCGCTGGATTTCCAGCGATCCCGATATCAATGGGCTGCCGAACACCGCGCACAAAGGATCGTCCCATCTCAAGAGGGCGTAGCATCTCACGGACGGGTCGTAATGTGCCCTGTTCAATAGCGGCCCGCCGCACGGCCCCGACTCCACCCACGATGTTTTTCGGTATCGCGAGACCAGTCAAGTAGCCCTGCGAGCGCAGTTTAGTGGTGAGTTCCAATGGGGCCAGCGGATTCCGCGCCAGCGCGCGGCTGCCAGCAACAAGCCCCGCGCCGCCCAGGCCGAGGGCAATCGCCCCACCTACTCGTTCCTCTGGCGTCTGACCGAAGAGCGCGCCGGTGGTGGCTCCAGCGACGCCGCCGGCCAGAACGGGATGTTGACGAATGGCCGAGCCCACGGCACCGAAGCCAGTGCCGATGTCAATGCCACGTGCCGTCTTCGCTATCGTCTTCGCTGATCGCTCGACGCCGGACAGTTCCGCGCCGGCCCGACGAACGGCTTGCTCAAGCTCCAACAATTCTCGAGGCGCGAGTTGTTTCTGCTGTCCGCTGGCACGTGCTGTTTTCGCGCGCTCATAGGCGAAGCGTGCGCGATCCGCGGCGTCTTGAAACCCTGGGGGCACGTTGCCAACACGTGTCCGCAGTTTTTCTCTCCCGCGGAGAATCTCAGCGAATTCATGTGCTTTGACCCGAACCAGAGGTGTCGCTCGTCTGACTTCCTTGGCTTGCTCGCCGACGATGCGCGCCCTCGTAGCGAGCGGCGATTCGGCACCCTGTTTGAGTGGCTGAGTTTGGATGCGCTGAATGACCTTGGCCTCACGCTCGAACGGCAACCCCTCTACCCCTTGGCGCGCCGCAGTCTGCCGAGCCGCTTTAGGTGCGGCCGTGGACCGTGTGCTGAAGCTCACGGCCGGCTGAGCGGGCCGTGGCGTTTCACCAAACCGTGGCGTCGGCAAGCTCGTGCGGGTCACAGGAGGGCCGACCCTGGTCGCGGCGAGGGCCTCGGAGAGCACTTGTTCAAGACTGAGAGGTTTCGGCGCAAGGCGTACGCCAGGGGGCGGTGCGTGTGGCACAGGTGGCCGCCGAGCCGCTCTAAAGGCCCGGATGCCTTTCGGCACGAAGGGCGCCAATACAAGCAATGCGTCGCCAGTGAGTTCACCGGCGGCTTCAGCGCGTGGTTTGGCCGCCAGTTCCTCGCCGTACGCGCCTCCCAGCTCACGCAACCCACGGCCGACCTCGCGAGGATGCGTGACCAGGGTGCGGAGGTTACGGACAAACCGATCGGGATTGAGGGCGGTCTGGGCAACCTGATGCCCCATCGCCGGCAGTGCCCCAGGCAGCGCCTTGATCGTCCCGATGATTGGTCGCCCCATGCCTCGGAAATATTGGCGCACTGGCCCGCCACTCTCCGCCTGGCGCCGACGCGCCACAATGAGGGCCACCCGCTCAGCGGGGGTATCACTCGACACGGCGCCGGCCGGCTGGGTCGCCGACGGCGAATCGCTCTGACGGCGACCGGCAATCTCCGCCGCGCGCCGGCGCGCCGCAATAAGGGCCGCGCGCTCAGTTGGGCTCTGGCCTGGCATCGTCTTAGATCCCCATCACTTCTCGGATTTCCTTCTCAGTCGGATTCAGCACGCCCTGTTGCCGAAACAATTCAAGGGCTTCCTCACGGGTAATTGATGATGGTGGCTCCTCTCCAGGCTGGCCCCCTGGTTGGCCAGTCAACACGCCGCGGTCGAGGGCATCAAGCCGTGCTTGAACCGCGGGATCGGTCTCTCCTTGGCCAAAGAAACCCGTTTGGCCATACCGTTTGGCCGAGATCTCAAGTTGGGCTAAGTCTTCAAGGCCGGATAGCGTTGTGCGATATCGCCGTTCGGCTAACTCCAAGGCTTGTCGTCGGTCGAGGCCGGCCGCCTGGAACTCGGCGAGGTCTCGCTGAAATGCTTGACGGGCCTCTTCAAGGCCTTCTTGCACTTTGCCACGGAGTTCAACCGTCTTTCGTTGTTCTTCTCCGCGTAGTTGCTCACGTTTGAGCCCAATCGCGCCCGCTACCACATTCGACTGCCCAGCCCCGCCTCCTCCTGATATCAGTAGACGATTTAGGAATGGATCGGTAATCCCAGGACGGATGGCGGCGCCACTGCCGAAACGACGGACGCCGTTAATCGTCGGTAATTCTTCAATGCCGCGCCGCTCTTGAAACGCTTCGGCGCTGGCGAATTGTTCTTCGGCTTCACGCGGTGTCACCGGGGTCGCCCGAGCTTGGCGTCGTCGTAGATCGTCCATTTCCAATTCGGCGAGCGCCCTGGTCAAGCCAATGCCTGCCGTATCGACTGGCCCGCCAGCCCGTTCGGCGGGCGGTGCCACCGCCGATTGCCCGACTTGTCGGTTGATGTCTCTCGTCACGCTTTGATTCACGCCCTGCTGAAAGGCTGAGACTGGAAGCCGTGATTCGCCGCCGCGTTCCGTGACCTCTGATTCAATGCCAAGCCGCCCTAACAGATTGCGTTCCGCCGTCGCGCGATTCGCCCCTGCACGATGAATGCCCCGGGTCCGGTAGTAGCCTTCTGGAAAGGCGGATTTCAGATAGGTCGCTTCCTCGTCAACCGATCGGTCAAAGATGT